>MDTB01095456.1_pt1 | contig 15221 bp, 10 predicted proteins | sample 811161 | NCBI WGS metagenome assembly MDTB01 (sample SAMN05326650, study PRJNA326480) | marine metagenome | isolation source: seawater | place: Mediterranean Sea | collected 2009 | reverse complement strand
TGGTGATATGCACGTACGTTATGATGAGGATCCTGTTAGGTTGATTAGGGCGATCAGGTTAGAGGCGAAATTAGGATTCTCTCAGCAGCAAGGTTTTATGGCCTGCCTGAGGAAGAAAAAGAGAAATCTTGGACTTATCAGTCAGCAGAGATTATTTTTAGAGTTTATGAAGCTTATGCAAAATGAGCACACCGCCAAAAGTCTCAAGTTACTTCTTAATTATCGAATAATTCATTTATTTATTGATCTGCCCTCAAATGAAAGTGTCTATTTTAAAAAATTCACAAAAGCATACTCAGATTTAGCCCTGCAAGGGAGATACCAAAGTGCCAGTCTTCTTTTTGCAGGATTGCTATGGATCATTATCAAGCCAGAGATCGGGGGTACCAGGCAGTCTGATCAGAATAAACTGGATCTTCCAAGGTACTTAACACGATTGCTTCAGCATCATCTAAAAGTTCAGGTTCCCAGACGACTTCAAGAGATGGCCGCATCAATTTGGTTAATGATTTTGCTGGTCGAGGCAGATGCTTTACCTCAGGCGCAGCTTGAAAATATGCCGCTTTATAGTAAGGCAAAATTTATCTTATCGATATATCATGAATTTTTGACTCAAGATAAATAATTACTTGTGATTACAATAAGTAGTCGTTATAATGCAAATGATAATAGTTCTCATTAAGCGCATGTATAAAATTACCGGATATCATACAAAAGACAACCAGCTGATTAGTGCATACATCTCTCAGGGATTGGTTCCTGGGGTATCTTTTATGATCGACCGTCAATCGAGGGATTGCGTGATTGTGAACGTTGATGGGCACTCTGTAGCATTGCGTTTGGATGAGTTCCGGGGAATAAGCTGTGAGTCATAATGTTATCATTGTTGGTAACGCAAATGTGGGCAAAACAACTTTATACAATCAGTTAACCCATTCAAAAGAGCATGTGGGTAACTGGTCAGGTGTTACATCAAGTTCTGTCTCATCTCATTGGGTAGAAAATCAAAATATTAAAATCTTTGACACACCTGGTTTATTTAATTTACATGAGCCATGTCAAAGTATCGGATCACTTTATCGATGGATTCTCAAAAACAACGCTTCTAAGATTATTCAAGTAATTAGCGTCAGGCATCTAAAGAGAGACCTATGCCTTACACAGCAGCTGACTTCATTGCGTATACCGGTCTGTTTGGTATTTAATGATTTAGATGCAAAGGTGCCTATTGACGCCATAAAAAAACATGTAGGCGAATTTTTCAGTATGCCTTGTATCGATTTTGAGAATAATCGCCTTATAAACCAATTTATCGGCCAGCGGGATATAGATCTCAGTCAGCAATATCAGGCTGATGGATCACTCGATCTTGAGGCTGAGCAACAATTAGATTCTAACCATGATAATAATTTATTGGCAATACTAGAAAAACGATACACGGTTGCTCATGAGCTTGCCTCAAAAGTGAGCATTGCTTACGCTAAACCCGCCTTAAGTAAGTTTTTTGATCGTCCGGTCATATTGGCTGCGAGCTTCGTGCTTATTATATTTGCTATTTTTTCATTGAGCGTGGGCATTGGAGGTATTTTATCTGCTGTACTGCATGAGCTTTTCTCGATGATACTGATCGCTCCAGCACATATTTTGTCTGATAAATTTCTTTCCCTGTGTTTGGTTGGATTTGGAGTAGGGGTCCAATTATTAGGAGATTTTTTCTTTCCGTTATTACTGTTGTATTTTTTCTTGAGATGGATGGAAGAGTCAGGCTTTTCTGCACGATCTGCGTTAATGATGGATAAGTTCTTTAGAAGACTTGGTTTATCTGGTAAAACTTTTTTACCCCTTTTAATGGGGCTAGGATGTAATGTGCCTGCTATTGCAGCAACAAGGATGCTTCCTGAGGGGGAGAGGATAAAGGCAGCCATGATGCTTCCATTTATGACCTGTAGCGCAAGACTCACAACATATTTGGCCATGTCAGCAGTATATTTTCCGCGATCGGGTCCATGGGTGATTTTCTCGCTTTATTTGATGGGCTTTTTAACCGCCTTTTTGACAGCATTTATTGCTAAGAAGCAGAGAGTTCTTGGGGCGCAGCCACCACTTGTTATGGCAATTCCCAGGCTTAAGTTTAAGCCAAAATTGCGATATTTAAATGATGCATTATCGCAAGCTCTTAGTTTTGTTAAAGAGGCAGCAATTATTGTTATTCCAGGCTCAATCATCCTGCATTTGTTGCTTGCTTTAGTACAGGACCAAAGTGAACTATTCAAAAGTTTTATCCTAAGTTTTTTTACCATGTTTGATTATTCTTCCAATCAATTCCCTGCTGCTTTTGGGATTATTGCTGGGTTACTAGCGAAAGAAATGGTTATCACAACAATGATAGCCTCCAATTCCAGTATGGTAATTGCTAAGCTGCCGCTAGGGTTATACGATTTTGGTGTGCGGTTATATGATGTTTTTGCAAGTGCTTTAGGCGATTATTTGACTATTTTGCTGCAGCCATCACAGGCACTTGGTGTTCATGCAATTAATGAGGCCTTGGTGGGTGTTTTTGCTAATTCAGCCCAGGCAATGAGTTTCCTTGTTTTTATTGCGCTTTATTTCCCATGTATTTCAACCATTGGTGTGCTTAAGCGGGTGATAGGTGTCAAGAAAACCTCCCTAATTGTTTTATGGTCGATATTTATCGCATATATAGGCGCTTGGTTAGTATACCGGTCACTCTTACTTGATCTTGTCTCACTTTTTTATTTTATGATTGTTGCTTCATTAATCCCGCTAGGTATTTTTATTAAAAATAGAATGGTGAATATAAAAACACTACTATGGGGGGAGTACTCATGAGTCCACTTTTAACTCCTCTTACATTTAAAGATTACTTAAAGACAGAAAAAAAGGTCACTAAGAAACATCTTTTAAACCATTACCAAGTTGATAGAAAGATGCTGGAGCAGATTTTAGAATTTTGGAGTGCTCGGGGTATGATCATGATATTGAATGACGGTTGTAATACATGCTCCGGTTGTTATTCAAGTGAGACGGTTGTGGAGAGTCAGTTTGATTAATTACAGTCGGCAATGGTTAGGCTGGTTATCATCCCTATCAATGGCCACAGTCATATCAAGAATCCTTGGGTTTGGTAGAGAAGTGATTTTTGCAATGGTCTTTGGGGCATCTGCTAATTTCGATGGTTTTATTACTGCCTCGAGGATACCAAACATGCTTAGGCGGCTCTTTGCAGAGGGGGCACTGACCCAATCATTTGTGCCGGTTTTAACAGAAATAAAAATAAAAGAGAATGAGCATTCGACACGTGCATTTCAAAGCGCAATACTATCGCTATTGCTTTTGGTAACTGGAACGATTTGTCTTTTTTTTGTCATTTTCCCTGAGCAAATCATTTCTTTATATGCATGGGGTTTAGATGCATCTGATCCGCGATTACATGTTGCATCCACATTACTGCCAATTGTGGGATTATTTTTACCGCTGATTTCACTGATAAGTTTCTACTGTTCAGTATTAAATACGCATAAACGATTTTTTGTTGCAGGCGTGCTGCCCGCAATAAGTAATGTTGTTTTAATAGTTGTTGCTTGGTCATCAAATGGTGTATCACAGGGCGTGTATTATCTATCTTGGGCGCTAGTAGCTGGGGCTGTGATACAAATAGTGATGGTGACTTTTCATGCCAGACGATTACTTAAAGGCGTCGGATTCACGTCACAAATATTTCACCCAGGCGTAGCGCGAGTTTTTAAGATGATTTTGGCTGGGATGTTTGGTTTGTCGGCAGTGCAGCTTAGTTTATTTTTAGATGGCAATCTCGCTTCATTTTTGCCTGTCGGGAGCATGTCGTGGTTGTATTACGCGGAGCGATTAATTTATTTGCCACTGGGTACAATTGGGGTGAGCTTAGCTAGTATTTGCCTACCTTCTTTGTCAGAGTCAATTTCCAAGCATAATCACCAAGCGGCGCAAAGAGAATTGCAGCGCTCGGCACATATGATTTTCTTACTTGGTATCCCTTCTGCAGTGGGTTTATTTTTCCTTGCGAAACCTATTATCTCAATATTGTTTGAAAGGGGTGAGTTTTTAGCGAAAGATGTTGAAATGACAGCTCTTGCTCTTCAGTATTTCAGCTTTGGCTTGCCGTTTATGATGCTTATGAAAATTTGGATCGCAGCTGCATACTCTTTTAAGCGCGTTGATTTAACAGTTCGGGCAGCATTTATTGCAATCGCTGTTAACTTGATTGTTGCGCTTTCATTTATGGGAAGTATTCAGCACTGTGCAATCTCACTTGCGGTCTCGACAAGTTCATTGGTTCAAGCAAGCTATTTATATACGAGATTAACGAAGGTAAGCGGTTTAAGAATTATAGATTTTGCCAGTCTAAAGTTCTTATTTTTTCCTCTTGTGGCGATGGTGTTTGTTGTTATGGGCTTTGAGTCATATTATGTTCATGGTATGCTCCATGCGGGTCTGTGGCTATCCGCACTGATTGTTAGTTCGGTAATTGTTTACTTTCTTACTTATTTTAGCATTATGCGTCTTAACCTTGTCAGCTAATGCTGTCGTGTAGCTATTTTTAGTCCATTGTGCTAGCATCATTATTGGTTGAGGTAAGGGTTGTATGTCTTTTGGTTGCTCGAAATATGAAGCGATAAATCAAGGCGGAGATTATCCATTACCCGGCGTGGTATTAAGAATTGTTCTTTGCTTCATTGCCTTCCTAGTTCAATTTAAAATATTTATTGAGACAATCTTCAAAAAAGGCTATGTTGCAAAATTTGTTGAGATGATTGCAAGTTATGGTGTCAATCCGACCTCAGCAGCCTATTTGTTCAGCGGCCTTAATGTGTTAATGCTCATGTCATCATTTTTTCTTCTTGGTTTTTATTATTTTCAGCCGGTGGTAGGAACAATCCGGGTATTGATGAGAAATACCTTACTAAGGTCACATAAGTCCAGATCCATACAAGCTTTCTGTGAGGCGAACCAACTTGACTTTGTTAGTCCGCTTGAGACCGAAAAAAGGGTGATTGATAAACAGACTAAGTTTCTTAGCGAGTTCAATTTGTGCGATGCACATAAAGAAGAAGAGAAAGTGGCTAGTGTTAAGGGTAGCTCTCTCATTACACTTGATGTATTTTTAAAATCACATTGTGCCATCAGAAATATCATATACTCAATTTATTTAATGAAACCTGGTGGAAAAGAGGCGCGCTCAATTTATACTGAGTATATCAATCAGGCTTACGAACAGGATAGTGAGGAGTTAACGGGTGAGGAGAAGGAGGAGAGAGAGATAGAAAAGAACGTCGTTCTGGAATCATTGGGAACGCTGTTTGAAAGTCGAGAGACCTTTAAGAATGCAGGTGAATTCACCGACACCATAATAAGAGAATTAATTGATTTTTTAGATCGATGGAAAAAATATAAGCATCATACTTATCTTGCGGAGGATTTGTTTCATAGACACCGCAATCATCTCTCTACGCTAAAAGTAGGAGAGGATGGTGATTGTATTTTTAAATATGCTTGTGTGGATAAAAAGAGTTTGACAGCTGGTGTTCAAGAAAGGCTAGTTGATAATTTGCTAAAAATACAGAGAAAGCTGGCAAGATTCTACACACAAAAAAATGACAGACAGTAAGTATACATGGGCACGACTTAGACCAGATTTTATTGCAACCTATCTTCAGCTAAAGGACAGTTTGGCCGCTAACTTGGAGCATGAGCTCAACAAGAGATTTCCTTCTTCCAAAAGTTATTTTATTGACCCGGTGACCAATTTTGTTGGTATTCCGAATGCTGTCGCCAATGGACTGCTGTCCATTATTATGTTTTTACCGTTTATTCAAACGTTTGGTCTGTCACTTTGGCTGAACGTTTCTGCTTGTGTGATTCTTTTTACTGCCACTTTTTATACTTCATATGCTTTTACTTATGAAAACGTTAAAAAATTTGCAAGGTCACTTAAATCATACCGACTTATACCCACTCATCATCGTAATCAAATCGGATATTTGAATTATTTTCTTGGGTTCGCAATGGGTTTGTCCAGTGGCGTATTTTTTTACAGCCGAGCGAAGAGCATATTAATAACAAATAGCACAAGTATTGCCTATTTTTTTAGACAGGTGATCAGGCCAGAGCTTTTATTAGCTCATTTCCCGTTTGTTGCAGATTTTGTCGCTGTATTTTTCGCGGTAATTACATTAGTATGTGCAGCTTCACTTTATATAAACCAATGTTTGCAGTCACAAAGAAGGTCTTATGACCGAGGAAGTATATGGCAGCGAGTGGTCAGCTTCTCTAATGCAGAATTACGTTTTGACCCGAAAACTCTTTTTAAAGGCATGATTATTTATAGTGCAACGATTGTCCAGGTGTTTGTAATTTTTGACCCGCTGTTTGCGCTGCCAATGTTAAAGTTTATGGGGCACCTTCGTTATCTAATCTTAATGGCTGTTGGGTTTGTATGGCAGCAGTTATTTAACAATGCTTATGAGAAGATGTGGACCGGCGGGGGTATAACCCTGATATATGAGAGCATCAAAAGCACAAAGTGTTACAGTACTAAATTAATGAAATTCTCTCATCAGAAGCCCATAAGTCGCTCAGAAATCCCAGCGCCTAGGCTAGGTCACTAGAGAAATGTGCGATTTTGTTTGTAAACAAAAGTAGGTGATCTGATTTGGTTGCCAATGCCCAAGATTAATTCGCTCGATAGAGCTACCCTCAATGTTTGTCACCTCAACTTTATGGGTATGACCATGGATAATCATATCACATGATTGATTGGCTGTTTGAATAAGTGCTTGCCAGTTAGGTTCTGACAGCCCAGGAGTTAGATTCTTTTTGTGGGTTGAGCTTATAGATTTTACTTGCTTTGTCAAATGATTGATCAGGCGGCGGGGAAGGGACTTTGCAAGCCGCTGGATTATCGGTTTGGATAACAAGCGTCTAAACTGTTGATGTTGCTTGTCATTAGCGCACCATAAATCACCGTGGGTGAGAATGATTCTTTTTTCTCCAAACTGAATAGGCGTTGGGTCTTTGAGAAAATGCATCCCCAGTGTCTCACATTCAGGCTGATTTAATAGGCAGTCACGATTGCCCTGCATAAAATAAAACTTTGTTGGGGATAAGGATTTGATGTCATCGCTAAGTTTGGCGGTGAATTTATGGTAATTGGCACTTATCCATGCGTCAATAAAATCTCCTAAGACAAAAATTGCACATGGCTGTTCTTTTTTGATGATCGAAGAGAACCGGCGCCAGTTAGCTTCCCAATTCAATTGGTTAAGATCGAAGTGAAGGTCACTGATCAGAAATACTTTGTCGGTTTGATTAAATGAAATATTAGAATATTTCATCATTATTTCCGTACTGAGGGTTCAAAATGGTAAGGTTCATCATGAGCGCTGCAACGGTCAATGGCCCTATCCCGCCAGGAACGGGTGTAATTTGATTGACAATTTTGCTAGCTGTTTCATGGTTAAGATCACCATAGACCTTTGAATTCTTGATGCGAGTCCCAATATCAATAATGATATGGTGCCGATTAAGCCAGCTTTCATTAACGGCGTTGGCTGCGCCTGTTGCGCAAACTATAATGGTATTATTTTTTACTAGTTGTTCAAGGTTAGTAGTTTTTAAGTTGCTGATAGTTACTGTAGCTTCTTGCTGAGAGAACCATATGGCTGCTGGTTTCCCTACTAAATTAGATGAGCCTATTATCAGTACATTCCTACCTATCACAGAAATGTTGTAGTGGTTGCATAGTAGGCGTATCGCCTGAGCTGTCCCTGGAAGGACTTTGTATGCGTTGATAAGAAATTGGCCCATGCGAAATGCGCCTAGGCAGTCAACATCTTTATTTGGGTCAATCGCTTGCGTGATTTGCCATGTGTTAAAGGACTTTGGGAGGGGGAGCTGGATGAGTATGCCAGATACTTTCTTATCTTTATTGAGCAGGTTGATAAGGTCATATACCTCTTCTTCCAAGCAGTTACTGGAAAGGTTGATTAGTGAAAAGCCAAAGCCTAGAAGGGACGCTTGCTTCTTTTTGTGTGCGATAAATCTCAATGACGCGGGGTGCTCACCCACCAAAATAACAGCTAGGTGAGGCTTCGATTGCCATAGATCAGTAACTTTTTTTATATTGACATAAACCTGGTCACAAATTTTGTCTGAAGTAAGGTAATTCATCTGACTCATCATATTATCATGCATAGGTTAGATTGAAACCCAATAAATAGCAAACTTTCGTAAATCAATTGATTTCAGGGTTGATTTTGCATTCAAGTACAATTAATCTGTTAATAGGAGAGATTATATGTTTAAACATGGATTTAAGAACCGGTTAAAATCATTATTTAACCTGTCAGCCTGGTTGGGCGTCAGCAGCCTCTATTCTGGAGCTGTTTTCATTAGAAAATTATTTACCCAAATTACCGATCGTAATTATGTATCTGATGTAAAGCATGAATCATTCGACGAAGCAGTCAAGTTCTACAACCTCTCTGAGGAGGAACTTGAGAAGAGAAAAGAACATTTCAAGCTTATGTCGTGGATTTATGGTATAATGTTACTTTCGGGCATTGCCTACAATGTTTATCTTGGTGTTAAACATAACTGGACATCTTTTTTTATGATGCTGTCCTTTAATTTTATGCTGTTTTCTTTCTTCTTTAGGGAAAACTTTTGGTACTTCCAGATCAGAGAGCGTAAACTTGGACTGACTTTTATGGATTGGTTAAATAGGATTTAGATACAGTGAAGAAATGGATTTTTCTACTTTTAGGTTTATGCTCTTGTGCGTTTGCAGATACTAGCTTCTCTAATATGAATTTCACCCCGGCCGCTGGGGATTTATCCATGAATTACCTTGGATTAGTATTTGGTACAGTTCCTGGCTCGGGTTTAACTGGCGGTACAAATAACCTTATCGGTGGGATTTTTGAGGTATTTAATACGGGTGTCTTGGTAATGACAATGGCCATTGTTGGGTACACAGTATTCACTACAGTGGTGGGTGTCTCACAAGAAGGGTCAGGTGCCTTTCAAACAAAGATTTCTCCATGGGTTACTGCAAGAATAACATTTGGTACTTCACTTTTACTACCGATACCCGGCTCTGGTTATTCTGGCATACAAGTTATGGTAATGTCTTGTGTGGTTCAGGGTGTAGGGTTTGCGAATCTTATATATGATCAAGTGTTAGTATATGTCAAAGATGGTGGCAGCGTTGTCTCTGGTAAGGCTTCACCGGATCAGGAGACACAGAGTAGATTGGTTGAAAATTTAGAAGAATTTGTAGATAAATATTCTGATCTATTTAAAGTGGGTGCCTGTGTATTTTATAAAAGTCTAGAGCCTAAAGGCACAAATACATTTAGTATTGTTAACAGGGATAACAAGGGAATTGTTAATGTGCCTCAAGCAGATGGGACCATTTTTGAATGCGGGGAGGTAGCACTACCTGCGCAGGGCGCTATCACTGCGGAAACTAATGCAGAAAATGCAATTGCAGTTGCGAACAATATAATTTCGCTCGTCAAAAATCAACTAAATCAGGATGCTCGCTCGGCTTGCGGGCTTGGGGACAACCTAAGTGAAGCAAACTGTCCAAATGCTGCAAATCTTGCAATGGCTGCTCAGATATCCGTTTTTCAGCAAGAGGCGAGTGGAAGCAGCGCCAGTGCTCTTGGGCCTGGCTGGCAAAGTGAAGCAAAGAAAAGAGGATGGATCACCGCAGCATCCTACTATGATAAATTAATTAACGCAAAGGGCGCAGACCCCAAAACAAGCGCTCCTCTTTATATTAGATTAAATCTAAGTGCACCTTCTGTTACCGTCGTTGCTCCTGACGGTGACAGTGGTTTTAAAACTGCGTATAATAAATATGTAGGGCATGTTAAAGATGTAAAAAACGCAGCAAAAACGCAATTGAAGCAGCAGTATGAAGCATCGGAAGTCGTCCCTGCTGATAACTCAAGCGCTGCAAGCGCGATTGCTAATGCAATTAAGAGTGGGTTAGGGCCTGCTGCAGGTAGCGCATGTTTCTCAGATGGCCCAATTGATGTATCAATGACGGGTCTAGTTCCTGGTGGGTGCGTATATTTTGCTTTTGATCATTTGGTTGTTTTATCCAATCATGTGATTACAAAACTCACAGGGTGTAACCTGATGGACTGTGTAGATGGTGGGGGAAGTTTTAATAGCTCAGGCTGTAAGCGTGTACAAAAGAAAAGAGATAGTTGCCCAAGTGACTATGCGAAGAACAATGGATTTCTTGGGATGCTTGATAAGGATAATAATGGACTGATATTTGACCCACTTAATGAAATGCGTACCTTAGGTATTTCCATGATCGCGGCAGCAACAACATACTGGAAAACGACACTTGATGTAATGTATGAGAAGACCAGTAAAATGGCATGGGCTACTTTTGGAGTCAGGCTAGCAATCAATTTGCCTCTCGGAGTCGCTCAGGCGGCACTTTATGGTATATCTCCGCCTGGTGCAGCGGTTGTAGGTACGGTACAGACAACTTTAAATTCGATGGTGGATGTTTTTGTCCAGTTAACTAAATCAGCGCTTGAAGTGTATCTTCCATTTGGAACAGCTCTAGCGACAATATTTTTTGCTCAGGGCGTAGTTTTAGGCATATATTTACCATTTCTTCCATATATCCTATATATATTTGGCGCTATCGGTTGGTTGATGGCTGCGGCTGAGGCGATGGTTGCAGCACCACTCGTTGCTATGGGTGTAACGCATCCGGAGGGTCATGATCTCTTGGGTAAGGCTGAACAGTCACTTATGTTATTACTTGGGATTTTTGTTCGCCCGGCAACAATGCTTATTGGCTTTATATTCTCAATAAATATGGCAACTATTGCCGTGGGCTTGTTAAATAGGGGCTTTTTAAATGTATTAATTGACTTTCTAAAGTCTACAAGCTCGAATCCAGTTGTTATCTCAATTACTATAATGGGCGCTATGTTGGTTTATACTTACGTGATGATGGGGGTGCTTGACCAAGCATACTCTCTTATATACCAAATCCCAGATAGGATACTAAGATGGATCGGCGGGCCAGCAGATGCACCTGGAGCAGGAGCTGCGCAGGCTGCACGTGAAATTAAACAACAAACTCAGTCATCTGGCCAACAGGCGGGTCAGGGTGCTGGTCAGGCTATGAAGGCACCAAATATTCAAGTTGATTCGGGTGCTGGTCAGGTTGATGCGCAAGCTGCAAGAGAAGGATTTGCAAATGCACAGAAAGATGGTCAGGGGGGACAAGTGGGCCAATGATAACTCGCCGCTCAAACATGAGATTTACTCTTGTTTTCTTCCTTCTATTTGGACAGATTTTCGCTGATAGTATATATTCGAATAATTTTGTAACTAACATCGCTAGCTTACTGGGAAGTTCGGTCAGTATTCCTGACCTGGGTTCTAGCAATTTAGCTGCCATGATGGTATCAAAGGTTTTTGGGGTAGCAGCTGCCGGCGTTAATCTTGGCCCTTCCGTGATTGGTAATATTTTTCAGGTTTTTAACGTTGGTATCATGGTTGTTGTTGGGATAGTCATGGGATACACCGCATCGATGGCGGTTTTAAATACCGCGGGTGAGGGCTCTTTCATGGGCCAAAAAATGCAGTCAAGCTACTTTACAACGGTCATTCGTGTCACATCAGGTACTGCAGCTTTATTTCCGGTTTATGGAGGCTACTCAGCAGTTCAGATATTAATGATAACGATGCTTATGCAAGGGTCAGCGCTTGCAGATTTACTTTGGTTTAAGATTGTTCAATCTGTCAATTCAGGCTCAGGATTCAAACCAACCTGGTTCACTGGTTATTCTGGTCCAGACGGCCAGTCAACGGTTGATGCAAGCATCAAACAATTTCTTGATCCACCTGACACAAGCAATACTGTTAAGAATAACGGTGTTTTCAATGTTAACTTAAACAATACTGCCAACGCAGGGGTCAACTTATATAATATGTTTGTATGTGAGGCGGTAAAAGATGGCGCTGCAAATTCCAACTATAAAGTCACAATTAACACTGATAGTGCTACTTCAGAGCAGTGTGGTAAGCTGAGTGCAACAGGCGTGAGTAATTTTGAGTCATTTGCGCTTGGGATTAAATCGTTAGTGATGGGTGATGCGTACCAAACGGTCGTAGATAGTGGTGAGCAGAGTCAAGATGGAATAAATGCAAAACAAGCAGGGATAGCAAGTATCTCAAATATGTTCGCATATCTTCAGGAAATTTCTCAGCGTGATGAGCAATCTGGTAGCGGCGAAAGCTTTAATTTAGCGGTTGGAGCTGGTAAATCATCAGCGGTATCGTTTGCACCAGGATGGATGGGGGCAGGCTCGCAGCACTCTGCTATTGAAAACTCAGGAAAATCAAAAAGTTCATTCGAGATGGAGAATATTTCCTATAGATATACAGCTCCTAACCCAAGTAATGTCTATGGTGTTTACAAGCTAACAATAACGAGTGATGCAATGAAGAATTACCTTGTAGACAATTCGATGACTAGAGACGAAAGTGCGTCGCACAGTGCTGGGGGAGGCTATGGCTCATTAACTAAAGATGCGAAGGACCTGCTGGATATAATAAAAAATCGAGCAGGTTCTGTCATCCCTTCAAATGGGCTCCAAAGTAGCTTAGACGTATTTAACCATAAAGTAGATGTGGGCCAGGCAACAATGAACATGACATCTTATAAGCCTATTAACGATGACTTTCAGTTTCTAACATGGACAGTAATTAATAAATTTGATTCTATTTTTATTAGTGAGCCACAAAGGCTATTTACAAAGCCACTTACAAATATTAAAGATTTTGGAATGTTACTCATTACTAGCAGCGTTACATTTTTTATGGCATTGACTGCTGATGTGATTAACCTTGCAACGACATCAGCATTTATCAATATGTTTGCTATGGCAATTGCATCAGTTCCTCCTGCGATTTTGCAGGGTGTTGGATATACTTTGGCAGTGTATGGTGATAACCAAATGAATGCATGTTGGGGCTCCCCTCCACCTCCTGGTGGTACGCTTGCTTGGTACTGTTTTCCACTTTTTCTTCTTTTCATTGTTATTTTCATTAACTTTTTTACTGGTTTAGTAATGAAGATTGTAGGATCAGTGATTGCGGTTATCGGTGCCATACCTGCAGCGATTGTGCCACAGACTCTCAGTGTTGTTTTTAAACTTTCAATAGCTAATAAGCTAATATATATCGGCCTTGCAACGGCAATTTCTGCACCGTTGCTTGCTTTGGGTGGGGCAATTGCTTTTTATGTGCCATTCATTCCAGTTTTAGCCTATACATTGGCAGTATTGACATGGATATTTCAAGCAATTGAGTCACTGATTGCAGTGCCAATAATTTTGCTCGGAGTGACTTATCCCCAGGGACACGATTTACTCGGTAAGTCTGAGCAAGCAATGATGCTTTTTTTAGGTATTATGTTAAGGCCATCTCTAATCATTGCAGGTTATGTATTCTCGATCGTTGTCACTGGGGTAACAATGATGCTGGCGAATTTAACATTTGCCAGAGTGTTGCTAAGTATATTTAAGAATTTGCCAAATGGAGAAGTATCAACCATCGTATTTATTATGATGTCTTTTGTGTTTGTGGCAATTTTTTTAGTCAATGTTGTAGATTATTCTTTCGGGTTTATTTACAAATTGCCACAAACAACAATGAAATGGATAGGGTTGCCAACTGTAGAGTCGCAAGAAGAGCAGATAATGCAAGAAATCAAAGGCGGAGCATCTTCAGCATCCTCAGAAATGGCAACGGGTGCAACGGGTTACTCTCAGGGGCTCAACGACAAGGCATTGGGTCTGCAAAAATAATGGGAATGATATGCTAGGATTTCAGTGCCTTCACATAAATATTCGACGAATAGGTTACCTATGATTCGATATATAATTGCATTTTTTTTCATTCCGCTCGCTGTATTTGCAGATGACGTTGTTGTATATGGAAATGATGCACTGAGCGTGATTACCTATAACAGTGCTTCAGATCTTTCTTTACGATATTTGAAGGCAGTATTTGGTTCAGGTATTGGGGTTAATGTTGCAGGTTCCAGTAATGAGTATATTGGAGCGATTTTTTCAAAGTTTAATATTGCCTTACTTGCAATAATATTTGGGTATGCATGTTTTACCATTTTTGAGGCAACCTTACTGGCTGCAAGTGAGGGAACCAGCTTGCGACGAAAGATTAAGCCGCTCACCTCTGTGAGACAAGTTGTAGCAGTTTTGCTTGTTGCCCCACAAACAGGCGGGGACTGTTTTGCACAAAAGATGCTCCTTAGTATGGTTGTGCTTGGTGTAGGGATTGCCAATGGTGCATGGCAAAGTGGCATCAGTTATGTTCAAAAGTTTCAAGGTGCGTCATATAGCAGTTCGCCAGGAAACAAGTGGTTAGAAATAAAAAACGGAGATACCTCTCTGCTTGGTAATATGATGACTCATTATGAAGCATCATATTGTCTTGAACAAAAGTTTGCCAGCGAAAAAAAGAAAAATCCAGATACGCCAAAGTCAGATTATACACTTAGGACTGGTTCTGAGTGTGGAGGGGGTAATTCCTATGGGATATGTTATGGAACGAAAGCAAATCCAAAATTATGTGGGTCTGCAAATCCTCCACAATTAAGTACTGACGATAAATTAATTACTCAGCAGGCAATGCTTGTTTCTGCAAGGGTGATGAGAAACGCGGCAATTGATCAATATGTACTGGATAACATTAATGGCTATGACATAGAAAAATATTGTGGGGTTGATAAAACAAATTCCTGTGCGCCCGCTGTGATGGCGGTAAATGCTGCACTCAGTTATTATAACATCACCCTTCAATTGAGGGTGATGCCTGGTGGTGGAAAGTCTAATATCGATTATGACAACGCGATTGATCAGGGTTGGATAACTGCAGGTGCATATTTTCAAAATTTGATGAGTGGAGTAAACCAAACTCCCTTCACGTCGAGTAACACCCCTTCAGTTAACTTTAGACCATTGGGTGCTTTTCTAGGATCTGTCAGTGCTACAGGGGCCAGTGATAGCCAAGGTAAAATCATGAATTCTGCCCAAGCGATTGCCTCAGGTGCCTATAATGCTGAGAATCCATCCTTAAAATTCACTGATGAAGAT
>MDTB01057741.1_pt1 | contig 15225 bp, 14 predicted proteins | sample 811161 | NCBI WGS metagenome assembly MDTB01 (sample SAMN05326650, study PRJNA326480) | marine metagenome | isolation source: seawater | place: Mediterranean Sea | collected 2009 | reverse complement strand
TAGATATTATTCCTTCCGAGTTTGAAACATCTGAAAGAGAGTTATCAAGAGATATTATTGATAAATATAAAACAAGATGTCCTTCAGAAGAATCTAATTTAATTGAAAGAAAAATTTTGGAACTAAAAGAAAACGGAAATTCAATTGGAGGAAAGGTAAAATGTATAATAAAAAACTGTCCAAGAGGATTAGGAGAACCTGTTTTTGATAAAATGGAAGCAATGTTAGCTCATGCTATGTTATCTATACCAGCAACAAAAGGATTTGAAATTGGAAGTGGTTTTGATTGCGTGAATCAAACAGGTAGTATTCATAATGATGTATGGCTAAAAGATGGTAAAACAAAAACAAATAACAATGGAGGTATTATAGGTGGAATAACAAATGGTGAAGATATTATTTTTTCTGTTGCATTTAAACCGCCTGCTACTATATTAATGGATCAAGAAACAATAAATTTAAAAGGTGATAGTGTAACACTAAAAGCTAAAGGAAGACATGATCCATGTGTCGTGCCAAGAGCAGTTCCAATTGTAGAGGCAATGGCAAGTATTTGTTTAGTAGATTTACTATATAGTCAAATTAGTAAAAGAAATGTTTTGTCAAATAATATTCAAGTAAACCATCATGTAGTCTAATACCATTTATCAGAGTTAATCATATCTTTAATACGCTTATAATGATAATTAAATTCTTTTGATTCAATATCATCTGTACAACAATAAAAACAAACATCATGTCTATACTCTGAAACTTGATGGCAACATTTTGAACAATTCTGATGAGCTTGTTTAAGTAATATTGGCCTTGTTGGAATATTATTATCTATTCTTAACTTATTAAGAAATCTATATGAATAACTCCTATGTTTTATATTACCAATCAAAAACGATACCTTATTCCAAAAAGTATTATAAGATTCTTTTCTACCTTTAATAATAGTGATTCCGTCAGATCTTTCAATTTCATCTAATTCTTTAGAAAATTTAAATTCTGTTCTGTTTTCAATACTAAACTCTTCGTTTCTCCTATTTACCAATGTTAAATCAGGCATTTGAATTTTAAGCATATTATCAATTCATAGAAAAATAATTATTCAATTTTTAAATATATAGTTAAAGAAAATTACTAATTAATGATTATATGTTAAATAAAATCAACTTTAATTACTCAAGACTGCCTTTGGATATAATTAATGAAATTGCAGATTATCATGATTATGAAAAATACTGTAAACCTGACCATAAAAAAAGGTTTGATAATGTTATGAATGATATTATCAGTATGAGTGGAATAATGGAACCAATATCAGCAAAACTTGCGAAAGAATGTTGGGGAACTGAAGCATATATTCATAATGATGAATATATATTGGATATATTATCTTTTGATAATGATTTTGATATTGATATCATAGATTAAAATTGAATATTAAATAATATATTTATTTTACAATGTAATAATGAAAATTATAGGTTTATGTGGCGAAAAAGGATCAGGTAAAGATACTATTTGTGAATTATTGTCAAGAATATATAATGTAAAGAGATTTGCATTTGCAGATCCTTTAAAAGATGCATTAAAAGATTTATTTTTGTGGGATGATAGTAATTTTTCAAGAGAAAAAAAAGAAATCAATGATGATGATTGGGGTGTTTCTCCTAGACAGATGTGTCAAATATTAGGCACTGATGTTATAAGAAATTTAATTTCAGATAAATTTAATAAAATTATAAAAATAGGAGAGAATGAATACAAAGTTTCATTTTGGATAAAAAGAATTCATAAAGAATTAGAAAAATTAATAAGAAATTCTGAACAGAATTACGATTATATCATATTTACTGATGTTAGATTTTTAGATGAACTACTATATATTAAAAATTTGGGAGGAGAAGTGTTTAAAGTTATTAGACAAGATGTTGAAATGAATGAGTATTCTAAACACGAAGCAGAACGTGGTATAGATGGTGAAGAGTTTAATAAATGTGTAGATAATATTATTTCTAATAATGGAACTATTGATGAATTATTTGAAAAAATAAAAATTTCATTTAAGCATTAATTTTATATTAAGTTAATGCTATCAAATTTACCAAGTATGGCCGAGCTATTTTCAAAATTTTGGATGCCAGTTCAAACTCCACTTATGAATGCTATATCAATGAATAATATAAATAATTTAGGATTAAAGACTGATATTTTAAATAGTAATCCTTATTTATTTAATAATGAAATTGTAAATAAAAATCTACCGATAACCAATCAAAGATCATCTGGAAGATGTTGGTTATTTGCATCAAGTAATTTAATTAGGTCTGTGTCTTTTGATAATTTAAAAGAAAAATATGGCGAAATAGAAAACTTTGAATTAAGTCAAAAATATTTATTTTTTTGGGATAAATTCGAAAGATATCATAGAAGCTTATTATATTTTGTTGATATCCATAAAGAAGAAGAAAATAAAGATAGATATTTATACCAGTTATTAAATGATCCATTAGGAGATGGAGGTCAGTGGGATATGGCTAAAGATATTATTAAGAAGTATGGTGTTGTTCCAAAGGCTGTTTATCCTGATTCACATCATGCTAAAAGTTCAAGACAGATGAATAAAATACTAACAGCACAATTAAAAAGTGACTTTTCATTATTAAAAGAAAATTTAAACGATCCTTCTTTATCTGATATGGTTAATATGATGAGTAAAAGGGCATATAAGCTATTAATATCTTTTCTAGGAAAACCACCTGATAAATTTTCATGGACATTCAGAGATACTAAAGGAAATAGCATTAATTCAATAAAAACTATGACTCCAATTGATTTTTTAAATGAATTAGGATTTAATCCTGATGAATGGGTATCTATAGTAAATGATCCAAGAGAAAATCATTTTTATGACACATATTATCAAGTAAAATATCTAGGTAATGTTTTTGATAAACATGTTGGCTGGTTAAACTTAGAAATGGATAGATTAATTAATTTAACAAAAGAGTCGATTGATCAAAAGATACCAGTATGGTTTGGGTGTGACATGGGAGCAGAAACAGATAGTTCTAGTGGAGTGAAGCATCCAGAAATTATTGATCTTAAGGGAGTTTTAGGGACTAGTATTATTATGGATAAAGAGGAACGTTTAGAAACATATTCGTCATTACCAAATCATGCAATGATGATTACTGGTTATCATGAAGATGAGGGTAATATAGAAAGATGGAAAATAGAAAATAGTTGGGGTAAAGATTCTGGAAAAGACGGTTATTGTTTAATGACCAATGACTGGATGAAAGAATATGTATTTCAAATTTTAGTTAAAAAAGATTTATTAACTAAAGATGAACTGAAGGTATTAGAAGTTAAAGATGATTATAAAACTATAGAACCATGGGATCCTTTAGGTACATTAGCTTAGGTAAAAATTAATAAACCAAAGATAGCAAATAATGAAGACATAAAAAATATACACATGATTCTACCACATGTAATTTGATTATTACTAGATTCTATTTCAGGTTGTTCATAAATTGATGATGGTAAAATTTGTGTATAATCATTTCTTCTATAGGTTTGTTCTAGTTTAATTCCAAAATTAGGTTGATTATCTATAATATTATCACAAATCATTGGTGTTGATACTATAGTTACTGAATTATTGTCAATTTGGTCTCTAAGTGTAATTAATAAAGTTAAAAATGCTATTGTTTCTGGGTTTGTGAATGTATTTTTTCTACAAACAATACAATCATTTCCATTTTTTAAAATCCATTCATGAAGACAGTTTTGATGAATATAATATTTACCACAACAGTGTTCATAACTATATAGTTTTCCTTTATCTTCTGACTCGACACAAACTATACATTCTTTGGTTTCAGTAATTTGTTCTATATCGTCAATAATTGGTTCTATTTTATTATATTCTATTTTATTATTAGGTTTATTTTCTAGCTCTAATATAAATTCACTCATTAGATAAATTTAGATTTTTAATATTTTTTATTTAGAACCAAGTTAAAAGATTTTTTTTATTTTTTGATTTATTTTGTAATTGCTCTTTATTATAATGATTTTTATATTTTTTCTCTTCTTTTTTACCGTTATTATTTGTTTTCTCAACTACTTCTTCTACATAATTTCCATTTTTGTCAGGTTTAATTGTTGATGAATATGACTTCATCATAAATTGACTATTTTTAGAATTTGGAATATCTTTTGATGATTTTTCGATTTCTTCAAATATTGATTTAATTGGACTAAAATTAGATGCCATCATTAAAGGATCATTAAAAAAACTTTGAGTTGACGGTTTGTTATTTATTATTTTATAATTGTATTTATTTTCACTATTTTTATTATCTAAATAATCATCTAAACTTTTTCTACTGTGATAATCTGTTAAAAATTTATATGAATTATATATACTCTTTTTCATTTTATTTTTTTCATCTAGATTAATATTTTTAGTTTCAATCACTTCTAGTAATTTTTTTGTTTTAAGTTTAATTTCATTTGATGTTGCAGATTTTTTAACACCTAATTTATCGTAATGATTTATCATTAATTTATTTTATAAATTTTTTTTTGAAAATAATAATTTCTATGAAAATATATAATGTCAAGTGGTGAGTTTCAATATATACCAAGTATGGATGAAAAATCATTATATTCTAGTGAAAATGTTAGAAGTAATGATCCAAATTTAATAGAGCAAAAAAGATTTAGTAAAAATAGTATAAAGAATCTACAAGTAAAGGGATTTACTGAAGAAAAAGATCATAAAAAAGAAGAAAATAAACCTAAAAAATTAGATTACAAAGAAGAATACAGAAAAACAATCATGTTAAAAAAAATTATGATTTGGTTAGTTGTTTTATCTGGACTAAATAGATTATTTGCAATTTTTGGATACGATATTATAGTTATTGCCGATTTTTATATTAGTACATTTTTTAGAAGAAGAATGTTTATAAATTTTATTGTATCTTTATCTATTAGTTTAGCAGCATTATATGTCTACAGTGTTATGAAAGAATTATATTACCCTTTTATGAGAGAAGCGATAGTACCAGAAAAATTAATTCATAGTAGTAAACCAAAAAAGTATAACTATGTTATAGATGTAGAAGTACCACCTAATTCTAAAGTAATGTACTGGGCATCCAAAAAGATTCCAAATGTATCTAATCCTCATGTAAAAGATGCATATGGAGATTATTCTAATGGTGGAGTAGTTAGAGCTAATTCAAATGGTAAGGCAAAATTATATTTCAATGAAGGGTCTGGATACCAAAAACCTGGAAAAGGAAATAGACCAAGACATGTTCACTATAGATATATTTTAGAAAACTCTGCTTTTATGAGTAAAATTTTTACAGCTTATTATTAGGTTCTGATTCAATTTGTTTAATTGAATTATAATATAAAAATTTATCAATATCAAATCTTTTCAATACATCATTACATATTGAGGAAGATTTACTTAAATCTAGTATATGGTCAACTTGTTCAATCATACCTGAGTCTAAATCTACTTTTTTAACAAATCCATGACCTTCCCATACTTTTCCACTTCCACCAGAAGATTTTAGTGTTAATACTAATTTTTCTGATGGATATTCTTTTAGTAAATATTTTATAAGAAAACATGTGACAACTTTACCATAACCTTTAACTAAATAGTCAGATGAAGCTCTATTAATAATTGCATAAGTAGTATCACCTCTAATTTTTACTCTAATAATAAATCTTGCGAGTGCTATCCATAATCCTTTCGAATACATAACTTTGTCATTAAATATTTTATGAATTTTCTTTTCTTCTTTAAGTTTAACATCATCATCAGTAAATCCTAATTTTTCTGATCTAGATATATTATTTTCTAATTCAGTATTTATCAAATCATAATAAATACTTTTTATTTGTTGGTTTTCGTTTATATAATAAATAGGTACAATGTTAAAAGATTGATAATTTCCATGAATCGCAAATCTATTTGGAGTAAATATCTTTTTTTCATCACTATGTACTTTTTCAGATAGTAATTTTAGATATGCATTGGGAAAATATATATATAATCCATTTTGTTCATTGTTGTTTAAAATAAACTTTTCAAGTTCTTCTCCTTGAATTTCTTCTAACTCTATATTAATATTAATTAATGATGTATCTAAGGGATCTTTAGGATTTTCTATATCAGTTGCTTCAATGTCTTTTATAAAATATTTTATTTGATCAATAGATTTTATCTCCCATAATTCATTGGCATTTTTCTTAAAATTAAACTTTCTTTTATTTCCATTTTTTATATTTAGTTCAAAATTCTCTCCAGTAATTTTATCATATCTATCTACATAGTAAATATCGTGATCATCATCGTATTCATTGTTAAATCGAGGTTTTGTATTAACAAATCCTTCTGGATCTGTTCGTACTGTAGTTACAATAGTTTGATAATTAATTTGTTGATCATTTCCTGCCCATACTTTTTCATTAGTAATCTTATTCTCATAATATGGCCTACCATCTGTTTCTTGAAAAAATAGTGTCCATGGTCCATTACCAATTTGATTTCTAAGTTGTACATATTTTTGTTTATATTTCAAATATTTTTCTTTAACATCCATTATATTAGTTTATATTTTTTTTTATTATTACTAATATTAAGAATGTGTAGATTTTTTATTTATAAAGGTCAAAAGTTAAAACTGAATTATTTATTTGAACCAAATAATTCAATATTAAAACAAAGTATGCATATTCCTTTTACTCCATTTGTTGATGAGATTAATTGCAGAGATCATGGAATAAATGGAGATGGATTTGGAATATGCTGGGAAAAGGATAAAAAAATATATTTTTATAAATCTAGTAATCCTCCTTGGAATGATGTGAATATATCTAATTTAAGTGATTATATTAAAAGTAATTTGTTTTTATGTCATATTAGAGCTATAAAGGCATTTTCTGATGGATCATGTGTACATGAACATAATTGTCATCCATTCATATACAAAAATTTATCATGGATGCATAATGGTAATATTAAAAATAAGGCTTTATTGTGTAAATATCTTTATCAAAATTGTGAAACTAATTTATTACAAAATATTAGGGGAAATACTGATTCAGAATATTGTTTTTATATTTTCATAAACTTACTACAAAAAAAGAATATTGATATTGATAATATAGACGAAAATATTTTAGTAAATACGATGATTGAGTGTATCGATATTATTATAAATATGTCAAAAGATGTCGTATCTTTAAATTTTTGTGTTTATGATGGTAAAACTATAATTTGTACTAGATTTATAAATACTAATAACGAGAATCCACCATCGTTATATTACACTAATAACTTTAAAATTAATCAAGAATACAACCAAAATATTATTATATCTTCTGAACCAATATCAAAAAAAGAATCAGATTGGAAATTAGTACCAAAAAATAATTTACTTATTTTAAATTCAGAAAATAAAATTAAAATAAAAAAACTAAAAGTTACTAGTTAATCTATAAACCAGCAATTTTCATACCCAATTCAGTTAAGATAGGTTTTAGTATAGGAGTATAACCTGGAGCTGAACTTCCAAATGATATAGGTTCATTAGGACTATAAACAATATTACATGGCCAATGAGTTGTAGTATACATGTTATTTAATGCATGAAGTTTTCTATTATATTGTACCTGAGAACATAAATACCTTGGCATATAACATAAATATATAATTGCTCTTGTATTTTTGTTCTGTCTATTTCTCATAGGATTTGTTCCATAATGTATAGTTCTTGAATCCCATAGAACTAAACTACCTTTTGGACATTTAATTCTTTTATACTCACATTTTTTATTAGAATAAAATTCTTCTTCCTCTTTATTAAGCCTATAAAAATCATTTATATCATCAATATTATATTTGTCACCAAATTCTTCATGATACCTATGACTTCCTTCCATCACTGCTAATGTAGCATCACCTTCATTAATATCATTAGCAGTTACCCAGCTTTGAACACATTCAAAATCATTTCTTACGTAACTTTGATCAGTATGGAACCATGAATTATTTTCTTTTTCCCATCCAACTCCTGTTAATTCTGGTGGTAAACAAAAACTTAATGCATCAAATGAAACTAATAAATCATCCATATTACAATCCCATATTTTTGCAAATGTATTAACAACTTTTGGGTTTTGCCTTACATTCCAGGAAGCTTGGCAATGTCCAATATTATAAGATTTATATAATTGGAAATGAATAGGATTCAAATGAAATAAGTTCTTCCATGAATTTTTATCATTTCTTTTAATTGGTGAAAAATTACCTCTCCAATTTTGAGAGATGTGTTCAAAGAAATCCCAAATATTACTATTCATTTCATTACATTCTTCATCATTTAATAAGTTAGGAATTATTGCAACTCCGTATTCATTTAATTTTTCTTTAACTGTTTCAACTGTACACTTATATTTTTCAAATTCGTATATCATATTATTAATTACTTGTAATAATTTTTTAAATATATAAAATAAAAACCGAATATATTTCTAAACCTCTTCCTTTATTTTTTTGCATTCTCTTTTTCTCTCTTTAATTTTTAGTTCACGATACTCCTCCAAAGTATATATTGGCCACTCAGACCAATTATTTTTCTCATCATCATAATGAGGGAAATCACTAGAATCATACATTACTATATCTGGAAAATATTTTTCTTTCCAATCAAAACTGAAGCTCATACCACCATAACTTCCAAGATAAGCCCAATATTCTTCTTTCTCTTTATTATACAATAGCTTATATTCCAAGTTTTCACCAGGAACTTCATCATCTTTCCACATTTGTTCAACCTGTTCTTCACTGAAATGTCTAGTCCAATGATTATGATGTTCAACAAATTCTTTAATTTTCATGACAGAATTTTTATTTTCTATCTTTACGAATGCATTTCTCCAACCCATGATATAAATAAATTTAAAAAGAATAGCCTATATATTCAATTTTTATTATGGCTTAAAAAGAAAAAATATATATATTTTATACCTATGCAGCTTTTAAAAAATATGTTACTTTTGAATCAAGGCCTTCCACAATTTAATTTATTTAATGTTAATTTAGTTGAGAGTACAATTGGAAGTTTATTAGAAAATCAACATAAAAAATTTTTAGAACTAGAGAATGAATTAACATTACATGAGAATACTAATGATATTGATAAACTGTATAACTTGGCAGTATATGAGGATGAAAAATTTAGTCATTCATTAGATTACGCTTGGTCTATAGTTAGCCATTTAAAATCGGTGAAAAACAATGACGAATTAAGAGAAGTTTATGATAAGTGTTTACCAGAGCTTGTTAAAGAAGGTAGTTATGTATCTCAGTCTGTGCCTATGTACAACGCTTTGAAAAAGTTATCATTATCTGAAAAACTAGATCCTGTTAAAAAAAGAATCATTGACTCATCATATAAATCTATGTATTTAAGTGGCATTGATTTGAAAGATGAAAGTAAAAAAAGATTCAATGAAATTAAGATTAGACTTAGCGAATTAAGTTCAAAGTTTAGTAATAATATTTTAGATAGTGTAGCAGAATATGAGCTTTTAATTAAATCAGATAATGAACATATGAAAGAAATGCCAATGTTTGCATTAGAGTTATATTCACAAAAAGCTAAGAAAAAGTTTCCAGAGTCTACTCCTGAAAATGGTCCATGGATAGTTACTATGGATATTCCTTCTTATTTGCCTTTCATGAGGAATTATCCAAATAGCGATTTAAGAGAAGAGATTTATAGAGCTTATTCAACAAAAGCATCATCGGGTGATAAAAATAATTTACCAATTATAAAAGAAATTCTGGAACTTAAAGGAGAAATAGCAAAACTTTTAAGCTTTGATAATTATGTGCAAATATCTTTAGAAAAGAAAATGGCTAGTAGTCAAAAAGAAATAGAAAATTTACTAAATGATTTGGCAGATAAAAGTTTTGATAGAGCCAAAAGGGAAATTGAAGAAATCAAGAGTTATCAAAAATTGTATGAAAAATCAGAAGAAGCTATTTTAAAACCATGGGATGTATCTTATTATTCAGAAAAAATAAAAAAAGAAAAATTAGGGCTTGATGAAGAGGAACTAAAACCTTACTTTTCGTTAGATAATGTTTTAGAAGGGTTATTTGGTATTGCAAATAATTTATTCGGAATTGATATCAAAAAATGTGATGAAGAAATTGAATTATGGGATGATGATGTTAAATACTTTAAGATTTATAACGAAGGAAGTGATGAAGAAATAGCATCATTTTATTTAGATCCATATAGCAGACCAGGAGAAAAAAATGGTGGAGCATGGATGAATACATGTATCGATAAGTCAAAATTAATGAATACTAAACCTGTAGCTTATTTAATTTGTAATGGAAGTCCACCAATAAAAGAAGGAGATGTCTGTAAAAAACCATCACTTATGACTTTTGATGATGTTGTTACATTATTTCATGAATTTGGTCATGGATTACAACACATGTTAACTGAAGTTGAAGAAACTGGAGCATCAGGAATTAATAATGTTGAATGGGATGCAGTAGAACTTCCATCACAATTTATGGAAAATTGGTGCTACCATAAACCAACTTTAAAATCATTTGCTAAACATTATGTTACCAATGAAGATTTGCCTGACGATCTTTTTAATAAAATACTTGATAATAAAAATTTTAATAGTGGTCTTGCCATGTTAAGACAAGTATATTTCTCAATGATGGATTTACATCTATATAGTCATGAAATGAAGTCAGAAGAAGATATTTTAAATGTACAAAAAGATTTTGCAAAAAAATATTTAGTAACTCCTCAAACTGATGATGATAAATTTTTGTGTTCATTTAGTCATATTTTTGCTGGGGGATATAGTGCAGGTTATTATAGTTATAAATGGGCTGAAATTATGTCTTCTGATGCATTCGGATTATTTGAAGAATCTGATATGAATGATAAAAGAAAAATGAAAGAAATTGGTATTAAATTTAGAAATACCGTATTATCTTTGGGTGGTGGAACACCTCCCTCTGAAGTTTTCAAATCATTTAGAGGAAGAGAACCAGAAGTAGATGCCTTATTAAGACACAACGGATTGTAAAGTTATATAAATATTTACAGAAGTATTTAATTGACTTTTTTTGGATATCGAATTTCTGATATTACTTTTGATATTTTAGCCATTGCTCCTGCACAAAAGAGAGCACATACCATAATTGGAACATAATTACTTTTTTCCTTTTTAGAACTTAAAGAATTCAATTTATTATGCCTATATTCCGATTGAAGTTCTTTATCTATGATTAAAGCCAAAGATTTATCTTCTATTAATTCTGTATTCTTACCTCCTGTTAGCCTGTTATATGCATTGCTATTTTCATTTTTCATTTTTTGAATATACTCATCTCTAGTTTCACTATCTAAACCATCAATAGTTTTCAAATTATAAGATAGATCAAAATAATTTTGCATTTTCATGTCTCTATTCATCCACATCTTTTGAATAGGAGTATAATATGGATCCTTTTCAAATAAATATTCTTTGAAAATATAACATGAATGAGACTCTGTAATATTATCATATTTTGACATAATCTCTTGTTTCTCTCTATCGTTAGTTTCATAATCTATTTCTGACAAACAAATTATAAATAGAGATGCTATTGCTGTTTGTAAAACATTATTAGAATCAGTAATATTCGATATTTCTTCAATGTTTTTAATGGATTTTGTGAAAGTATAATAAGATTCCAAGATTTCATTAACATAATGCTTAATGTCATCCGTTTTATCTTTTACCCAAAAAATTTTCGATATTTTATTATTTAAAACTTGGACAGATGAAGATAGCTTTTTATATTCTTCAGAAAATATATCACATGCTTCTAGGCCACAAGAATTATGAATTAATTTAAAGAATATTAAATATGGATCATAATCGTCATGAATACAAATCGATAGAATTTTACCATCAGTATCATAAATAGAATTAATTTTATTGATTCTATTTATTTTATTTCTAGCAATAATTGTACCTTCTTCTTCAGTAGGTCTTTCTTCTTGATTTTCCACAATTAATTTGATAGTTTCATTTTTTATCTTATTATTTCCAGTTAGATTAAGAAAGTTTTCTAGATGTACATCTAATTCATTTCTGACTGTAGTATGATTTTTACTTCTTTTGAAGAGATCAGTAACAAAATTCCTTTTTATACTTTGGTCAATATATCTCTTATGATGTTTTTGTTCTGTCTCTATATAATCTTCTTCCTCTATACACGTCCATGTATTTTCGATTGATTCCTCTATATTGTTAGTCATTTATTTTCCTTATTTAGGTAGTATAAAAAAAAAATTCAAATTTTTTTAAATTCTTATGGTTAAATATTTGATGAATCAACAGGACGAGCGTTAGGTACATGAGGAATATTTTGGTTATCACTAAACTTATCCAAGTCTATAGGATCGAATTCTTTGCCCATCAAATTAAAAATTTTAGTAAGTACTGTAGGTTGGGTAACAGAATAAAATTCTTTAAATTGATTCTTTGCCTGTGTTTCAACACCAGCCATATTTATTGGTCCTAACAAACTGTAATAATTGTCAACTTCAGGACATATATTTTGGAGTTCACCTGTTTCTATTTCTATTTCCTCATTTGCTTCATTTCGTCCTGGAACAGTTATAGGTTTTTGTTTCTGACGCCTACTTGGAAAATGACTTGTGTCTATAATATAATTAAGACTACTTTGATCTCCAAGAATATTATATCTAAGATCATTTTGTAAGGTAATGTAGGTTTCACCATGATATGTTCTATCAGCTTCCCATCCAAGAATTTCTATGAAATAATGGATGTTTTCTGCCCCAGGAGGAACATGACCTTCTGGTACTTGTACTGAAGCTGGATTACCTATACTTCCTGCAACTAGATTAATTCGATCCTCTTCGTTTCTAGAACTATTATAAGTTTCTATACCTTTATTTAATCTTTCAACAAACTCGTTGATATCTTTTTTGTAAGACCAATTTTCCATACAAATGGTATGATTTATGTCACCAATTTCTACAACAATTTCGTTGTTATTTTTTAATGAGTCGGCTTCTGAGATAAGTGTAATAATCTTTTCCGTAAGAACAGGCAGATCACCAATAATTGTCTCATCAATCCTATTGTTTTTAATAATTAAGGATTGTAGGACAGTAATACAACTTAACATATTTTCCTTTTCTCTACGTGCTTTATCACCAATTTTTTTTATGTTCACAATTTGTTCTTTATAAAACTCGATAGCTTGAGCATTAGTGTGTCCTGACTTTCTAATATAGGATGTTATGTCACAGTCTATCCCTTTTTTATATAGCCAGTTACCCCATGTTTTTCTAAGTGTTTTACCTTCAAAATCTTTCTTCTCAAAGAAAAATATTTCCGCTTCAAACCTTAGTTCAAGTGCAACGGACAAGAAAATTATTAAGTCTTGGATCTTAAAATAGCCATACGCTATTTCTTCACCATTAACTTTTTCAGATGGATTATTCCAAAGGTCTTCAAAATTTTCTATTAAAATGTCGGCTGAGTTTGCTAAATCTGTAAAAAGAATATCAGCTTCAGCAAATAACTTATGAATATTTTTGAATATTGGTTCTCGCAATTTATTTTTAAGATCGGTATTACGTTTAAAATTATCCGTTAGAACATCCGAAGCTCTTTCGGTAATATCTGAATAAACCTTAGGAACTATTGTATTATCTTCATCTGGTCCTTTTAGAACCCTCAATAAAATAGTTTTTAATCTTTCAACTCCTATCTTTATTGATCTTCTTTTTGTTTCAGCAGTTACATTCTCACCATCTCTTACAAAATCTATAAATTTGGTGTAAATCTTACTGACCAATTCTTTTTGATCAAGTTTCATTTTTACCCTTGTTTCAAATGCTTTCAATTTTAAATATAACCGATGAAAAATACTATTAAAATCCCATATTGATTTATGACTTCCTTTTGTCTTAATAGGTAAGGAATAAAAACTTTTGGTTTTAGCAAATTCTTTTCTTTCTTTTTCATTCATTGAGTAGTATCTACTTCCCCATCCTATCATGAAAAACGTGTTTATCAAATTTGCAGGATTTACTTTATCAATTAATGACCCAACTACCGCTAATGAGGTATCTTTATCTGGTATTACTCCTATAACAGTGCTTGCTGTTGCTCCAGCAGCTTTTTTAACAGTATCAATTGCTTTTACTGCAATATTTTTATTTTCTTGTTTTACATTTGAAGAAGCTTTAGTAGTTGAAGTTCTTGTTGTTGAAGCTGTATTATTGGTATTTTTATTATGATTATTATTATTAATCTCTGGATTAGAAAATAAGTTTCCCATTTTTTTAAGAAATGATAAATATAATACACTGAAAACTTTTCAATTTTTTAAAAAAATTGAAATTAGAAGGTTATCCTAATTGAATCCTGCTTAAAATGACAAAAAATAAGAAAAATCAAAATGTTAGAAGTTGTTCATCTAACAATCTTCAAACAATATCTAATTTGGGACAAATGAGTACTCCTGCTTGTCCTGCACCTGATATTTTTAATTCAAATAGCAGTAATTCAGCTCAAAATAGTTGTCAAATTCCAAATTATGGACCTGTTCTTGAACAAGAGAATTTGAATGATAATGGACCTGGTAATGTAGCTAGAACTTATGGTGATTGGATAAATAATTTCTTTGATTATAAGGTAACTCATAACTACACACGTACTCCCATAATGAAACAGACTGAACATTTAGCAGCTGTTTATTCAGAATTATCATATTTATTAAGTGACGCTTTTACTAATCAGAATAGAAATATACTTGAACAAGGGTTAAGTAATTATGCTGAAAGATATCCATTTCAGGCCGAAAATATTGCAAATACAACGGTATTAGAATCTAATCAATTTTTTTTGACTCTTATTGATAATAGAGTTGTGAAAATAGGTAATGAGATTGGTCATGTTTGTTACGATGCTCATCGTGGAACGGAATTAAATAAAGGTTGGAAAATAGCAGTTAATGACCTTGTAAGTGATTGGTCAATATTTTTAGGTAATAAGCCTCCTGATACTTATCAATACAATCAATATATATCAAAAGTTCATGATAAGTACCCTCAATGTAAAGTGTGG
>MDTB01217742.1_pt1 | contig 15226 bp, 27 predicted proteins | sample 811161 | NCBI WGS metagenome assembly MDTB01 (sample SAMN05326650, study PRJNA326480) | marine metagenome | isolation source: seawater | place: Mediterranean Sea | collected 2009 | reverse complement strand
TTTTTATTATATTAGGTTTTATTGGGGAAACATTTTGAACCAATGTTTGCACGTACATTATTTTGATCTTCTTTCAGCAAATCCGCTGAATGATTCTTTTTTTTCTATTGGCTTATTTTCTAATAAACTTTTTTCAGCTTCAATACGTGTAAGTATTTCAAACGCATCAAATATTGCTAATTTTTTTGTTGCTGCTGCATTTTTTAATCTATCTGCAGATATATCATCATCTCCACCTGTAACAATTTTTTCTTCAGCTACTTTAATTAATTCTTTAACTGCTTTTTGCCCAGCTTGGATTATATTCAACTTCGTTTCCTTCGTATTCATATTTAATTACTATATCATTAGATTGCATACAATAAAGTCTTTCATTATCAATAATAAAATCCCATTCGCTGTTTGGTGTAAACCCAATTAAGTCTCCTGGATTGATTCCGGAAGCTTTTAAAGAGTTATTACCGTATTTTAATATACCAACAAGCTTTTTTTCTTTATCAAGCGTTAAAACGTTTGTATCAACTATTGGTTTAACAAAACAACGTTCAGATATTGTATTCCATTTGTTATTTTGTTTATATAAATACATTTGTGTTATATCACAAAAATATTGATTTTCTTTAAACCATGATCGGCTATTTTGTTGTTTACCTTTCATGTTATAAAATTTTCTAAAAACATTTTGATGGACAACAACTAAATTCCCTTTTTTTATTTTAGTTGAATATGCAATAGGAGTTTCAATTACTAAAGCAATTCTATTTATTGCTTTCCAATTTTCAATAGATGTATTTAAAATTAATTTTTTATTTTTAATTTTAATTTCATTATTATATCGTTCTCCAACCGGTTTTATAATAAAATCGTATATACTTTTCATTTATTATTTAAAACCATTTCTTTATATAAATTTTGAGCTAAAAATATTTCATGCGGATTATCCCTACATACATCTTTAGTTAATTCTTTAAAAACCATTTTATTTTGTTCCCGTAAGGTTAGTTTCGTTGTCCCGCAACCGACCAGGAATAGTTTTGCCAATAGGCAAATTAATATTTTTTTCATAATGTGTGTGTGTTTGTGCTATTAAAATAGCGTTAGCTAGTTTGTCAATACTTTTACGTATTTCTTTTAATTCATTTCTAAGTCCATTAGACTTAACATTAATAACATCTTTACTCATAATTAATATTGTAAATCATATTCTACAGAAATAGCCATATTAGAATTAAATTTTTTCCAAGGCATAATCTCATTATTTTTTTTAATATGTATATTATATGAACTATCTTGATCTTCAAATAAAATATAAGCTATTTCATGACCTCCATAAACTTGTTGTCCTATAGCATAATGCATAGCTTCATTTTTGTAATCAGCTCCAATACTTATTTTTCTAATAATAGAAGACATTATTATTCTTTGTTTTCTTCTTCAGGTATTTCAGTATAAGAACCATCTTCAATATTAATTCTTATTCTACCGTATTTAGTTTCAAGCTCCTGTTTAAATTCTTCAATCTCTTGGCTAAGCCCAGCTTGTTGATGCAATAATGCATGTTTTTGAGATTCTAATTGCCCTATAGCTTTTATAGTATCACTTAAGGTTTCTTGTTGTTTTTGAATTTTTTCTAATTCTTCTGTAGATATAGATGTTGTTTCTACTTTTTTCATTTTATTAAATTTAATTGTTATTTGTAAATATAATTATTTTATTTTGTTTTGTCTTTTATTTTTTCAAAAGTTCGTAGGCCACCAAGACCAAGCATGCCTAATAAAACTGTCATTAAATGTTCCATTTGTAAAGCAGGCGGAATATCCATAGGCTTTAATATCCATATAAATAAATCACGAACAATAAAATTATATGCTAAAGCAATTCCGCAAATCCATCCAATAAATGGTCGCCAGCCAGCAACAAATATACTTCTATGACCGGCTTCTATTTCATTTATTTTAGTTTGTAAAGATATTAATTCATTAGGATCTAACTCTTTACCTTTTATTGCTTCTCGTATATCCCAAGCTAAATTTCCTATTGGAGTTTTGCCTCCGCGTCCGCCTTTTAATAACCCAAGCAATACTTGCCACATAATTTATTTTTTTGCTGAGCTTCCAGCATTTAATCTTTCTATTTTACTTTCTTGTAATTTTATCATTTTTCTTATATCAGGACCTGACATATTTCGGTTTTTTGCTATACTAGAAATTCTTTTAAATTGGTTTGGATCTGTTCTGCTTAATCTTCCAAATGCATCAGCGTCTTTTTGAGCTTGAAATTGAGTTAATCTATCAGGACCAGGTTGAGATGATTGTTGTTGTCTACCCGCCATTTTTGTTTCAAATTCATTTTCTAAAGATTTTAAACTTCTTTTTGTAGGTGTAACCTCTCTTCTAAAAGACCCAGTTCTTGAATCACCAAAACCTTCTGGAGCTGGGCCAAATGGATTTTCTTTTGACACCGGTTTGGGATGTCCATCTATATGATTAAATAACGCACTAGATTCCATTTTTTTAATTGCATTATTTCTAAAAGGACTTCCATTGTTATTTATACCACTTGCTCTATTGTCAATAGGCATGTATTTCAAATCTTTATTCATTTTATTTATATTAAGTTGTTTTATTGTACGCTTCTTTTTCCCATGGTAAATTTGAAGCACCTTCTTTCATTGTTGCACGTGGATATGTTTTACCTTTCCAAAATACTGCTGAATCGTTATAATCTAAATCACCACGACGCATTTGATCTAAATGAACTTGCTCGTGGTTTATAACATTTCTTAACTGATTTTTATCAGTAATATCTTTATTAACTAAGATACTACCATTCCGATTAGCCTTACCTAAAACACCGTCACCTAAATCTACATTATAAATAGGAGTGTTATCAATAGTATATGGGGGATTATTTAAACTGAATGCCACTTTTTTGTTGTTGTTTATATGGGAACATTTTATTTAACGCTTCTTTACGATGACTACACCCACATGGAATGTTTAATCCTTCCGAAACTCTATCTACAATTGTTTTAATTCCTGTAGCAGTAGTAATTTTTTCTACTGTATCACCTAATCCTCTTGATTTCATTTAATTATTTTTTATTACATCCTTTTTCCAATACGTTCTGCTCTTTTAGCCATTCTATCATACTTTCTTCTTTGCTTAAGTGCTTTTGATTGATTTTTAGCAATATCAGATGCACTACTTGAAGACTTAATATTTTTAATTGCTTTTTTACCTTTAGCTCTTGCTTGGCTGGCTTTTGCAATAGTCTTTTTTAATCTTCTACTTTTTCTAGAATTTGTTGCATCTTTAACAATGGGCATAATTGTTAAATCAGCTTTTGCTTCTGCAGATTTAACTTTTGGACCATTAGTTTTAATTTTTTGTGCATAAGTGCTAGTAGTTTTTGCAGCTTTAACTTTCTTTCTTGCTTTTACTTTTGGTTTTGTTTTTACCGCCGGCTTTGTTTTAGTTGAAGAGCCTATACCAAATCCTTCATTTCCGGATCCATCATTTTGCACACCGCTTGTTCCAACGGATTTTATTTGAGTTGGTGGCTTTAATTGATTAGCTGCATAATTTGCTTGTTTTTCAGTCATAGGACCAAACTCATTTTTTGCAGTTCCAATAGGGCCTAAATTAGTAGCGTTAGACTTAGATGCTTTTTTAGCAGCTAATTCAGCCATGGTAAAATTACCAGAAGCTTTTCTTCTTTGCTGTACTTTATCTGCAACTTCTTTAGTGCCTATACTTCTTAAAGCTTTTATAATTAAGCCATCAACTTCTAAGGGAGTTTTATAACCTTTATTAAGATTAAAAAGAGCTGAATTTTTTTTCATGTTACTTCTTTGAATTAATAGGTTTGCTTATCTTTGATCCATAACCTTTATTAAGATTAGCAAGTGCGGAACCTCTATTATCAACAGGCATGTCTTTTAAATCTCTCTTGGCTTGTTCTGCTGCTTCTTTTTTACTCATTCCTTTAGCAATATTTTCTGCCATTTTTCCACCAAAAGCATTACCTTCTAAAGGTGTTCCAAATTTATTGTTATCTGTTACGCCCTTCATACTTAAAGGGTGTTTTCCTTGATTATATCCCATTTTTTTCATAACATTAGTGTTTCATGTGTTTACTTAAAAAAGATCCATCACTCTTGATGTCTCCTGCTAATCGTGAAATATGTTTTTCATCAGCTGTTTGATTAATATCTTTATATTTACCACCTTTACGCTGATCATCAAGTACATCTCTTTTTAAATAATCAATGTGAGCTTTATCATCTCTCATTGCGGCACGTACATTGCCTTTAGTTATTTTAGTTCCCATTTGTTTAATTTTAATTATTAATTATTTTTTGCAACCAAAGTTATTTGCATAGTTTGCCATTTCCCTAACATCTTTGCTATACTTACCTTTTTTTGCTTTCATTACTGCTGAAGCAGCAGAACAAGCATCTTTAAAACCATTAGCTTTTGCCCAAGTTGTAAATTTACCTCTATTTGCTTTTTTAATTTGTGGAAATTTTTTCATAATTTTTATTTTAGCAGTTCCATCGACGTCGTGCAGCTCTACCTCTTTTAGATTTCCATCCTTTAGATCTAGCACAAAATGATTTACGTCTTTTCCAAGCTTTACTTCCTTTTTTAAGTTTCTTAGGATCTTTAGTAACCGCCGTTTGAAGTTTACTACCTGGATTATCTCTTTTATATTTTTTAACACCTTTTTCAGACATACCGCCGCCGGCTGCAGCTCCTGTGCCTGTAGATTTAGCTTTATTATAATAGCCCAATGACTTCTTTTTTGAAGGAGCAGGTGGCTTTGATTTTTTAAGAAATGGTGAATTTGTTTGTACGTACGGCATTATATTATTTTATATTGTGTTTTACCATCTTTTCTAAAAGCTTGGAGTATTCTTTTTCTATTTTCCATTTCTGATATAAAACTAAAATGTACCCAGTCGGGATTATGAGAATCTCCATATTCCCATATTAATTGATCAAAATCTAAATTGTCTTTTATAAAATGAAACATTTCAGCATTTGATTTGTAATTATATATATCATCAACATCAATTGCTCTTCCTTCGCAATGTTGCGATCGAGAGCTTCCTCCTATTGCTTTATTTAATTCTTCACAGCGAAAAAACGAAGTTACTTTAATTGGTCCTCCAACCCATTCGCGTAGTGGTTCAAATACTTTATCAGCTACTTGACTCATATTTTGCATTTGATATTCTGTTGGTATGTTTTCAATACCTTTTCGTATTGCGGTTGAGGATTTTATAGATTCACTGTAAGTTATATGTTCGCTAATATACTTACTTTTCATATTACTTATTTTTTAGCGCTTTTACTCAAAATATACCACTTATGAATGGTATAACCAATTGTTAAAAGCAGTAGAGTTATTTTTAAATATGCGTCGATGCTCATTAATGAAACCATCAGCGATGCACCATTTATAATGTAAAGCTTAAAATCCGTCATTGTAGATTTAAAATTTAGCATTACCTGTATATCTTTTTACAGACTTAAGGGCATTTGCATCTCCTCCTTTATTAGCCTGAGCTATTGAAGTAATAGGCGTACCTGTAGGATAAGCTTTTGTAGGATATTTAGAAACTTCCATTCCGTTAATACCACTACTAGAGCCTGGTGCATGCTGGCGATTATCCTGACTTAACGGACCATCCCATATATGCGATTCACCTACTATTCCTATTTTTTTATTTTTTGATGCTGCGTTGTATGCTTTATCTTCTTTCATTGTGTATTATTTAAATTTGTTGTTGGTATTTCTCTATCAAATGAATTAGGTATAGGTTGTCCAAATATTTGTGCTCCAGTTTGCATTTCTCTAGGAGTAAATGGTGATGGGGGCATAGCAGGACCCATACTTGCTTGTCCTGGAATTGGAGTAATTCCTTGCAAGTCAGCAGAGGGTAGTGTTGTTCCCATAGGATCAACAGCTCCTAAATAACTAAATGCTGATTCTTCTTTTTTCATATTATCTATTTTTATCATTATTTACATTTTTTATTGCAGTTTGCAAAACAATATCAGTGTAAGTTTTACCCCTCATAATTGAATTTCTTTTTTCACTACTAGGAATATCTTCTTCACCAAGCATAATACGGTACATTCTACTTATTAGCTGTTTACACTTGAATGAAACTTTGTATATGTTATACTTTTGAGTAGTTTGATTCCGACTTCTCCATACTTCAATCCAACTCTCTTTTAATAATCTGTTCCAGCGCTTATTGTCCCAGCTGTAAGCGTACGTACCTATTTTATAATCTTGTTTTGTAAATAATTTAGTGCAATCAAAATAAATCAAAAGCTCTAAATCAGCATCATTTAAATTATTATTACGACAAGCCCATTTTCGAATTATTCTATAATGTTTTAGCAAGTTTATATCTCTTAATTCACTTGCCTCAAGCTTTTTCATAACACTACAACTATATCAGAAGATTTTATAACATGGTAAGCTATTTTGTTTATTTCTATAATATGTCCAGCATGTTTATCAAAATATATTTTATCTTTTTGCTTTATGCCTTCAACTTCATTGCCTACTGATACTACTTCTGCTTCTATATATCTTACATCATCTTTATGAGCATCTGCTAAAAGCAACCCGCCTTCTGTTTTAGATATTTCTTTAGCTGTTTTATTTATTATTAAGTTTCTACCTATTGCTTTCATCAACTCTTAAATTATTAATTACACAATCCGTAGATAATATTGTAGTTGCTACAGATACTGCATTTGATAATGCACTTTTTGTAACTAGTAGCGGATCTATAATACCACTTTTAATAAGATTACAATTTTTACCAGTTATTACATTAATACCATTCCCTTCTCCCAAAAACGGTTTATATGATATTCCGGCATTACTTAATATTGTTTTATATGGATATTTAATTGCACTTATAAGTATTTTTTCAGAAGTTGTAGGATATTCAATTGAATCCGCTGCATTATGTAATGCTATACCACCACCTGGAACAATTCCTTCTTTTATTGCGGCTTTAGTTGCACATATTGCATCTTCAACTCTATCTGATTTTTCTTTTAATTCTATATCTGAATTTGCACCCACTTTTACTATTGCTATTTTAGCGGATAAACGAGCTAAGCGCTTTTCTAATCTAATTACTTCTGCAGGTGGTTTATTTTTATTTAAATCTTTTTTAATCTGTTTAATTGATTTTAAAACTTCTCCAGATGGTTTAGAAACTTGAATTATAGTTTCTTCATCTGTAGTAATGCTTTTTAAACATGTTCCTAAAAATTCCGGTTTAATAAAATCTAAATCATCTCCTAAATCTTCATTAATTATTGTTGCTCCTGTTAACATAGCTAAATCAGTTAACATTTCTTTTTTAGTTATTCCATACGTTGGAGCATTAATAACATTTACTTTTATATTACCTTTTACTTTGTTCATTGCTAAAGCTGATATAACAGGTTGTTCAATATCTGCTACTATTAGTAAAGGTTTATTGTTTTTTATAACGTATTCTAATATACTTTGTATTTGTCTTATATTTTCTACTGGTGATTCAATTAATAAAACTTCCGGATTTTCTAATTCAGCTGTTCTATTTTCTTTACTTGTTATAAAATGAGAATTTGTTAATCCTTTTTCATATTGAACACCATCTACAATTTCAATTTCTGTTTCAGCAAGTGATGACATTTCCATCATTACAACACCTGTTTCATCTACTGCTCTAAAAGCATCACCAATTATTTTACCAAGAATTGGATCATTGTTAGTTGATATTGTAGCTATTTGATCAATCATATTTCCTTTTACAGGAACTTTAATTTTATCTAAATATTTTAAAGTTTTTTTAAGAGCTGAATCGATTCCAAATTTTACTTCTCTTACACTTACACTTTTATGTATTTTAGAGGCTTCGGAGAGTATACCATGAGCTAATACGGTAGCTGTAGTAGTTCCATCCCCGGCTTCTTTAACTGTTTTACGAGCTGCTTCTTTTAAAAGGGTTGCTCCCATATTTTCAACTGGATCTAATAGTATAATACTATCTGCTACAGTTACTCCATCTTTTGTTATAACAGGTTTACCTGCTCCATCTTCCAGCATTACACACTTACCGCCAGCTCCTAATGTAGAGCTGACAGCATTAGTGAGTTTATTTATACCTTCAAATACTTTTTCCCTAGCTTCATTTCCAAAGCTAAGGTTTTTGACGATTGCGTCTGACATAATTTAATTAGATTTGATTAGTAATATTTATTTGAAAGTTTTTACAACTTTAGGTCCTTCAAGATAGCCAATTTTCTTTTTGTAATATTCAATTGAAGCATCAATAGCAGCCTCGGCTCCTTCTAATGTTTCTCTTCTCGTTACATCATTCCAATCGGTATTTATTTTAAGATCCTGATATTCAGTTTGAAAAAATCCATTTGGTAATTGGGTTATACGCCAATTTTCTTTATCAGCGATGTGCCTCCAAAGGCTTTTGGTTTCTTCTGAAATTTGTGGTTGACTATTCCACGTATTAGTCCGGTAATATAGTGTCATTTTGGTATTGGTTTTTTAGCTTACACAAATTATTATAATGCCAAAGGTAAGCTTTCTTTAGCATATTGGTTTATAATATATTATTACTTGTTTTTTTTATTTTTTAATAGTATAAAATAATAGAACCATCTGAGCCTACATAATTAGTACTAGAGTACCCTGCAGAACCAAGACCATATCCGTGAGCAACTCCATAATTGGGACCGGGACTGGGACCATACCCAGATGCATATGCTCTTCCGCCTGCTCCAAATCCATTTATCCCAGGGCCAGGCGTTGAAACTGCAGAAACATAAGAACCTCCATTAGCTGTGCCTTCTGTGCCGGCTCCATTAGTTCCATTAGCAGTAGTTAATGTTAAACCTCCTGAAATTGAGGACTCACCTCCATCCTCATAGCCGGTGCCCCCATAAGTTGTAGCTTTTCCTCCATAGCCAATTACTAATGTTAAGTCTGTTGCAGCGGTAGTTATAGTTGCCATTCCTGATAAAACGTTTCCACCTCTTCCTCCTCTTTGAGCATTAGCATACTCATAACCAGAAGATCCTCCTCCTACCATAAAATACCCAATTTGAGAATTGTCTGCTAATCCTAAATCACTTGCAGGGTTTACAGTAGCAACATCCATTTCTACCCAAGTAATTGGTGCACCTCCATTAATTCCTACACCAACATTAGGGGTTACATTGTACAAAATTGCACCTGCACCAATAGTTGTTGCTCCTTGAAGAGCGCTACCTAAAGTGAAAACTTGAGTAACACCTGTATTACTATCAGTAACTGAAACTTTAGTGCCTGTCAAAAATGCTCTTGCAGCACCCCACATAGGAAAACTAGATGCCCAATTTGTAATATCAATATAAGTGCTATTCGGTTGAATAAAGCCATTTATTGCTGCTGTTGCTCCTGCATTATAAATTTTAAAATCAGTCCAATCGGTAGGCGCTCTCATTGAACTGTATACTTTTTGTTTAGTAAAACTTCCGCCTCCTGTAGCCGCTCCTCCGGTAGTTAGTTCTGTTGCTCCTAAATATATTGCCATTATTTATATTTTATGTTGTTATATATATTGTGGTTGCATCATAAGACCCTAATGCGTCATATGCTGCTTGTGTTAATGTTATTGTTTTTATAATTGATGAATCTACATTTGTTGATTCTACTAATGTTCCTGCCATTTTATTGTTTTTTAACTAAATGTTATTGTTCCTGTTCCTCCTGTAAATTGTAATATAGAATCTGTCCCGTCTGTACTTTCTGTTATTATTCCTTCATTATAAAGTGATGCTGCTTGAGTAGCTGTTAAAGCTGTAGTAAACACTCTTACTTGATCTATTAAGCCAGGAAAAAATCCAACAGTGGTACCAACATCATCGAGAGCACCTAACCTATATGGATTTTGTGATGTGTATACTCTGTTTCCTGGGGGAGTTGCATTATTGTTTGCAATACCATTAAGATATATTACACAGGTTAAAGCGTTATATGTAACTACTACATGCCACCAACTATTTACACTTATTACACTCGATGCAAAATTCATATCTCCATTACTTGAATAACTTAAAAAAGTAACAGCTCCATTATTTAAAGATATTTGAAATCCTTTATTAAGGCCATCATTAGCATATGCTCCAAAAATAGTATCCCACGCTCCAAAAGCGGATGGATTTATCCAAAAAGAAATTGTAAAATTATTATTATTTACTAAATTATTAGGTAATGCAACATAGCTACTAGTTCCATTAAAACTTGCAGCATTACCAAATACACCAGTTGTATAAGCATTTAAATTATATGCAGTTCCACTATTTCCATTTCCACTTAAATCCAATACATTATTATTAAGTGGATAAAAAGCTGTATTTGCTATAGGATAAGAATTACTTGCCGCACTATTTAAACCACCAGTTGTTGAATAACTAGTTACATTAGCTGTTGGATAACGTAAAATTACAATTCCTGATCCACCTGAAGCGCCAAGAGTACCAGTACCATAATTACCTGTTCCACCGCCGCCACCTCCTGTGTTTAAAGTTCCAGGTGTTCCAGAATTTCCGCCACTAGCTCCAGTTCCAGAAAATCCAGCGCCACCACCATTAGTTGCTGAACCAGCTGTGCCGATATATGTTCCACCGCCGCCACCTCCAGCAACGCTTAGAGCTTGACCTGTAATACTATTAGCACTAGTATATGCTATTCCAGCACCACCATTACCAGCTAAAGTACCTCCTTGTGTGCCAGAATTTGTAAATCCACCTCCACCTCCTCCAGAGTATGGCGCTCCATATGTTCCATGACCGCCCCCGTCGTTACCTTGAGATGGAGATACATTAGGTGTGTTTCCAGAACCTCCTGATGTTCCTGATTGATGTTGAGTTCCAGCACCACCGCCAGATCCTCCATCAGCACCAGAAAAAGTATGCTCAGCACCACCACCGCCTCCAGCAGAAGTTATTGTATGAAATACAGAATTTAAGCCAGAACCAGATACCCCAGATCCAGTACCTGTTCCACCGGCTCCTACTGTTACTGTGTAATTTATGTTTGGACTTAATAGTAAAGCTGTGCTCCCATAGTTTGTTCTTAAACCTCCAGCACCACCACCACCTGATTGACCAGCACCTCCACCTGCGCCACCACCTGCGATAACTAAATAATAAGAATTAAAAGTAGGTGGGTTATCCACTAATGCATTAGTACCATCGTTAGCGGCAAATTCTGCTAGCCATCCTTGAGCTGTCCCAGAATATATAATACTTACGGCACCTCTTGAGTAATCTATTTTAACATCATTTGAAGATCCATTTATATTAGCTTGAGCAGTTATTTTTATATTATTAGTTTGTGCAGTACCCGCATAATCTACTATACTTACCATGTCTCCTACAACAGGAGATGGAGGCATTGTTACAGTTACTTCATTAGAAGTTGTATCAATAAAATAGCCTTGTGATGCTACAGATTGAAAATTACCTGTTTTAATTGCAATTTGCCAATCTATTCCTAAACCACCTTGTATAAGTTCTTTTGTTACTTTTGTTAATGCCATGCTATTTTGTATAACTACCGTTCTTGATAAATTTTAAAATGTTATTGTTCCAGTGCCCGCTGTTGCTGAATAATAATAATCATCTGTTCCAGTTATTGCCACTCCATTTACTGTGCCAGGTCCCGTTGTACTATTAACTGTAATTCCTGATCCTAATGTTGCTGTTGCTAGTGTACATCTTAATATAACTATACCAGAGCCTCCCGTTCCTGCTGCGTTATTTTGGTTAGACGAACCACTGCCACCGCCGCCACCTCCAGTATTTGGAGAACCATCAGTTGCAAGAAATCCCGTGGGAGGGTCACCGATACCGCCATTTCCGCCACCGCCATCACCACCATCTCCTCTAGGGTAAGATGCGTTATAAGGATAAAGTCCACCACCACCACCGCCGGCATAATATGTTGCAGCTCCAGTTATATCAGACTGTAGTCCAATACCACCATCTGCACCTACAAAATTAGTTCCAGTCTGTCCAGCTGCTCCTGCGCCGCCACCGCCGCCGCCATTACTGCTACTGCTATTCCAGCCATTACCTCCAGCATATCCTTGTACAACAGGTGAAGTTACAGCGGCTGCACCGGGCATATTTGCAGCATATGCATAAGTTCCACCACCACCTGAACCGCCTTGTTGTGGAGAATAAAAACCATTTGCATATCCACCACCACTACCACCTCCTGTTGAAATAATATCAGTTATACTTGAGTGTGAAATTGAAGAATTAGTACCATTAACTGATTGACTTGCTCCAATACCACCAGCTCCGCCAAGACCTACAGTAATAGCGTAGTTTATTCCTAAAGCTAAATTTAAAACTGTTTCAGAAGCTTGACCTCCTCCAGAACCACCTGGCCAAGAGGTACGCAAACCTCCAGCGCCGCCGCCACCACTGCCGGCATATTGTCCACCGCCGCCACCCCCTGCAACAACTAAATAATGAAGTAAATCTATGGGGGGTCGCAAAGCAGATGTACCTTCATTAGCAGCTGCGCTTACAATCCAACCTTGAGTAGTTCCTGAATATGTAATTCTTATAGTACCTCTATTGTATCTAATAGCTTTATTGTCAGAAGAGCCTTGTATATTATTAGAACTAGTTAAAATAATTTTATTAGTAGATGTGGTTCCTGCATAATCCATAATACCTACTGAATTACCTACAGTTGGTGAAGTAGGCAGTGTGACAGTAATATCACCGCTTGTAGTATTAACAAAATAACCCTTAGCAACTACTGCTGTAAAGTTTGATGTTCCTACAGAACTTTGCCAATCAAGACCAAATTCTCCGTCGATCATAACTGGAGGTATTTGTGTTAATGCCATTAATTAAAATGTTATGATTTCTGCTGAACCCCAAAAGTTACTATTAGAAACTTGTGATTTAGTTTCAATTTTTAAAGATGAGGTAAAATGTAAAAATGGTAATCCTCTTTGAGAAGCGGTAGTAGCATCAATAGCATTAATAGATTGATCCATGGCAGCAACATCCCAATAACCATAATGGCTTGAGGTGGTGGCATCATAATTGCTGTACATAGGTCTCGCAGGTTGATCACCTTTTACCATAGCAATTTGACCTGATATTGATTGGCCGGTGCCACCATCCCATGTTGAAACAATTTCCCAAGCTTTTCCCATTACGGCAAATCCTGCTCTTGATTGACCACTAATTATATCAGGATCAACAAAAGTGTATTCTACTGCTGTAGCACCATCTAAAGTAATTTTAAAAGTCCATTGTTTGTTAGCCACACTATTATCTTTATCCATATTCATTCCATAGATACCATAACATGCGCCACCATTACTAGATGTTATGTCTGCAACTACATAATAAGTATCACTAGAAGGCATATTAATTCCATATCTAGTAGGCCCAGTGCTAGCTGTTGTTTCAGTTAAATTACTAATTATTGGGCCAGTACCACCAGGTGTACCAACAAGCATTAGTCTATTAGAAGCAATTGTAGCTAATGGCCAAGAATTTCCATAGCTATAATCTCCTACCGTTACTGTTTTTCCAATACCACCTCCGCCACCGGCTGGAAAAAAATCTGAAAAATCACTCATAATTTATTTTATTTATTTTATTATTGTCCTATAATCACCCAACCTTTTGTTGCACCTGAGTATATTATTTCAAAACTTGCAGTTGCATTATTTAATGTTAAATCTGTTGCACTACCCATTATTAAACTTCCATTTCTTGCAAGTACACACGTTGCAACTCCCGACAAGTTACTAATTTTTATTGAATCTCCATTTGCAGGTGATGCTGGTAATGTTAATGTTAGATTTGCTGTAAATACATATAGTGTGTTTTTAACTCCTGTTATACTTGTTGATATTGTTTGAGTAGCATAATTAGAAGGAGTAATAGTAACAAGTGATGCACTTGTAATAATCATGACCTCTATAATATCTCCTACTGCTGGTGCACCTGAAGTAAATGATAATGTGCTACCTGCTACATTATATGTAGTTTTATTTTGATATACACCATTTATAAATACATTGGTGAAGTTTTCATTTGCAGGAGCGGCTGGTAAATTAAATGCAATTGTTGTTCCATCACCTGTAGCTTGAAAACTAGTTAAACTATTTGCTCCGGGAACTACATTACTTGCTACTGTAGTTATTACTTCAATAGAAAGTCCTGTTGGTGGTGCGGTTGTAAATGCTAACGTTGTACCTGTTACTGTATATGTTTCTTTTTCTTGATAAACACCATTTATAAATACATTAGTATATAAATTTGAAAATGGCGCATTAGATAATGTGAAGTCAGTTGTTGTACCATCACCTGTATAATCATTTTTAACTAGTGAAGAACTTACTCCACCAATATATGATTTAATTTGTGAAAGATTCGCATGCTTCACAGTATTCCCATTGCTGAATAAAATATCATCCGCATCTATAAGAGTATCTGATGTTCCATCAGCAGAAGCTAAAACAATATTTGCTGCTGTTGTGTAATCCGGTGATATTGTAGCTATTCTGTTTGTTCCAGATGATGTTATTGCAGTATTAAGTCCTGCAGCGGCTTCAATATCTATTGTACTTCCAGTTGGTACTGTTACAGGTCCACCTGAATTACCTGTTAAATTTAATGTATATGCTGCAGGAACTGATGCCCAAGTATTATCTCCTCTTAAAAAATTACCTGTACCCGGCGTTCCAGTAGCACTTAAATCACCTGTTAATGTTACTGCACCTGTTTGGGTTGTTGTGGGAGTGAAATTAATAAATGTTCCACTTGTTGCTGTAAATGAATCTGCACTAGTAGCTCTAGGATCAATTACCTCCCCACCCATCCCTGAATGATTACTACAATAGTAATAAAGTTTAGGTGTATCTTGTTCTAATATTATTTGTGTATATGCGCCAGCAGATCCGGGGGTGCCTACCACTGTAACGCCTGTTGTATATGGAGCAGAAGGTGTATTATCAGGATTAGTAGAAAATCTTAATGGATGTGTGCTGTTAGAAGAATCAGCTTGATCTAGTCTATATGTAAATCCAGATACTAATTCCAGCGATTGCTGTTGTGCACCATCTATAAAATATTTATTATTACCTCCTACATTTTGTACGGT
>MDTB01127979.1_pt1 | contig 15226 bp, 24 predicted proteins | sample 811161 | NCBI WGS metagenome assembly MDTB01 (sample SAMN05326650, study PRJNA326480) | marine metagenome | isolation source: seawater | place: Mediterranean Sea | collected 2009 | reverse complement strand
CGGACACAGCTATCATTCGAAATGTCTAGTTACGTGTCTAAGCATCAAAAGGGAATGCCCGTTATGTCGAGCAAATACAGGCCCAGCGTCTGACGTCGACTCTGATTCCGATTCTGATTCTTCTGTAGAAGACGAACCGCGGTCGAGGTTAAGGATACAAGTCTTGCAGCAACGACAAAAGTTGGCAAAACTGATGAGAAGGAAAAGCACACAGAAACATCCAGTATTGGGGAAGAAGTGTGCTAAGCTGCGATCATTACAGTATAAGCGTGCTGAGATTACAAGGACTGAGATCATGCCCTTACATGCGCGTATAGGAGAGTGGGATAAGGATAAGAAAAGACTTATAAGGCTACAGAATATGGATCACAAACGCCATATACGTGACCTCCATAATACATATCGAAGAGCAAGCCAACCTGATCGATCTCAGCTGAGTAAATTGCTCACCAAAAGAAATCGGTTAGATAGATCTATCGACGTGTTATCGAGCGATATGCTTAGTTCTGGGTGTTTGTGAACAATTGTCATTTTCGTGAGAGAGAGCGCACAATCATCACTAAACATCAAACCCACGACACGTTATCTCCGTCTTCCTCTCTCCGCCGCGTCTTCACTGCTCTCAAAGACTCTTCCAGCGGTAGCCACCGGTCGAGCAGTCGGCAAGCTCCTTCTTGACCTTGTTCTTGAACTTGACGATATCTCCGACTGAAAGACCCATAAGGTCTTGTGCCTCGTCTGCGGAAGCATTGTTCTTGTTGATGTAGTACACGTTCTTTGTGATGTTTTTATTCTTCTTGGCGATCGGGGAGGAAATGACCTTCTTCTTAATGCGCTCCTCAAGCATGTCCTGCGATCCCGTCACGCCGTGACCTTTCTTCTCAAGAACGTTCTTCATCACCTTGATCTTAACGTTAGGGACACGTCCAAGGGTCCCCTGCTTCTTGTGCTTCTTGTCCTCCTTGGTCTGCAGACGCTTGAGGAGAGCGATCGTCGAAGTCGCCGGCGTCCACTCAATCTTCTTGCGGTTGCACTCGGCGATGACAGCCTTGCGAAAGGCATCTGGCATGTTGGGCATGGTGCTTGCAAGATTTTCTGAAAAAATGTGCTTGCAAGAAGCAAGGGAGATTGGAAGTAAGGGAGATTGGAAGGGGAGGGATGATACCTCTATTTTGCTATCTTGTTTACCCTATCATAATTTACTCTACTTCTGCTCATCGTTTATCCATGTTGATCCTTTTCGACGCTTACATCCCGGCTTGTTTGTATCGATATAAGCATGAATGCGTGTGTTCGTCTCCTTATATTCGAAACCACAATGTGCCATGTCGCCGCGAAATACCACCATGTCCCCCTTCTTCAGATTGATGACACAAAACTCACCGTTGAATGGCCAGACTTTCAATCGTGTTTCGTTTTCCAAGGCGTAAAGCAGCGCGAGCGGGACATCCTCCGGCTCTCTGTCCTTAAAAGACTTCTCTGGCGCAGAATCAGTATGTCGCGGTTGTCGGCCACAATCAGGAAGACTCCGTAGTGCGTATAACTCGGCTATCATTCTCTCCTCTGAAAGTATTGCTCTATCCCACAAGAAGCGATTAAGTTGACGCTTTATTTTTTGTCGCCACTCGCCAGTGCCTTGAAGACGTTTTCCATCATAGGTAAGCTCTCCATTTTCTGCCACTCCATTGAAAATCGCATTGAAGCGGGTCTCGTATACCTCTGTCAGCGTGCTGTTGTCAACTTCGAAAGCTTTCCTGAATACAACGAATCCGCTTGCATGAAGCTTTTCATTGCAAGTCTGTTGAAATGAAGCACAAGCATCACAAATGCTTTTTACGTTTGAAGACGGATAGCAGATCGAGCAGCACTCTCTTTGCAGGACTGCGTCTATTTTTTTGCGCTCTGCTCTGGTTTGTGCAGTTTTGGGCATGTGTACCCAAACTTCAGGCTCGTATTCACGAACTTCGATCTCGTCGGAGAAAGTGACATGAGTCATTTTTTGGAAAAATTAGGGTCTCTCGCCGCAATTAAATATTTCATTAGCCCTATGCTTGGGTTCCTGTTCCAGTCCAAGCAGACGCGAGAGCAGCGCTTATCTTTCAAAGTAAGCATGTTTAATCCAGGCATAATCCTGCATGAAACATGCGGTGGCAGTCTCGAGGATTTGGAAAAACTACTGAGGGTAACCAAATTTACGTGGGACGAAATTGATACAGCTCTTGCAAATTCTGATGTGCAGTCTGCTATATTGAAAGTACATGCATGGAAAGCTGCATTTGGATGGTTTGGTGTCAATGATGCACAAGCATGCGCCGAAATACTCATGATTGAATTGAAAAACATGACTACTGACGCTTATACTGAGACGAATACGTTTAAGGAATTATTCAGCTATGTGACATCCATGGATCTAGACATTTCACAACTGAAGGCTAATGTTCGTGCAGAGCTCGGACTCGATAACTCAGACCATCATGCCCTGTATCATGTGTTGTAGGGCATGTGCGCAGCACTCTCTATCATCCGGTTTCTTTCCGTTGATGATTATGCGTGTCAGTCCATGTTGGTCGTCTTCAATGTAGACTCGATCCACATCTATACCGAGTCTCTTCTGAGTAGTGATGAATGTTTTAAGAGTAGCCCCTCGTTTGCCAATAACTCGAGGCTTCCACTTGTCAGAACCAGCCGAAGATAGAGAAAGTGTATGAAAGCTTCCTCTGTTATGGATACGAAAATCCAGCTTTCGAGCCGTTAGTTGCTGCTGCGGACGGACTTGATGCCGAGGAGGTGGTAACGCATTAGGAGGCAGCTCGGGAAAGGTATTGTTGTTGAAATCATCGAGAGTAAGAGAACTTATGTCTAGTTCATCTTCTATCTGCACAGACTGTCGACGGTACATATAAGAAGACTGCTCCTCGTCCAGCTCTTCTTCTTCTCCACTATCGTAGAAGAGCTGCTTTGGAGCTGTGTTTTGCGGAGACTTCTTCTTTCTTCTCTTCTTCTGCAAAGTTTGTTCTTCTTCGCCGATTTTGACAATCTTACGTCCTTCAGTCACTGCACAAAGCTTACCACTTTTGCAGCTGCAAATCAGAGCGCGATGGTCTCGAACCATGTCAAACTTTCCAGAACGAGATGTATCAAATATGGCTTTGCACATCTCTGCTTCACTCAATGTAGATGAGTTCGCACGGATCGCTTTGCATAGCTGTTCCTCAACACGTTGATAGCATGCTTCATGCATGTAAGTATCTCCACACTTTGTGCATCGGAACTTCACTTGCACTTGTGAAATGCCGCTTAATATCTCTGTGACATCACGATCATGCTCTAATGCGTCCGCAACTGCGTTGCGAAACCTGCAGTCTGCTGCGCAGCATTTTACAAACAAATTCACGCCTAACATTTTTCGAAAAATTGTAATCAATGGACTTTCGTTCAGTCGTCAAAGAAGTGCTCTGTAATCAAGGAGTACAATGTAGCGTAAAAGACTTTTCACGCTTGAGCGATGAGACGCTAGCTGAGATGACTGGCCTTCCTGCACCAAAAGACCTAGCAAAGACTCCTGAAACTATCACATTTGAAGGTAAAACAAGTCCATACGTTCACATGGATCCAAAAGGATTGAAGGCCTCTTTGAAGGCCATGAAAGACAAGAAGAGAATCGTCGTCAATTCTAAAAAGATTCGTTGTGAGTTTGACTTTGGTATGGATTCCCCTCGCATTGTCTGGCTTCTCGCAAAAGGCAGTTGCTTCACTCGTGAATCTCTGGCTACTGCAATCTCCATGCAGTACAGGAAGATATTCTCCAACAGAAACAGATACAGAGTATGGTGTGCTAAGTTGTCGTATGTACATCTTTTCGCGATCTATTTCGATCCCGACAAGAATGTGTATCGGTTGGATGTTGATTTGCAGAATTGATAGATTTTTTTTCGAAAGAATGGAAGAAAAATCTATACTCTCCTCTCTTCTTGATGAGCCTCTACCTTATTTTGAGGATGAAAGTCGCAAAGGTGATGACAGACAGGCAACAAAGCGGAAGCGCGAGCAGCAAGAGACATGTATTGATTTGGCTCCTTCAAGACAGTGCAAATTTGGTGAACGTTGCAGAGAAAGAATGCAGTGCAGCTACATTCACTCAACCGACAAGGGACTCGAGCGGGCTTTCTGCTATTGTGAAGAACCTCTCTGTGTGAAACCTCACCCGAACAGAGCAAAGAACGCAACTGAGACCAGAAAAAGAAAGCGTTTGATCTGCAAGAATTGTGGTGGAGAGCATACTGTTATTGAATGCCCACATGTCAAATGCTTTAAATGTATGCGCTACGGTCATCTGGCGAATAATTGTCGATCTGTATAGTTGTCCAGCGCGTATACAGTTGTCCAGCGCGTATACTTTATGATATGATTGCGTAAACATGTATGAGTTCGACGGGAGATGATCTATCGGTTGCATTCAAGAATACTTTGGAAGGTTTTCGAGAATCTGAATCGGATCTCAATTTTGAATCGGATCTAAAAATTTTTGGATGGAATCTGAAGATCTTCTGAAGACGCTTCTGGTCCACCAGGAAGCGCAGATGAGACTGACTTTCGCCGATCTGCCTAAGCACCGCAGCCCGGCTTCCACACGTGATGGGATCCCAGGTGTGCAAGCGCATATTCAGGCTCTTGACGAGATTGACTACGTTCTAAAAGCTGGGCGACTTGCACGTTGGCATGCGCATGCCCAATACGAGAAAGACCAGAAAGATCTTCACAAGAACGCCGCTCATGTGTTGTCGACTCGGCTCCTGCACAATACAGGCAACATCTCTCCTGAGATGATGTAAAGTAGATATTTTACAACTTTACAATGTTGAATGAAACTTGTATGAAACATTCATTATTCTTTAAACAGTACCCAACGAATACGCATACCTCCTTTGGTGTTTCTCATATCAGGCACCATTAGCTTTATCTTACCACCCGTTCCCACTCTCCATTCAGGACATTTTTTTGCTTTCTCTAACATCCCCTTGTAATTGTCCTGAATAAAGTCTTGCGCTGAATATGAAGAACGAAGAGGCTTCTTCTCAGAAGAAAGCAAAGTAGAGGTCTTCTTCTTAAGCGGCTTGTTCTTAGGCTTGTTCTTGGTCTTGCTTCCATTTTTCACTTTCCTCGACGTTTCATGAGAATTTTGTTCTTCGTTTTTCTTCAGACGGTTTAGTGTCACTTTCAAGGTGCCGTCATATTTCAGCCCTCTTTTACGACATTCTTTCTGAAGATACTCCAGCACAGGATCTGCAGTAACCTTTTTGCTCGATTTGCATTTAGCAACCATACGATCGATTGTTTTAATTTTTGAAAAAAATGTCAGACGCAGAGATACTTGTTCGACGCGTCATGGGTATTGTTGAAAATACTGTGCGCGTTGCCGGTGTCTTCTCTAATTCCCAGACGACGAATGTATATGTTCTGCACAGACAAACGAATGCCATCATACGCATGAACAGTTCTACGATTGGTGATCTTATCAAAACAGAACACTGTGCTGTTTGTCATGTCACCTTGGACGAAGATTCTTACACTCTTGTTTCACATGATTCTAATGGCTCTATTACTTGTAAATACAGCACAGTCAAACAATATTGGGATTTCGAGGAACCGGTGCAAAAGGCTGCTAATTCACCTATTCACGATTCTCCCTGCACAATCTGTGTTCCAATTCCTTGCAAAGCGATCCCCTCTAAATTGCTTCCTTTAACATTTGAGTAGTCCGTCTTGCTTACGGGTGTGCGAAGTAGAAAACCGCGTTGCACAACAACTGATTTTTGAAGTTTCCATGCCCATTGATGTATATCTTTGTCTAAAATACGTTTGGGCATATCATTAGGATACGCTTGCTTGATACAAACGAGTAGTTGAATAAATTCATTTACAGTCGCTAGTATCATCGGTCTTGAATCAACATTCACAACCAAGTCATCGTGCCGAGCATCAAGTCGATCCATCCAGTGCATATTTTTCAAAAAAAGTACGCTTGTGAAACCTTGCACTAGCCAGTAGCCAGTAAGGTCATGTAAAAAAAAGAGATACCATCCTGTTACTTGCAGTCTTCTTTATCTTCTCTTCTACTCTTTCACACATGAAATCCTTAAATTCTTACATGCAAACTGTGAGAGGAATCTTCCGCTGCCTGCAACTCCAACTCCTCATCTTCTTTTTTAGTCAGCTTAGTGTAGACATCGTCTAGTGAACAGAGCGTGACAGGATCTCCATTGTAGCCAAAATAAACAAGGTGAGAGAGATCAAGTCGAGCTGCTTCTTCTCTGAGTTCAGGTACATCAGGAACAATCAATCCTATACCATGAGTGTTATGTAAAGATTCGTAAAAGTAATTCGTGTATGGATCAGACAGCTGCAAGAATGCTCCCAAAGTAGGGGTAGGAGAAGCTGCAAAACGTAAAAGTGTACGACCAATGTCAACCTCAGATCGATTAAGACATTCAAAGTTGAAGTAAGGATGTGCAGTGGGCTCATGTAATCTAGAAACCGTAGTGTAGCACATTGACAGTGGAGCTTCAGCAGTCTGAATTCCAGTTGATTGCTGCTGCATATTTTTTTTCGATAAAAAATTTTTCGACGACAATGATGTACAATGACGATCCCTCTCTTGTTTTATCTCGGGCCTATGTTGCGCTGACTGAAACACGCAAAGTAATAAAAGGACAGAAGAATACTATTTCAGGTGACATGTTTCATGTCTGTGGTGGCAAGAGAAAGAAGGATAAGACAGATTACAGTCTTGAACGTCAAGTGACTATTGCTTTGCGTTCCATTCGTGACATCATAAAGGAGGACATGAGCTTCTTTGATGCGGAAAACAAGCTTCCTGCGAAGAAGCAGATGACAAAAGTATTGGCGGATTCTCGAGCTGTTCTCTCTGATCTTGACACGGATGCCAAAAAATGGTATGAGAGTGATGATGAAGATGTGGATAATTTGGACGGGTTGATTGACGACGACGACGACGAAGATGATGCAGAAGAAGAGGAAGAAGAAGAGGAAGAGGAGGAGCAAGAAGACGACGAAGAAGAGGAGGAAGGAGATGAAGAGGATGATGAAGAAGCAGATCCAGATGTTGGTTCAGCTGACGAGGAGGAGGACGGAGACCACGAGGAAGACGGTGGTGAGGAGGACGGCGAGGACGGCGAGGAAGGCTAGGACGACTAGGAGGACTAGTAATTGTGTGTCTGATATAAACAAATGAAAACCTTATTACACTACATTCACACGCGCCTGACGGAACTTCTCAGCAAGGCCTCTTAGTTTCTGGGTGATGTAATCAACCACGTCTTCTGAGACTAGATGAGCAAAAATACCAAGTCCAATCCGATCCGAGTCTTTAGAGGCGGAATAGTAGAGCGTAGACTTAGTTGGGTGCTCGATGCAGTGTCTAACAATTCTGTCAAATGCCATATCGATGACTTGTTTAGCAGTAAAAGGTTGAGGGTTGTCGCCAAATCCTGATCCTTCTCTTAGTATGCAAACCTGATACAGAGAAGAATAAGGACCAGTTGGAATCCCCATGGCATGACCTTGACATTCCCATGGTCTGATAGATGCGTTTCCTCCGCCTGCACTCTGATAAGTAGTTGGATTCCTACGAGCAAAGTCCCATTGCTCATGATTGTCATTAAAGAGAAATAAGCCACTCTCTCTCAGATCTTGGTTTTGCATCATTTGATTGAAATCTCCCCAAAAGTTAGGAACAAATTGTATAGGATATTGCTCTCTAATGTATCTGAATTCAGTAGATACGACATCAATCTTACGATAGCGGCCAATGCGTTTTGTGTACTTGTTGTCAGATGGTTTGCTGAAAGATGAATTTTTCACCGTCTTCTTCTTCTTCCACAGAGCGCAATATGGTAGAGTCAGTCGAACACCATCGAGTTCGATTCTGGCACTGATCTTGTTAAGAGCGACAATCTTGCATTCACGATAGCAACCCTTATCATCTCTGGCTTTGCACAACTCATTCACGGAAAGCATTTTTGGAAAAATTTTGTTTCGAAAATATGGACGCCCTGATGAAATTGCAAGCTTTAGTAGCCAGAGCTCGTGATGTAGCATCCGATGATCCTTTGTTAACTGAACTTGCAGATGCTGCAGACGCTTACATCGCTGAAAAACATCAGAACAAAGATCTTGACGACTATTTAGCAGCTCTGGATGAGTTCGCAGAAGAAGAAGAGTATGGAACAAGTAAGCTTGGTCTATCACCCTTATCACTTTCTGTGACGATTCAAGGCATCACTTATCCTTCATTGATGCATGCTTTCCAAGCACAAAAGGAAGATTATGCAAAAGATTACGAAAGTTTGACTATTCCAGAGACTGACAGGATTGTCTTCGCTAAGAAGAAGTCTTACGTTTCTGTTGATTTACAAAGCGCGAATCAGAAAGGACGCATGATTAACTTGGATGTTGATTCGTGGAACTACGAACGAGATAATGTCATGTACAAGATCCTTTCAAAATGTTACGAGCAAAATGACAGTGTTCAGCAGATTCTGTCGAGAGCACCTGTGGAGATAATTGAAGACTGTCTTCCTGATGAGTATTGGGGCGGAAAGACCAACAAAATGGGAAAGATGTGGATGAAACTTCGTGACGCAGTTGTTTCCAAAGCCAAGGATAAAGGTGAATCTTCAAACAAGCGTAGAAAGCAAATAGAAAGTGAATGAGAGCAAGATAGGAGCGTAACTGAAAGTAAAGATGATCAAGTGAAAAGGAATGGGACCTGGTCATGTCATTTAAGCTTTCACTAAACTTTCTTGCTTGCTTTTTTGCAAAAAATGGAGGATCTGCAACAACTTTTTCCACATCTCCCTCCTGATCGTCTGCTCTCCGTGTTACAGTCTTGCAATGGACAATTAGAAGATGCAGCTGCCTTACTACTAGAGAACAATCCCGAGTTGTCAAACCCATCGAACGAAGAAGAAGGGAACAAACAAGTAATGCATAATGTGGCTGCAAACGTTAACTTGCCAGCAGATTGTTTTACAGTACAGCTTTTTAACAAAGCTTCACCTGCTACGCATACAAAAATATGGCACGCTACGGATCACTTACCGAACTTCAAGACTGCTTGTTTCCATGATTTAACAGATGGAAACTGTGGTCCTCATGCGCTTGCAATGATGTTAACGTTTATGACTCTAACTCCAATGCCGACCAAGCTCGCTGAACATCAATTTGTCGCTAAACAAATACGAGAGTATGTGTCTGACTTTCTCTTTCTCAACTGGATGAACACCTCAATCATTGCAAAAGAACCATGGCATGAAGTCGTTTACTTTTCTCACAATCTTGCTGTACCAGATGAAGAGAGAGAATCTTTTCCCGATTGGGGAGCTGATCCTGAACAGCGTTTAGAACGATGGATCATGGAGCGCGACGACCACTTTTACACGCAGTCGGACTTCATCAGCTTTAATGAGGCTATGCAGCATCATGGTGTAAATGTTGTCTTCCGCATTTGGAGAAAGGTCAGGTCGCGGCTCACTCAACTTGCTACAATTCCAGAGACTGCATCATTAGATCAGAAGCATATCGTATTCGATTTTGCGCACACTGGAAAAAATGATTCTGCATATGCGCACTGGCAACTACTTAGAAGCGGGTCTGTCGCTGCTACATCTGGTACAAAACGCACGGCACATTCTTCAGTCGATTACACAGGAATGGACGACCCGGAGCCGAATGAGACAAGTAAAGCGGCAGGGAAGCGTAAAGTGAGTAAAGTGAAACTGTAAACACTAAGCGTGTGGCACACAAACTTTACAACACACTCAAACACTCAACCAGCTTGGACTCTAAAACCCCACCAGTTTGGGGGCCCGAATGTGTTCAAGGCTTATCTTCATGGGTTTGCTTTCGAAGTTCGCTTCGTTCACAAAATCAATAGCTTCCTTATGATCCGGTATGCAAAACCTTGTCTTGAACAGGAAGACGGCTTCGAGTTGATTGAAGCATGCTAATTTGATAGACAAAGCATTTGCCCATATTTTATTGATGTCATGATAATGGTCTTCCGTCAAAAACTTGACCAGCATCAAGAGAGCATAGATAGTGATAAGTGTAGCGTTACGAGAAGTGACAATGATGCCGCTCTTACATTCAAAATCGTGTATTGCTTTGATCACAAGAAGCATGTAGAGTTCTTCATCGACGGTGCCAGAGCCGGTCACTTTGGGTCGTAACAAATTTCTGAGGACTTTGCTTAGGGGGGTATTCTTGCCCACTCGTTTAGTGTCGAATTCGCTAGTCGGCTGAAAGGATCTTGAAGCACACGATTCGATAAAGGAATCTATGTCGATCACCATTTTTTCCAAAAATTAATGTGGCAACATCCTGTGATTCTGAATTCTGATACTTGCTCATGTGCTTCTTACGAGGAAGGTCTACATTCTGAGCAGGAGGTGTTCGATGTTCTTACCTTAATGATTGGTGTTATGATAATGAATGTTTCGATTCTTGCGATCGCTGTTCTTACACTTTGGCGTGTACGTCAAATTGAACGTAGCCAATACATTCTTCATGCAAAGATCCAAGGGATACTCGATTTAATGACTTCTATTCGTGACTCAGTCATGAGGTTTTGTACTAAAGGATATATCGTCACGCAAGAGCGGCAAGTTGTTATGTAAAATCGAGTGCCTTAGTCTGAATCTGAAGAAGAGAAGATTAAAAAAGAAAGGATTATCACTAATTTTCTTACTTGACCTTTCTTCTATTTTTACATTACTCATCCTCCTCCTCTTCTTCATCGTCGTCTTCCTCCTCGTCGTCCTCCTCCTCGTCCTCCTCCTCCTCGTCGTCCTCTTCCTCGTCGTCTTCTTCCTCGTCGTCTTCTTCCTCGTCGTCCTCTTCCTCGTCGTCTTCTTCCTCGTCGACATCGGCGTCGTCATCGGCGTCTGGTTTCTCCTCGTCATCATCGGCGTGGTCGTTTGTAAGATTGTCCGTGATACGAGCGACAAGAAGGTCTTTATTGCCACTCTGAGGAAGGCCTAAGACATCAGATGCGATCGAACGCAGCATGGGAAGCTTCATGTTCTTGTGCATCAGAAGCTGTTGAAGAACATCTTGGTTGTCCTTCTTTTTGATCGTGCCATGTTTCTTCTTCTCAGCAGACTGCACTTCCACCTTCTTCTCCGACTCAATAGGCCTGTAAAAGAACTTGCCATTGGCAGATCCAACATATTTGAGACCCTTTGATGCTGCAAACTTTTCATCTAGTTTCTCGTCAAACTCAGGATACTTGTCGTTGACCGAAGTTGGTGCGTCTCCAATGTATGTAGACCACATCGAATCGAGCTTCTTGCGCTTCTCTTTCACGGATCCGGTCACTTCAGCCTGATGCTTCTGCAAGAACTGCTCCTTGGTAAGAACGTTTGATTTGCCTTCTTTCTTCGTGAGCTTTTTGAGAATCGTTTTCTTAGGTGGAGTTCTCGAGTTCTTCGTAAGCGCATCAATCTTCTCCTGTTGTGACATCTTCGCCCCGTCTATGCCCTTCTTCTCAAGAGCTTTGGTAAGGTAATCGTGGTCTGCTTTCACCATTTTTTCAAAAAAAAGATTTCGATGCAGAAAATTGTAGTGGATGATTACATCTATCTTCCTAATGTTGTGAATGAGGAAGACCCTTTCGTTGCGTGTCAGAGACTGCTTTTGTCAGGGGTCATCAAACCTTCTCACAGAGCTATCGAGATCGGGTCAATCCTGTGTCTCATTTCTGCATCTACTTATTATCAAATTTTAGAAGACGTTACGGGGCAGGTTGACATGTGCCTAATATTTCAAAATGGTACACACGCAATCACACACACAATGAATGTATACATGTTCGCCAATATCAAGTGTGTCAAACCCCTTCCAGATTGTGTTGAATTGCAGTCGACAGACACAATAGTTCAAGACTGGGTGTTAGTTAGTTGATATGTGCAACCTCAGACTTTGCAAAGGGTAAATGTGCATGATTGTGATTTATTTCCATAGGAGTATTAGTATCTAAAGTTTGCACTGGCGTAGTACAAACCTTTGCGATGCATGCCTTTTTACGTAGCCCTTTGCCACCAAATTTTGGTTTATCTAGGCAATTGATACAGAAACCGCAATCTGGTTTGTTGCAACTTCCACACTCGCCGCATCTTGGTACTCGTGATTCTACACGCTTTCGCTTTTGATTTGGCTTCGCATTCGCAGGTTGTGCTAACCTTGTAACAACGAACTCGTTGAATTCTTCATTTGTCATCAACCGACTCATTATTTTTTCAAAAAAATTATGTGGAAGAAGCAGGGCTCTGATGGCAGCTGGGTTGATTTCAGTTCCGATATCAACGATCGCATTGAAGACGCTTTTGAGAAGGCCAGTACATTTATGCAAATCAACAGTGAATCATTTTTGTTCACAGAAATGCTCTTTGTTGACTCAAATGGAGCAGAATGCAAGATGACTCGAACTCACACGACAACAAGTGATATTCCGTGGGGTTTCGAAGCAACGCATGGCGAATATTGTCCTTGTGATCCCCATATGAGTGCTCTCCTCACAATTGCACGCCGCAACAAGTTAGAAGAAATCGTCATTCACGATTATCGTGGGGGAAGCTCTAAACGTGTTTTCTTGGATTCTATACCGATGGTACAGAAGAATGAGGACACTTTGATGACAAGGATACTGAATCCTGCTCCTGTCGAAAGCTACACAAAGGCAAAGCGACCGTTTCCAGATTATTCCGACGCGCCAGACAACTTGAAATGTCCTTTGACCTATGAGTTGATGCATGATCCTGTAATCGCTGCAGATGGACACACTTATGAAAGAGCTGCAATCGAAGAGCATTTCGCTCGATGCAAGGTTAAGTCGCCAATGAAGAATGTCATTCTTAAGACTCCTGTGGTGTATTCAAACTTGGATAAGCGAAGCATCATCAACGAATGGTTAGATGCAAATCATCCAGAGTGGAAAGCTAACAAGCGACAGAAGAAGGTATCTAAGAAGCAGGCAGGGGTCAAGGCTGTTTCGAAAGGCAAGAAAAGCGCCTAAGTCGCTTCATTGTAAAGTACCGATGTAGAAGTAACGATGTGTAAAAAAAGGGGGGTCAATCCTATGGATTTCACTTAACTTAGTTCACCTAGTTTTTACGAACGAGGACATGCAAATACACAGGCCTGACACACTTATGATGTGACTTGTTCATGCACGCGTTGCACGGCATAGCCAGTTTATTTCGTTTGCAACTGAAGACATATGCCTTGACTTCAACATAAGAAGATACTTCAAATATTGCTCGAACAGTCCCACCTTTCAAAACCGTTTTTTTGTATTTACTCAGGTCCATCTGAATAATTTGTTTAGAGTCAAAATCTATGACCATTGTGTATGAGCATGTCTTTGCAACTTCACATAGAGTCCGTAAAGACATCCCAAAGGATGTTTTTTTTGAAAACAACCAGTATTTTCCAAAAAAAATGTCATGTGACATTCTTCTGCATAGTCTTATTGCAGATGATTCAGAGAGGTATACGCTTTGGTTGGGATCAACAGAGAAGCATTCGAATGTTGCAATTAAACACTTCAAGTCATGGGATTCAATTCTTATGAAGCGTGAAATTGCTATTATGAAATCACTAAAGCACGAAAGCATTGTGACGTTCTTCTTTGTCTGTGCTGACTCCAACAATTTGTATGTCGGGATGGAGAGAGGAACTGATGGAGACTTGTTTACGCTCATTGTATGCAAAGGGCGATTGGAGAAGTCAGTAGTGAAGTCCTACATACTACAGCTGGCAAATGCATTAGGGCACATGCATAAGCTAGCTATTCTTCACCGTAATCTAAGCCCAGATAATATATTGTTGACCGACGGCTTTCGTATGGTCAAACTTGGTGGATTCAGTTCTATGTGCAAAGTACCGCATAAAGGACAGTGTGTCTCATTACGTGGGGATAACGTTGAGTATTTGTCCCCTGAGCAGATCACACAAGATAATGTTGGTACTACATGCGATGTCTGGGGATTGGGATGTTTGATATCTGAGATGCTTTGTGGTTCTACGCCATTTCACAAGCAAAACTGTGTCGATACAGTGGAGAACATACTTATGGCGAAACCAACTACAAGATGGGAGAAATTACTCAACTCTCATGACAAGACTTTTATTAAGGAATTCTTGTGGCTTGATCCTTCATTAAGAACATCTCTCTCTACTCTTACAACTCACAGATGGATGGTGTCTGAGGATATGGAAGTCTTGCAGAGGATCTCAAACCTTTCGATTCTTGAGAATGAGATTGACCCAGAAGATACAGCCTAAAGCTGTTCGATCGCGTTACGGAGGTCGGTTACCGTGAATCGATTGGGTTTAACTCGTTTTCTGTTCTTCACATACCATTCTTGCATCTTGGGGTCAATGTCTACCACGACGGTGCACGGGGTCCAATCTGAGAACAGCATATCTGTGTTGTTCTCCGTTGGGGGGGTATTAAGTGCATTGAGAATAGGAGCAGAACCGTATGCAATGTACGCATTGTCGATCTGCTTATCGTGGTACTTAAGCCATTTAGAACAGAAGGCTTGATCTTTGGCGAGCGAACGAGGAGAAGTAGGAAACGTGATTGGGTTTGGTGAGATTGTATTGTAAGACTTCAGAATGTCATCCACAGTTGAAGCACGCTCTAGCACGGAAATATCAGTATGAGTGATGACTTCGTCTGAAATCTGGATTGCTTTTTGCCAGCGGTGTGCATTGGCTAATGCGACAGACGCCAAAGCTCTAGAGACTTCTCTAGTCGCCAGACCCTCCATATCCATAATTTTTTTGGAAAAAATGACAAAGTCCAATCTTGACAAGTGGTTGGCATGCTGTCTATTGGCGTGTGTCACATTGTCTCCAATCGATATGCATCTTAAAAACACCCCATTTGATGGGATGGAGCCAAGAATCAGAGTCGCTCAAGCGTCGATTCTCCTAGGAATGATGTATATGCGGCAGCAGAAATTTTTCAACCAAGACGAGATAACGTTAATGGCGCATCCTCTGTTGCTAGGGCTTCATAGCATTCACTTATATCAGAGAGAAATCAACGTGCATACTATGTTGGATATGACAATCATATCGTTGTCGCACTCGTTTCTGCCAACGCATAAGGTGGAGACCGATTTGTGTTTTGCATGTT
>MDTB01206097.1_pt1 | contig 15228 bp, 9 predicted proteins | sample 811161 | NCBI WGS metagenome assembly MDTB01 (sample SAMN05326650, study PRJNA326480) | marine metagenome | isolation source: seawater | place: Mediterranean Sea | collected 2009 | reverse complement strand
AAGAAAGGTTTATAATGAGATGAAAAAAAATATAAGAAAAAATCGAAAATGTCTGATCACCATTTAGATTAGGTTAATCCCTATTAAAAAAAGGAATGAACAAACAAAGTGATGAATTATTCGACCTTTTCAAAAAAACAATTTGCAGAAAATATTATTCTTTTTTTACCTAAGGAAGGATATGATGAATGAATTAATGTTGAAGGAAAAAAAAGTGCATCACCCTCCTTACCAATTATATTCCTCGAGGCTTCACGAGAAAAAAAGTTTCCATAATCAGACGAGTCGCTTTTATTATATGGAGACATAAAGTGAGTACCTGAAGTAGATAAATCTTCGTCATTGGAATTGCCTAAATCTAAATAATAAACCATAGACCATGAAGCATTAGAATGAATGTGAGGAAAGACAAAACCATCTTTTAAATAATCAATGAACCACATAGATGTAATTTTTGCTCTAATAGCATTAGCGTCTATTTTCTGATTTTTCCATGACTCTTTATTAGCATTATAGGCAACAGCCTTAAAACCTTCTCCTATAAATTCAATCAAACTGTAAAGCGATCCATTATCTTGAACAAAATTAGTTATATCATAATTACTTTCATACAAATTTTTATTCTCACTAGCCTCTCTTCCAGAAGGATATTTTTCTTTATAAAATTTTATAAATTCCAGAAGATCACTTTTATGAGTTTTGTGATCATTGAAAGTCTTTTTTAAAATTAATGTTGGCCATAACTTAAATAACTCATTTTCCAAAATTTACTCCCTCATTACCTAAAAATTTTAAAATATGTATTGATTATAAATCATTTTTATAAAGAAAAAAATATTGATGAATTAATTTGCTACAATAAATTCAATAATTTATATTGAGAATGGTTCTCATTAGTTGTAATAATACAACACTAACTTGCTTTTTTTTTATTTCTTTTGTATACAGTCATATCTAAGAAATTAATTTTCTTTATCGAAATAATAATAATTAACATTTTATTTTAATGAGAACAAACGGCGACGGTTATTTTATGTCTGAAAAAAAAACAAAATTTAAGATTGCTGGTTTACCAAAAGCTCAAGGTTTATATAACCCTATAAACGAACACGATGCTTGTGGAGTAGGCCTTGTTCTTGATATTAAAAATAGACCCTCTTTTGATATAGTCGAAAAGGGGCTTGCTATGCTCTGCAACCTTGAACATAGAGGTGCTGTAGGGGCGGATCCAAAAGCTGGTGATGGTTCTGGTTTACTAATCCAAATACCCCATAATTTTTTAAAGAAAAAAGTATCTAATCAATTTTCTTTACCTGATCCTGGAGAATATGCTATTGGGGTACTCTTTCTTCCAAATGATGAAAATGATGAAAAAAAATTAAAAGAATTAATTGAAAAAATTTGTTCTAATGAAGGTGTTAAAATTTTGGGCTGGAGACTTTGCCCAACATTCAATGATGAACTTGGTTGGTCAGTATTACCGTCCATGCCGATTGTATATCAATTATTTTTAGAAAAACCAAAAAATGAAAATTCCCAAGATGCCTTCGAGAAAAAATTATATATTCTTAGAAGATGTATTGAGAAAGCAGTACTCGATTTGTCAGATCAAATTAAAGAGGGTTTCTATATTCCATCTTTTTCATCAAGAACAATTTTATATAAAGGAATGGTGCTTGCTGATCAGGTAGGAGGTATTGGCGAAAAACTTGGATTCTATGAAGACCTTACTGATAAAGATATAGAGTCTTCTTTTGCGTTAATTCACCAAAGATTTTCTACAAATACTTTTCCAACATGGAGCTTAGCTCAACCCTTTAGAATGTTGTGTCACAATGGAGAGATCAATACTGTAAGAGGTAATATAAATTGGATGAATGCTCGTCACAAAAACTTAGCATCTCCAACTTTCTCTGAAACAGATCTTGATAAAATATGGCCAATAATAGAGGAAGGCCAATCTGATAGCGCTTCTTTTGATAATGCCCTTGAGCTCTTAGTCCAAGGTGGATATTCAATTGCTGAAGCAATGCTAATTATGATACCTGAAGCTTGGCAAAATAATAATATTATGGATAAAAAACTCAAAAATTTTTATGAATATCATGCTCCAATTATGGAGCCATGGGATGGACCTGCAAATATTGCTTTTACCGATGGCAAACAAATCGGAGCTTTGCTCGATAGGAATGGTTTAAGACCTGCAAGATATTTAATAACTGAGGATGATAAGGTGATCTTTGCTTCTGAAATGGGTTTAATTCCTGTTGACGAGTCGAAGGTAAAGTTTAAATGGAGATTAGAACCCGGAAAAATGCTTCTAATTGATTTAGAAAAAGGTGCAATGATTAATGATTTAGAAATTAAAGATTATGTTGCAAATAAAAGACCTTGGAAAAAATTGTTAGATATGAATCAACTAAATATTGATGAAATTCCAAGCTCAGACGAAAATTATAAAAGTAAATTTTCTAATAAAGAACTTCAAAAGGCATTTGGGTACTCTCAGGAGGATGAAAAATTTCTTATTAATCCGATGATGGCAAATGGTATGGAAGCCACTGGCTCTATGGGAACAGACACGCCAATAGCCCCACTGTCATTAAAATCAAAACCAATGTTCACTTACTTCAAACAAAAGTTTGCTCAAGTAACTAATCCCCCTATCGACCCCATTCGAGAAGAGATGGTTATGTCCTTGAATAACTATATTGGACCTAGGCCGAATGTATTAGATTTAGAACACAAAAAATCAACAAAATTTATCAAAGTTGAAACACCAATTTTAAATGAAGGCGAGGCAAATAAAATTAAGAGTCTCTCAAGAGAAAATAATTCTTTTATATCGTCTGAAGAAATCGATATTACTTTTAATCCTGACATTGAGAAAATAAAAAATGTATTAGAAAAAATCTGCAAAAGAGCTGAAAAAGCAATTAATAGTGGTAAAACTGTTATTATATTATCTGATAAATATATTGCAGACAAAAAAGTTCCTATACCCTCTCTTCTTGTAACCTCCAAAGTACATCAACATCTAATAAATAAAGGCTTGAGAACATCTGCAGGATTAATTATCGAAACTGGAGAAGCAAGAGAGGTCCATCACTTTTGTTGTCTGGCGGGTTATGGTGCTGATGCAATTCATCCATGGCTAGCTCTTGAAGTAGTAAAAGATCTCTCTGAAGAAATCCCTAATGAAGATGCAATAGAAAATTATATCAAGGCTCTCGGTAAAGGTATCAAAAAAGTTATGTCAAAGATGGGTATATGCACCTACCAGTCTTACTGCGGTGCTCAAATATTTGATGCAATAGGCTTATCCACAGATTTTATAAATGAATTTTTCCCTGGGACATCTAGTCTGGTTGAAGGGTTGGGAATTAAAGAAATTGAGAAAGAGACAATTTCCAGACACGAAGAGGCCTTTAAGAAAATTCCTGGTTTAGAAAATCTATTAGATGTAGGTGGGGAATATGCTGTTAGACTAAGGGGGGAAAAACATTCTTGGGAGAGTGATACTGTAAGAGATCTCCAGCACGCCGTACGTTCCAATAACCCTGATACATATAAAAAATATGCAGACTCTTTAAACATTCAAAACGAAAAATTAATGACTTTAAGGGGTCTTTTTAAAATTAAGAAAGCTGAAGATTTCTCGAAAAAATCAATACCAATTGAGGAAGTTGAAGAAGCCAAAGAAATTGTTAAACGCTTTGCAACTGGGGCTATGTCATTTGGATCAATAAGTAGAGAAGCACATACCAATTTAGCAATAGCTATGAATAGAATTGGATGACGTTCAAATACAGGTGAAGGTGGTGAAGAGGCTGATCGTTTTCTTACCATGGAAAATGGAGACTCAATGCGTTCTTCAATCAAACAAGTAGCATCTGGTAGATTTGGTGTTACTGCAGAATATCTAGCAAATTCTGATATGATTCAAATAAAAATGGCGCAAGGAGCTAAACCTGGAGAAGGTGGTCAACTTCCTGGACACAAAGTTGATCAAACTATAGCAAATGTAAGGTTCTCTACCCCTGGAGTAGGATTAATTTCCCCTCCTCCTCATCATGATATCTACTCGATTGAGGATTTGGCCCAATTGATTTATGACTTAAAAAATACTAATCCCTCTGCAGATATTTCAGTTAAACTTGTTTCAGAAGTTGGAGTTGGGACTGTTGCTGCTGGGGTGTCAAAAGCTAAAGCTGACCATGTTACAATTTCTGGTTTTGAAGGTGGTACTGGTGCAAGCCCTCTAACCTCAATTAAACATGCCGGTAGCCCTTGGGAACTCGGATTAGCTGAGACACATCAAACACTTGTAATAAATGGTTTACGCTCAAGAATAACAGTTCAAGCAGACGGTGGGCTAAAAACTGGTAGAGATGTTGTAATTGCGGCCCTTCTTGGTGCAGATGAATTTGGTTTTTCTACAGCCCCATTGATTGCTTCTGGATGTATTATGATGAGAAAATGCCATTTAAATACATGCCCTGTCGGTATAGCTACACAAGATCCTGAATTGAGAAAATTATTTAATGGACAACCCGAGCATGTAATAAATTTCTTCTTTTTTGTGGCTGAAGAAGCAAGATCATATATGAGTAAAATGGGCTTCAAAACTTTTAATGAAATGATCGGGCAGGCACAATTTTTAGATACTAATGAAGCTGTTAAACATTGGAAAACAAAGGGTATGGATTTTGAAAAACTATTTTATAAGCCTGATGCCTGGGAAGGAGACTCTATATACAGAAGTCAACAACAAGATCATGATATTCATGAAATATTAGACAGAAAATTAATTGAACAATCAAAACAAGCAATAGATAATTCACAAGCTACCCAGATTTTTTCAGAAATAAAAAATACAGATCGTTCAACTGGAGCAATGCTTTCAGGAGAAATAGCTAAGGTCCATGGCCATAAAGGTTTACCTGACGATACTATAAATGTTCAATTAAAAGGTACTGCTGGTCAAAGTTTTGGTGTCTTTCTTGCAAAAGGTATTTCACTTGAATTAGAAGGCGAAGCTAATGACTATGTAGGCAAAGGTATATCAGGTGGCCGAATAGCTATATACCCTCCTAAATCATCTAATATAATTCCTGAAGATAATATAATTGTTGGAAATACAGTTCTTTACGGAGGTATCACAGGCGAGTGCTATTTCAGTGGAATAGCTGGAGAAAGATTTGCGGTAAGAAATTCTGGAGCGAAAGCTGTTGTCGAAGGATCTGGTGATCATTGCTGTGAATATATGACGGGTGGTATTGTTGTAGTACTAGGTCAAGTTGGCAGGAATTTTGGTGCTGGTATGTCTGGCGGTATAGCATACGTACTAGATGAAGAAGATAAGTTTAAAGATCTATATAATTCAGAAATGATAGAACTTGAAAAAATAAATAATTCTGATGAAAAAATCTACACAGATAATCTACTCTTACACGATAAAGAAAGATTAAAAAATTTGATAGAAAATCATCATCGCTATACCAATAGTCCAAAAGCTAAAAGAATTTTGGATAGTTTTGAAGATTATCTTCCAAAATTCATAAAAGTTATGCCAACGGAATATAAAAGAGTTCTTATTAATATGTACTCAAAAAAAGAAAATTCAAAAAGTTCAGCAAAAGGATAGAAAATGGGTAAACCTACAGGATTTATGGATATAGAAAAATTAGATAGAGGTTATAAACCTGTATCAGAAAGAATATCAAACTATAAAGAATTTGTTATTCCTCTTACTGAAAAAGAAACTATTGATCAAGCCGCGAGGTGCATGGATTGTGGAGTACCGTACTGTCATAATGGTTGCCCAGTTAACAATCAAATTCCTGATTGGAACGATCTTGTTTATTCAAAAGATTGGAAAAATGCTCTTGAGAATTTACACTCAACAAATAACTTTCCTGAATTTACTGGTAGAATATGCCCTGCTCCATGTGAAGCCGCTTGCACTTTAAATCTATATGAAGAATCTGTTTCTATCAAAACTATCGAATGCGCAATAATTGATAAAGGTTTTGAAGAAGGATGGATTAAACCAAAGATAATAGACCATAAATCAGGAAAAAAAGTAGCTGTAATTGGTGCTGGTCCTGCTGGCCTTGCTTGCGCTCAACAGCTTACGAGAGCGGGTCATGAAGTTACAGTTTACGAAAAAAATAATAAAGCTGGTGGTCTCTTACGTTATGGTATCCCTGATTTTAAAATGGAAAAACATATAATTGATAGGCGTGTTGATCAATTAGAAGGTGAAGGAACTATTTTTAAATACGGCATTAATGTTGGAAAAGATGTGTCAATTAAAGAAATAGAGGACAACTTCGATGCTATTGTTTTATCCGGCGGGTCTGAACATCCAAGAGATTTGCCAGTTGAAGGAAGAGATCTTGATGGAATACATTTCGCAATGGAATTCTTGCCTCAACAAAACAAAAGGGTATCGAATGAGGGAGTTCCAATAACTACAAAAGAAATCCTTGCAACCAATAAAAACGTAATAGTTATTGGTGGTGGTGATACAGGTTCAGATTGTATAGGTACCTCTATAAGACAAGGAGCGAAGTCTGTAACTCAGCTTGAGATAATGCCTATTCCTCCAGAGCAAGAAGATAAATCAGTCACTTGGCCAAACTGGCCATTAAGATTGAGAACATCATCAAGCCAATCTGAAGGCGCCCTAAGAGATTTTTCTGTTATGACTAAAAGTGTTTCAGGTGATAATGGAAAGATTAATAGTATTAATTGTGTCAAAGTAGATGAAAAAATGAAACCAATTCCAAAATCTGAGTTCAGCCTAAAGGCTGATCTTATATTGTTAGCAATGGGTTTTGTTCACCCCATTCATGAAGGTCTAATTGATAGTTTTAAAACAGAACTAGATCAAAGAGGAAATGTTAAAGCCAATACAGAAGATTATAAAACATCTGCAAATAAAATTTTTTCTGCAGGGGATATGCGACGAGGACAGTCGCTTGTAGTTTGGGCTATAAGAGAAGGAAGACAGTGTGCAAGTTCAGTAGACTTTTTCTTAACTGGTAAAAGAAATCTTCCTATTTAAATACTAGATCTAAGCATGTCATCGACAACACGCTCAAGATCAAATAGAGATTTACATACTTTTGATTTATTACAATAAGGTACAAATCTCAACATTTCTGAATCACCTGTTCCCCATACTGATTTTGGTTCTGGGTTCAAAAATAAAATTCTTTTTGATTTCTCTTGAATTGTTTTAAGAACATCACACCTTGGATCACCATAATTAGAACGTGCATCACCTAAAATAATCACAGTTGTTTTTCTATCAATTTTATTTTCCAATAGACCTTCAAGATCCACGAAAGCCTGACCATAATCAGTGGAGCCGCCACCATTTAATAATAATGTCTCCGCTGCAGCAACTTCAATATCTTTATTTTCAAAGAGATCAGTTACTTCTCCAGCTTTATTTGAAAATGCAAAGGTTCTAACATTTGGAAGTATTTCAGTTAAACTATGAAGAAACATAAGAAAAAATCTAGAAACATTTGCAACTGAGCCTGATACATCACATAAGGCAATAATTTTAGGCCTATCTATTTTTGTTTTTTTCCAGACAGTCTCAAATAAAATTCCGTCATATTCTTGGTTAGCCCTTATCGTTGATCTAACATCAAGAATTCCTCTTTGGGATTTTCTTTTTCTTCTTGAATGAATAGAAATTAATCTCTTTGCCATTTTTTTTATTATTCCTGACATAATTTTATAGTCAGACTTATCTGCTTGAGTTAAACGCATTTGAGATAATGCCTCTTCTCTTAACTGTTTTCCTGTATTTGATGTTCTCAGTTTAACTTGATTTTCTATATAATCTCTTATTTCCACACGAAGATTTTCTCGAATTTCTTTTAATTCTTCCTCTCTATTGAAATCACCCATTCTTGATGCTAAAAAAATATCATTATTTAAAGTTTCAAGACCCATTTCATCAAATATTTTTCTTGTAAACATTCCGACTTGAGTAAAAAGTCTGATATCTTGAAGATTAGACTCTCTTGCAGCTAAAGCCATAGCAGTCATCAATGAATTCTTATCCGAATTTTTATATAAATTTTCTAATTTGTTTTTAGCCCCATTATCCAAGCTATCTAAGTCATCAACTTCCTCAATTTGCTGCTCACTACCTATTGGTGAGTTTTCTTTTTCAAAATTCATATAATTTTCTTTAAAAAAATCATCAAAACAGTCGCTAAATATTTCTTTCTCCCTCATAGTTTTAGCTAATGAGAATGATAAAGAGTCTTTTAAAATGTTACGATCTTGAATACCTACCTTAGAAATAACTTTCATTGCGTCAATACTTTCAGATGTTGATATTCTTAAATCTGACGATCTAAGTATATGAACAAAATCTCTTAAGAAATCGACCATTTACTTTTTTGAGCTCTCTATTAGATTATCTATTTCAGGATCAGATACATCAATATCTGTTTGAAATTTCAACAATATATTTAATGTTTCACGCACCAGAATTGGATCAAGAGTTTTAACATTTAAAAGCACAAGCGATCTTGCCCAATCAATAGTTTCAGAAACTGATGGAAGTTTTTTCAAATCTAAATTTCTTAAACCTTGAACAAAATTAACAAGTTGCACCTTTAATTCTTTGTCAATTTCCGGAACTCTAGAGCTAATAATTTTTTCTTCTAAAAATGGATCTGGAAAGGGAATATATAAATGCAAGCAACGTCTTTTTAAAGCATCACCTATTTCTCTTGTATTGTTTGATGTTAAAAATACAATGGGTTTAACTTTACCTTTTATTGTTCCTATTTCAGGAATTGATACCTGATAATCAGATAAAATTTCAAGAAGAAAAGCCTCAAATTCGTCATCAGATTTATCAATTTCGTCAATTAAAAGTACTGAACCATTTTCACTTTCAATAGCCTTTAAAAGTGGACGAGGCTCTAAAAATTTTTCGGAAAAGAAAATATCATCAAAATTATTTAGACTGTCTATTGAAGACTCAAGACTATCAGACTTCGAAACTATATTGTTTAATTTATCTTTTAAGACTTGAGTATAGAGTAATTGTTTTCCGTACTTCCATTCATATAATGCTTTTGACTCATCCAGTCCTTCATAGCACTGAAGTCTAATAAGAGGTTTTTCCATCCACTCAGCTGTTGCTTTTGCTAACTCAGTTTTTCCTACCCCAGGAGGACCTTCAACTAGAATAGGCTTCCCAAGAGACTGGCTTAAAAATATTGCCGTAGCAATGTGAGTATTACAAATATATCCTTGTTTTTCAAAATTAGACTGAATATTCTCTATCAAGTCTTTTGCTGAGCCATTGGATGGTGTTTTATTATTAGACAATAAAAACTCCTTAATTAAGTTTCGTTTAAATTTAAGGTAGAATATACTTATTTACTTAACGTGAAAGGAAAAAATATGACTACTATTAATGAAGTGACAAAATTTGATGTAATTGAGAATGTTGGAGTTCTTACTTTAAACTCCCCTCCAGTTAATGCCTTATCTGCAAATGTAAGAGAAGGTTTAGATATTGGTATTAAAAAAGCAATAGAAAACAATGATGTTCAAGCAATAGTAATTATATGTGAAGGGAGAACTTTTATAGCTGGAGCAGATATTTCAGAGTTTGGTAAAGAGCCAAAAGGACCATCATTGTTTGAGGTTCAGGATATTATAGAGAATTCATCAAAACCTATAATAGCGGCTATTCATGGAACTGCCCTTGGTGGCGGTTTAGAAGTTGCGCTGACGTGTCACTATAGAATTGCAGTTAATTCTGCTAAATGCGGATTACCCGAGGTAAATCTTGGGCTTTTACCAGGCGCTGGCGGAACCCAAAGACTTCCAAGATTGGTGGGGGTCGAGCAAGCTCTTAAGATGGTTACATCAGGCTTACACCTTTCAGCAGAAAAATGTCTTACAAGCGGTCTTATAGATAAACTTGCAAATGATGATAGTCTTTTAGAAGACTCAATATCATTTTCTAAGGAAATTATTTCAGAAAATAAACCTTTAAAGAAGGTAAGGGATTTAAATGGAAAAGTATTTGCAGCTAGAGGTAATGAAGAGCTATTTACCAATTTTAGAAAATCTATAGAGAAAAAAGCAAGAGGTTTCCTTGCTCCAGAATATAATATTCAATGCATTGAAGCTGCAGTAAATGTATCTTTTGATGAAGGTATTAAAGTAGAAAGAGATTTATTTTTAAAACTAATAAGTGGTAACCAATCAGCAGCACAAAGGTATTTCTTCTTTGCCCAAAGACAAGTTGCAAAAATACCTGATATTCCAAAAGAAACTGAATTACTTAAAATTAAAAAAGTTGGAGTAATTGGTGCAGGCACAATGGGTGGGGGTATTGCAATGAATTTTGCAAATGTTGGAATACCGGTAACTTTAATTGAACAAAATCAAGAAAGACTTGATAAAGGAATTGGAATAATAAGAAAAAACTATGAAAATACTGCTGCAAAAGGTCGTATTACCCTTGATGATGTTGAAAAGAGAATGCAATTTATTGATGGTAATATTTCTATGGAGTCACTCGCAGATAAAGATTTAATCATAGAAGCTGTATTTGAAAATATGGATCTTAAAAAAGATATTTTTTCTAAATTAGATTTAATAGCTAAAGAAAATACTATACTTGCTACTAACACATCTGCTTTAAACATTAACGAAATTGCCAATACAACCACTAAACCAGAAAATGTAATTGGGCTTCATTTCTTTAGCCCAGCAAATGTAATGAAGCTTCTTGAGGTTGTCAGAGGAGAAAAAACCTCTAAGCAAGTAATTGCAACGTCTATGGCATTGGCAAAATCTATTGGAAAGGTAGCTGCTCTTGTTGGGGTTTGTCCAGGTTTTGTAGGAAATAGAATTTTAGCTCAAAGACAAAGAGAGGCTAACAAACTTATCTTAGAGGGTGCATTACCATGGGAAATAGATGATGCTTTATTTGATTTTGGCTTTCCAATGGGGCCTTTTGCAATGTCTGACTTAGCAGGACTTGATATTGGTTGGGATAAAGAAACATCAAGAAGCGAAACTATTAGAGAGATACTTTGTGAGAATAGAAGATTTGGACAAAAATCTGGAAAAGGCTTTTATATTTATGACGAAAATAGAAATAAATTGCCAGATAATGATGTAGAAAAAATTATCCAGGAATTTGCAGGTAATAAACAAATTAAAAGAAGGGAAATAGAAAAAGATGAAATCCTTCAAAGATGTCTATATCCAATGATAAATGAAGGATTTAAAATTCTTGATGAGGGGATGGCTATAAGAGCAAGTGATATAGATATAATTTGGATAAATGGTTATGGCTGGCCAATTTATGAGGGGGGGCCAATGTTTTATGGTAATTTAGTTGGATATGATAAAATATTATCATGGCTTCAAGATATGGAAAAAGAGCATGGGAGCGATTTTTCTCCATCTCCATATTTAGAAAAAGTTGTTGAGGAAAAAATAAATATTTTTAATTAATAAAAAAAATTTATTATCGAATTCTTTTACTTTTTTTATTATTATTTAATTGGGTGAAAATATGAAAATAAGTATTATTGGATCTGGTTACGTAGGGCTTGTCACTGGAGCATGTTTAGCAAGAGCTGATCAGCATGTGACTTGCTTGGATATAGATGAAAAAAAAATTGAAGATTTAGAAAATGGAAAGATACCAATCTATGAACGAGGGCTAGAAGACTTAATTAAAGAAAAAGTTAAAAATAATGTACTTTCATTTTCAAGCAGGATTGATGAGGCAATTAGAAATACAAATGTTATTTTTATTGCCGTTGGAACACCTAAAAATGTTGAGAATGATGGAGCAGACTTATCTCAAGTTTTTTCATGCGCAAAAGTAATAGCAAAAAACATTAAAAATAATACCCTTGTTATTTTAAAATCAACAGTGCCAGTGGGTACGTGCGATAAAGTAGAAGAAATAATTAAGTTAGTAAATCCTTCCATTGATTTTGATGTTGTTTCGAATCCAGAATTTTTAAGAGAAGGCTCTGCAATTTTTGATTTTGAAAACCCAGATAGAGTAATTCTGGGTACAAAAAATAAGGACTCGATATTAACTCTAAATTCAATATATAAAAAACAAGTAGATAACGATTTCCCAATAATTTTTACAAAAAGGCGATCATCTGAATTAATTAAGTATGCAAGTAACTCAATGTTAGCAATGAGAATAATATTTATTAATGAAATAGCAGATCTTTGTGAAAAAGTTGGAGCAGATGTTGAGGATATTGCACTTGGAATAGGCTTAGATAAGAGAATAGGCCCTCATTTTTTAAATGCTGGGCCTGGTTTTGGTGGATCATGTTTTCCAAAAGATGCTAGAGCCTTAGTTAAATCTGGAAAAAATTATAGTGCTCCTCAAGGTTTACTTAAAGCTGTAATTGATGGAAATGAGAAAAGAAAAAAGAATTTATCAAAAAAAATAATTTCTATAGCAAAAGATAAAAAAAATATTGGGATCCTTGGTGTAACATATAAAGCCAACACTGATGATATCAGAGAGGCACCTAGCTTATCAATTATCCCTGATTTAATTGATAAAGGTTTTAACATCTCAATTTATGACCCAAAAGCCGGCAAAGTAGGCATAAAAGAGTTTGAAAAAGCAAATTGGAAAACTGATATTTATTCAGTTGCAAAAAATTCTGATTGTCTTGTTATACTTACAGAATGGGCCCAGTTTAAAAATATGGATTTAAAAAAAATAAGCAATATTATGAATAAACCAATTATAATAGATTTTAGAAATCTTTTTTCTCTTGATGAAATGGAAAAGCTTAAAATTGAATATCACTCCATAGGCAGAGAAACTATAAATTCTAAGAAGGAAATAAAATGAAAATAATTGAAACAGCCCTTCAAGTATTGAGTGATGAAATTGATGGGATAAATTTATTAGAAGAATTCTTCGATTCAAATTTTGAAGAAGCTGTAAAAAAAATTTTTGAGTCAAAAGGTAAAGTTGTAGTTACTGGTGTTGGGAAATCTGGTCATATAGGAAGAAAAATATCTGCAACATTATCCTCAACGGGTACACCATCTTTTTTTATTCATCCTACAGAAGCAAGTCATGGTGATATGGGAATGATTGAGAAAAATGACGTCATTTTTGCTATCTCGTGGTCAGGGGAAACAACTGAGTTAGGAGATATTGTTAGATTTGCTCATGAAAATAAAAATAAATTAATAGGATTATCATCAAATAAAAATAGTCATTTGGCAAAGTCATCGGATATTGCCCTTAATCTTCCAAATGCAAAAGAGGCATGTCCAAATGGTCTTGCACCAACAACATCAACTACAATGCAGCTTATTGTTGGTGATGCTATTGCAATTTCTCTCTTGAACGCAAGAGACTTTGATAAAGATAATTTTCGTACACTTCATCCAGGAGGAAGATTGGGTGCAATACTTGCAAAAGTAAGAGATATTATGCATATCGGAGACGAAATCCCTATCCTTAATAAGGGATGTAAAATGTCAGAAGCAATAATTAAGATATCTGAAAAAGGTTTTGGTTGTATAGGTATAACCTCTGAAGATAAGCTCATAGGAATTATAACTGATGGTGATTTAAGAAGGCATATGGGCCCTGAAATACTAGAGAAGAATGTTGAAGACATTATGACTAAAGATCCATTAAGTATATCTGAAGAGCTTTTGGTATCAGAGGCATTAAAACTTATAAATAATCAAAGTGTTCAAGGGTTATTTATTACTAATAAAAATAATAAACCATTAGGTTTTGTCCATTTCCATGATCTCATTAAAGTGCTAAAAGACTAATCAATTATTTAGTAACCACCAATAAAGAATGAGAAAGAATGACTAAGATAACTATATATTTCTTAATTTTATTTTTAATTCCATTAATACAATTTAACCAAAAAGTTAATGCAAGTATTATTGATGAAATTGTTGTAACAGCATCAAAGGAAGATTCACAAATTTTAAAAGTTGGAGGTAATATTTCCTCAATTAACACCGATGAAATAAAATTCATAGGGGCAATAAATCCTAGTGAAATTTTAAATAGACTTCCCGCTGTATATATTAGCCAAGGTAGCGGCCAAGAGCATTTAACGTCAATTAGATCTCCGGTATTATCTGGTGGTGCTGGCGCAGGAAGTTTTCTATATCTGGAGGATGGTATTCCTTTAAGATCTCCTGGCTTTGGCAATGTAAATGGATTAATGGAGTCTATAATAGAAATTGGGGACAGGACGGAAGTTGTTCGAGGTCCAGGCTCTGCTCTTTATGGGTCAAATGCTGTTCATGGCTTAATCAATGTTATTACTCCTACCCCTAGTGAGGAAAAAAGACAAATTCTGAGAACACAGTTTTCAGATCAGGAATTTACGATTGACGGAAGTTACTCTGGACCTACTAAAGAAGGTGGTGTTGTTCTAAATCTTTACTGGAGAGAGGATAATGGCCATAGAAGCAGTGAAGCAAATGATCAACCACATTATGGTCAACAAAAATTTCTATTTCGCTGGGATAATTCTGAAGGAATTAATGATTATATTTTCACATTAACAGGAACAAACCTTAATCAAGAAACAAAAGGATATGTTAAAGGATATAAAATTTATAATAATAAAAATTTAAGTAAAATTAATCCTGATCCTGAAGCATTTAGAGATACATATAGCATCAGATCATCTTTTAAAATTATAAGAAACTATTCAAACTCTAAGTTATCTATTACCCCATATATTCGCTATAATGAAATGGATTTTAAAATGCATTTCTTACCGGGTAAACCTTTAGAAACTAACTCACATAAAAGTATCGGAATTCAGAGTATTTACAGTAAAACAATTCAAAATCTTTCATGGTTTATTGGAAGTGATATAGAATTTACTGAAGGTAAATTATCTGAATTTCAGGATTCAAAAGACGTATCTTTTGGTCCAAGATTAGCCTATCCACAAGGACCACATTATGATTTCTCTATTGATAGTAAAATACTCTCAATGTATTTTAATACTGAATGGTTATTAAGCGATAGAGCTGTCTTTACGGCAGGTATAAGGGCAGAAAATGTAGAATATGACTACAAAACAAATATTCCAAGCGGTACAAAAGGAAGAATTCAAGTTAGCCCAAATAGAAGTGATGATTTTACTGATATTTCATTAAAAACTTCTTTTT
>MDTB01029784.1_pt1 | contig 15229 bp, 12 predicted proteins | sample 811161 | NCBI WGS metagenome assembly MDTB01 (sample SAMN05326650, study PRJNA326480) | marine metagenome | isolation source: seawater | place: Mediterranean Sea | collected 2009 | reverse complement strand
CTACCGGAGCTGTTAAAAATGAATCCAATTTTATTTGGAAAAAAGGATTAAAAGCTAAAAAGTATATTAAAAATTCTGGAGGTAAATTATTTAATGAGGCCGGAAAGTCCTACTTGGTTTTACCAAACGGTAAAACTAAGAAAATTGGTTTTTTGAAAAACCCTAGAGTTTTCCCTAACTCGGTTATTGTTACCGATTTTAGACCAGAGGGTCAAGGGTTTAAAGAATCTATAACACAATTTATTGATAATTTGTCCGGGACTATAACTTTTATAACAACTACTCTTACAAGCATTTTGATTGCAACCAGATTATAAAAATGAAAAACAATCGTAATAATTCACATGCTAATGTCGATGAAAATTTGATTGATATACGAGTTGTTCTAAAAAAAATATGGATTGAGAGAAAATTGTTTGTAAAGTCAACAATATCTTTTTTTATAATTGGATGCTTTGTTGCTCTAATAAGTCCTGTGATATATACTTCACAAACTACTTTTGTTCCTCAAGTTAGTGATGATCGAATGTCTCCTAACAATAAATTAGGGTCTTTGGCTTCACTTGCTGGTATTAATCTAAATTCAAATCAAACGCAAAGTGATTCTTATTTATCTCCGCTTCTTTATACAAAAATTATTGACTCTGAGGAATTTTCTCTAAAATTATTATCGGCTGAATTAATAAGCCCAAATTCAAATAAATTAACCATTCGTGAATATTTATTGTCAAATGAAAGTAAATTCAATTTCAATCCAATTAGTTTTATAAAAAAATACACAATCGGATTATTTTTGAAGAAAAAAACAAATGAGATTGATAACAATATTCTTATGGATTATAATTTCATTAGTCTTGAAGATTATAGCCTTATAAATAATTTAAGAAAAAAATTTACTATAGATTTAAATGAAAAGGAAGGATTCGTTAAGGTTTTAGCAACTGATAAGGACGCTTTTATCAGTGCTCAAATAGTGGAACAAGTAACAAAAAGCCTCCAGTCTAAAATAATTGAGATTAGAACTAATAAAATAAATGAGAGACTAAAGTTCTCAAAAGAACAGTATAATTCGAAACAAGAGGAATTTAATATTCTGGTTAATAAATTGGCTGAATTTAAAGACTCAAACAAAAGTATTTCTACAGCCCTTTTTCTGTCTGAGTTGCAAAGATTAGAGTCGGAGTATCAACTACAACAAAACATTTTAATTAACCTTGCCTCAGTATACAACAATAATAAGATTGAGTTAAATAAAGACACTCCTATATTTTCGGTCATTGATGAAGTGTCTGTTCCAAAAGAAAGAACCAAACCTAAAAGGATGGTTATAGTTGTCATCTATATTTTTTTAGGATTAATATTCTCAGTAGGGTTTATTCTTTTTAAAGATCCCTTAGTTAATTTAATTAAAGAGATTAAAGATTGAGTTTTTTTTAGAAAGTAATCAACTTTCACTTTTGTGAATATTTGCAATAGTTGTTATTTGTCTCTATTTTTTATTCCAAACTGAATAAGTTTTTCATAATACCAGTTTTTATCAGTCAAACTTTTAACTAAAAAAATACGATAATTCTTATTTATAATCGCCATATATAAAATATATAATATTCTTTTTGTAAACAAGTATATTTTGGTACTTATTGACTGTTCTTTTATAGGTTTCTTAAACTGATCATCAAAACTTGTTAAATACAAACTTGTTTTTGCATTTTTATAATAACTAATAGTTTCATGACTATTAAAAACCTCTTGACATGCGGCTAAAAAACAATTTAAAGGATGATATAGTTGTTTATTAAAAGAACGTATAGCTTCTAATGTATCAGTTGAACGAGATAATAAAAAAACATCATATGCATTTCGTAGGGCTAATGTTTTAAAATAAAAACCATTGTCGTTTATTTGATGGGCAATAATCGATAAATTAAGTTTATTGGCATAGCTAAGAACCGTAACATCATTTATGACTTGAGTATCCTTAGATACAAAGTTATAATTAAACTCATAATCAAATTTTTTTTGATCAACAAATCTTGAGTGAATTTCTATAGCAGCTATTTCTGTTTTTAATTTTAGTTTTGCATAATGCTTTTCACCTGGGTCAAAATAGTCTCTTTTTTTTACTTCAAAATATCCAAAATCCTTAACAATATTAATCGCTTTCGGATAGTCATCTTTTGAAAAAATTAAATCAATATCCCCTACCATGCGCTCGGCTATATCTTCATATATATTTGCAAATAGATTTCCCGTTCCTTTTATAAATATTGGGTTAATATTATTTGCTAACAATAGGCTATTTAAATCTTTTGACTGTGCAATTATTTTTTTATTACGTTCACGGTTTAAATCAGTAATATTCTTCATGTATATTACCAATTCTTTTGGTAAATAATCTAATAAATGAGCTTTCTTTAGATTAATATACAATGCAGGAAACACATAATGAGCTGTTCCAATTTTTACAACAGAATTCCAATCTATATTAGTTGATTTTAATTGTTTTTCTATTTCTTGTCTATTGTTTACTTCCAAAGAAATGGTCAAACATTTTGCAATAAAATACACGGTTTCTTTATAATTCACTTTTTTAGGTTTATATTTTCACGACAGGTGCTTTATCCCAATCAATTAATTTATTAGCCTCATCTAAATCCATAAATTGAAAATCATTTGTCCATCGCTCTAATTTATATTTACAATTTTTAATGCCTACATAGGATCTAAAACGTCTTGAAAGAGAAAGACCAGGAATTAAAGGTTGAAAAAAATCAAAATCTCTTGGATGAAAATATGTCATAACATAATTAGATTGAAGAGTCCATTTTTTGATAATTTTGTAGGGTAATAATCGAAAGTACCCTCCACCCGAAAATATTAAAGGTATTCCTAAAAGTTCATGCGTATTTATAGGAAACTCTTTTAATTTAATTCCGTTATAATCAATAATCGATGGAATTGCATATTTATATGATGGTAAACCTCCGTGTGCTCTATTTGCTGGGAAAACAGAGCTATCTTTTCTTATACCTAATTCATATAAGATCTCAAAGGCCCATTTATTATTTTCAGTAATACTAAAACCAGGCGCTCTAAAGCTAGTTATATTTTTACCTATACAATCTTCTAAGGTTTTAATCGATTTTTCAACATCAGATGAAAACGTTTTTTTATCTTGTGTGTAAGCTAATTGGTGTAAATGAGTATGACTTGCCACTTCAAAACCACGATCACTAATTTCCCTTACGATTTCAGGATATTTTTCTGCTATCCAACCGACCACAAAAAAAGTGGCAGAGCAATTCGAATTGTCAACAACTTGATGTATTAAATCCATTCCTAAATGGATTCTTGATTCAAAATTATTCCATTGCGAAATAGACATGGTTTCTTTGTTGTCTAAAATGTGGAACCATTCTTCAATATCAAATGTTAAAATCTTCATTTATTAAAATATAAATTGAATTCATTTAAGTCCTTACACATAAAAAGTTTATCATTATTTACTATAATAATCTCTTTTGAAATTTTAGCCAAACTTAAATCAGAATAACTATCTGTATAAAAGGTTCTAATCCTATTTAAACCGTTTTTTTGTAATATATAATTTTTATTGGTAGAATAACAATTAAAGCTGAATTCTGAAGCTATACCATTAACAGAAATAAATTTAGAGCCAAAAATCTTCACATTCTTTGAAAAGATATATTTTAAATATATCTCATATGAAGCACTAATTATAATTATTTTTTTATCCTTTTTATTAAAATTAAAGGTTTTAAATAAATCATTGTAATTAATTTTGGAGGCAAAATTTTTCGACTTTTTTTCAAGATAATTATCACTCAGTCCTCTTAAAAAAAAATTGAAGCCTTTAATCTTTAAATAATCATTTGATACTATTTTAAGTTTACACAAAATCATTAGAATAATATAATAAAGTAGTTTTATAGGAAAATAAAAGTTTTTTATACCCGCGTGTATGTAAAAATCTAATAATGTGTCCCTATATGTCAAAGTCTTGTCAAAATCAAAGACAATTACATCATTTTCCATATAATATTTTTTGTTTTATTTTTTTAAAATCGAAATATGTTAATAAGATAAATTTGATAGATCTATAAAAACTAGAGTAAGTGAAATTAATGTAACAAGTATTTTCATTCTTATTAAAAAACCTTATTGGATTTTGAATATTTTTCAAAAAGAATATGATTTCAAAAGGAAACACCCATCTGATATATTTATTTGTTGAAATATCAACATCTTCAATTTCACCACCCTGACATAATTTTACGTAAGAATAAACAAAGTTAGAATTGTTAAACTCTGATAATAAGATAGATCCCCAAAGTCTTGGATTAATTTCAATTAATTTATATTTTTTTGTGATTGTATCCTGCAAAAACTCAATCATAATCAAACCAGACCAATTTAATTTTTTAATTATGTCACTTCCTGTTTTTCTAATTTCTAAATTCAATTGAGATTTAGAAAAAACACTAACCCCTCCTTGTTCTGGAAATGTTCTGATTCTCTCATGACTATAAAAAGAAACAATTTCTCCCTGATCACACAGAAAAAAACCAGCTTGTATATCTTTTGGATTATCTAATAACTCTTGTATGAAATTTGACTTAAAATTTATAGAATCAAAAACTAGATCCTTTTCTGACGTAATATATTTTATGTCCCTAGAGCCAGATCCGTTTATGGGTTTTATAATCAGTGGTAAATTATAATTCTTTAGTTTGATGTCAATTTCTGAATAATACTTAGGGCAGGAGATTTTTTTTGATTCACAAAAAATATTTAATTCATTTTTATTCCTTGAAAGTTTATAATTAGACAGACTTGGAAGTTTATATTTAAAATTTTTAATCCCAAAAATTTTAATATAATTGTAAAACTTGATAGTAATATCTTCTTCAATTGGAAAATAAATTACTGATTCATTTTTATGTTTTTCAGAAATTATATTTAAATCAAAATCAAAAAAATCATTTCTTAATTTATAAAAATTAACTTTCCCATAAATTAATCTTATTTTTTTTAAAGACTCATCACCAGCGTAAATGATATCATCATCATTAAATCTTTTTTTTAAAATATTTATAAGATCAAATGTCTTTCTTAGCAGTGATTTTGTTACCAATATCTTCACTAAATTTTTTCTTTAATAAATTCATACATTTTATCAGCAAGAAATTTTCTGTCAAAATCCTTGCTCAATTTATACAAGCCCTGTTCATATTGTTTTAAATCTTCGGAAAATAATTTTTTACAACTTTGAATAAAATCTATTTTATTTTCAGGATCAAAACACAAACCAGCATTATATCTAGTTAAGATTGATTTAGATTCCCCCTGAACACCTAATAAAATTGGTTTTTTCATGGCTGCAAGTTCAAAAATCTTCGAGGGAATAACCTTTAAATACCCTTCAAATTTTTTGAGATTTACCAAGCCACAATCAAATATTGACAAGTAATCTGGTACTTTTTCTTTTTTGATACCTGGTAAAAGGGAAACATTATTCAATCCCATTGTTTTGATTAATGATTGTATATTTTCATATTCAGCACCTGATCCTATTAATAAAAAATGGATTCTTTCATCAAAATCGTAAATTTCTTTTGAACAACTTAAAATAAAATCCAAAGCATGACTAATACCAATAGTTCCTGCATACCCAAAAATAAATTTATCTTGAAGTCCCAACTCTTTGATTAGTAAAATTGATTTTTCAGATGGTTTATATAATTTATTATTAGATCCGTTATATATAACAACAATTTTATCTTCAGGAATATTAAACCTATTTATAATGTTTGATTTAAAGCTAGTAGTTACGGTTATTATTCCTGTAGAATAATGGTAATATAAGTATTCTATTTTTTCTAGAAATTTATAAATTAAGCTATTTTTTTTAATAAGAATAATACCTTCGGGCCATAGATCTCTTATTTCAATAAACCAAGGAATAGTTTTAAGTTTAGATATAAATAAAGCAGTAAGTCCAACAAAAAATTGAGGAGATGTGGCTATAATTGCATCGTATGATTTTTTTTTCATAAATAAGAGATAAATAAAAGCACTAAATGCAAAACTTATGTGATCTAAAACTCTTAGTATAAATCCCTTGTTAGGTTTAATAAAACTCCATAACCTAACAACTTTAATACCATCAATTATTTCTATCTCTTTCAAAGTGTTTTTATATCCTTTGTGAACTTTTCCTTCTGGGAAATTTGGAAAACAAGTGATAACAGTTACATCAACACCCTTTTCAACCCATACTTTACAATGATCATGAGTCCTAGATGCTGGAGCATTACTTTCAGGCGTGAAGTTGTCAGTTATAAATATTATTTTTTTCATATGTTTTTGAGCAGTATTTTACTGTTATTCTCAATCACTAAAGCCTCAATTTTTAATGAATTAATAGTTTTTCCGTAATCGTCTGCGTATAAGTAATCTGTTAATAAAATATTCTTACAATTTTTTATTTCCAAAACTAAAGTTCCGTTAATCAAGAAATTATCTTCAGATTTTCTTTGTATTTTAACATTGGGATGAAAATGTAAGTTCAAGTTTGGTAATATTGTTTTGTCGAAGGATTTTAATTTATCAGATATCATTAAAATATTATTTTCGATACTAACATTTCTTCTATGCCTATATTGATTATTATAGTTTGTTAAGCTTCCTGAAAAAGATAATTTAGTTTTCGTAAAACTAGTTAACTTAAAATATTCAACCATATGTTGTCTAGCAACTCTAAATCTACTCCAAATTTCATCTTGTTGATTTTCTCCGAAAGAAATAGTATTATGCGAAGATGTAGATCTTTCAATGCATCTTCTATCACCATATTCATAGGTTGAAGTGCCTGTATTCACAATAATAGGAGTATTATTATGAAAAAACTCAAAACTAAAACAGTCACAATGACCGTGTCCTGGAATAAACTTGGGAGCTATATCTCCATAATCATAAATGAATATAGAATTTTTAAACTCAAACTTTAGATATCCTGAGGCCTCTAGATTAATATTTTTATATTTTTTTATTGAATTAAATTTGAGTTTTTGTGAATATCTAATAACATCAATTATTCTTTTATCTTTAAACCTAACAACATCATTAAAAGACGGATAACTATATGTGGGATACAAGAAATTATTTGTAACTATCAACATTTTTGAAATACTTTCATGAAGATTGGATAAATTAGTATCAAACTCATATGAGTGTTTTATATCTTTACCAACAGAAATTATATTTAATAATTTTTCTACCAATAAATTATGATACATTATCGAACGTTCATAATGAAAATTATCTGATAAGAATTGATTTTTAATCTCGTTATTCAGATTGTTAAAATCACTTTTTATTTCATTATCACTATTGAAAAATATCGAAGATATTAAAAGTGAAATATAATTTTCCAATAAGTGATTTCCATCTAAATGAAATTCTATATTTTTTCTTAAGTATAAATCATGCTTTTTAATAAATTTTAAAAAATATATTTTAGTTTTTTTATCAAACCTGTGGTAATTGGTTGAAAACCACTTTATCAAATTAACCAATCTCATTGAAACGGGGTAAGGATCCCAAACGATATTTTTACTCTTATAATTTCTATCAACCCACTCTTCAATAATAGTTTTTTCTACTAGGAAATTATTATTAATTTGATTCAAAAAATCAAAATAATTTAAATTATAGCACCATAGTTCTCCGTAATCTTGCGAATCAAAATCTATTTCAGAAATAGATTTGAAACTTTTTTTCTTTCCTAAAAATTCAAAAGTTATTTTTTCTTTATTTAGTGAATCAGGATAATTAATGAAATGGGTGAAAAAATTAAGATTATAAATTTTGATATTTAAATCAATACTATTAACTAATCCTCGACCAAAAAAACTGTTTCTTATTATATAATATATCCTGAAATAAATTTGTGATAATTTTAAATTTAAAATAGTAAAGTAATATAGTTTAAGCTTATTTATTATCATCCAATAATTTAATTATTTCATTTAATTGTTTGTATCCAATATTATCATGGATTGGTATTGTAAAGAGATCCATATACAGACTAGAGGAAACAGAAAAACTTGGGTCAATAGTATATAAAGGCGAGGATTCTGAATACAACTTACTTACGCCATATGATTTTAATCTTTTCGATTTTTCTTCATCAATATCAATTAATAAAAGTGGAGATTTTAAAACGATTTGATTATCGTAATATGTGTAGAGTTTATATTTATTATTTAGTTTTTTTCTTAAGTATGAATACTTTTGGTATCGATTTTTCAAATCATATTTAAATTGTTTTGAAATTGATGAAATAATTGACAATTTAAATCGAGAGAGGGTTTTTAATTTTATATTATTAATAATCAAATTTTCTTTGCGAGTTGGCTCCATGCTAAAAGATCTTTTTAAATCTACTTTTGATAAATTTTTTAAATAACTATAAATAGTATATCCAATTTTAGAACTACCAATCTTGTATATTATAATATTTATAAAATCAACAAAATCATCTCTTTTATTTTGAGAGCTTATTAATGATTTAATTTCACTAATTAATTTGTAGTAATTTCTATTTATAATTATTGCTCCTCCACCAACTGGTATTAATTTCCCTTCTGAAAAGTTTAAAATGGCAGTATTACCTAAATTACCAAATCTATTATTTGAACGATTATTCCCTAAAAAGGTATATGTAGCATCTTCAATGAGAAAAATATTATTTAAATCCGCTAAATCTTTTAATTTCTTAAAATCAATTTCAACTCCGACGTTAGAAACACCAATAATCGCAAGTGTTTTGTCGCTTATTTTTAAATTTAAATGATCAAAATTTAAATCTAAATTGCTATCTAAATCTATATAAATAGGTTTTAAACCTGCCATCAAAACTGATTTAGTAAATTCAAAACAAGAATGATTAGGAATAATTACTTCATTACAGTTACTATTAGTTTTTTTAATAACACTTAAATAAACTGAAAGTAAATTCACCCAAGAATTGGCCGTTATTATTTCCTTTTCAGGAAAATAATTCTCAAATTCAATTAAATGTTTAGAAGAAAAAAAACTCTTTAAATAATAAATTAAACTTTTTCTGAGATATACTTTTGATTTTGCAGGAGGATATTTTATTATTTTAAATTTATCCATCTAGATTCTTTTAAAGATTGAATGGCAGCGAAAGAAGCTTCAGTTGTATTTATAATATCACTAAATGGAATGATTGGATTTCCTCCATTTTGTTGTTGATATAATAATTCTTTAAACTGGCTAAAATGTCCTTTATCTTGAGATGATTTAAAACCAGATAAACCTTTAAAACCAAATCCTTTTAATATTCTCCAATTGTCCATAACAAGTGTTCTTTCCTGAGAATATACTTCTATTCTTTCTTTAGAATATCCTTTACTACCATTTGCAAAATAATTAATGACAGCATTTGAACCGTTCTTAAATTTTAATAAAATACTAGCATTATCAGTATTTTCATTTGGATTTTCACCCATTGCATTCATACATACAGAAATCACTTTTGATTCTGTAAGGTAGGTGCAAAGATCTATGTAATGACAAGCTTCACCAATTATCCTACCTCCTCCAATTTCCATATCATGAACCCAAACATCTTTAGGAACGAATCCAGCGTTCATTGTAGCAATTATATTAATTGGTGTTCCAGAACCTCCTAATGCATTTTTCATTTTCTTTGCCAAGGGAGCAAATCTTCTATTATAACCAACTGTTATATTAACATTATTAGCGTTGTAAGCTTTAATTATATTCTCAAGCTCCTTTTTGTTAAGGGCTAAAGGTTTTTCTACAAATACACTCTTACCCGCATTAATAGCTTCAATTGTCATTTTTGCGTGCATATGGTGTTGTGTTGTAATTAGCACAAGGTCAACATCATCGTCATTCAATATTTGATTATAATCTGATGTTGAATTAGCTATGCTGTATTTCTTTGCCATTATTGTAGATGATAAACCACCAGAGCTTGCTATAAATTTGATATTAGCATTAATCTTCTTAAGACTTGGAAGAATTGTAGAACTTGTAAAATTACCAGCTCCTATAATACCTAGTACTCCTTTTTTCCCTTGAAAAGACTTTTCAACTATTTTGATTGTGTTTTTTTGTTCTTCAGAGGATGAGTATTCTAAAATAGAAGCAATTGATTTTGAACTTAATATATTAGCGTATATCCTCTGGTAATTCTTCAAAGGAACTCTATCTGTAATCAAAGAGATTACATTTAAATTTTTCTTTGAAATTGCATTTAAAATTGCTTCAAAATTTCTTTTTTCTGTCCATCTCACATAACCAATTGGATAATCATGTCCTTTTTGTTCATAATCTTTATCATATCTTCCTGCCCCGTAAGAACAAGAAACTTGAAATGTAATTTCTTTTTCAAAAAAATCTGCGCGACTAATATCTAATCCTATAACACCAATAAGAATTATTCTTCCTCTTTTTCTACACATTTTCGCAGATTGAGAAATAATTTCATTACTTTTATTAGAGGCAGTAATAATTACTCCGTCTGCTCCAATACCATTAGTATAAGATTCTACAAACTTTACCTGATCAACTCCCTCAGATGGATTCATAGCAATAATCCCTTTTTCTTTTGCAATTCGAATTTTTTCAGCATCAAAATCAAAACCTATCACATTACAACCATTTGCTAAAAGTAATTCTGCGGTTATAAGCCCTATTAAGCCTAAACCAACAATTACTATAGTTTCTCCAAATGTCGGCTGCAATAATCTTATTCCTTGCAGACCTATGGCCCCAATAACCGTAAAAGTAGCTTCTTCGTCTGTTACATTTTTAGGAATTTTAGCAACTAAATTTTTGGGTACACAAACATACTCAGCATGATTTCCGTTTGAAGCAACTCTATCTCCAATGGAAAAACCAGTAACTCCTTTACCAACTCCTACTACTTTTCCCACATTACAGTATCCTAATGGTAAAGGTTGTTCAAGTTTATTAAAAACAGCCTCTATAGTTGGACGTAGACCATCTGTCTTAACTTTATTCAAAACCATTTTCACCTTATCAGGCTGTTGTTTTGCTTTCTGAATAAAGTTTGCTTTACCGAAATCCACTAACATTCTCTCAGTACCTAAGGAAACTAATGTTCTTGTCGTTTGAATTAATAAACATCCAGATTTTACTTTTGGTATAGGCACTTCCTCTAGAATTGTATCACCTTTCTTAAGGTCTTGTATAATTTGTTTCATTTTCTTTTTCTAATAAATTTGGCTGGGACTCCTCCCCATATTTCATTGCTTGGTATATTTTTAGTTACAACTGATCCTGCTGCTACAACAGCTCCAGAGAAAATTTTAACTCCATGCATTACAATAACTCCATGTCCTATCCAAACATTATCCTCAATTTCAATGTATTTAAATTCATCACGGCCAGCTTCCCTAATTGTAGTATTTATATTATCTATTTTATGATCGCCTCCCACTAATGAAACGAAAGATGCGAGTAAAACATCATTTCCAATTTTAGAATTAGCTGCTAAATGACAATAATTTCCCATATAAAAATTATCACCAATTTTAAAAATATTTTTACTTGAAACAAAGCAACCCATTCCACAGTAAAAGTTTTTACCTATGGTATTTTTATTTTTATTGAAACTAAATAATTTTAATTTTCTTAATTGACCTAAAAAATATCTTCTAACGTTAATTAAGGTCTTTAATAATTGTTTTAATGATTTCATGTTGATATTTAGGATTATAGTACTTTTCTACTGTATTATAGCATTTTTTTCTTGTTAGATTTCTATTTTCTAAATTAACTAACCATTTTTTTATAGTTTCTGTTAAATCTTCTATTGAATTTTCAGTAAAAAAATCACCTGTTTCTCCAACTTTAATTGCTTCGAACTCAGGGGCGTGATTTTTAAAATTATTATGTGTTATGATTGGCGTACCATACGTGAGACAGTGAATTACATTTAAACCAACATGACCAGGAGATACTAACAGTTGAGCATTGTATAAATAATTAGAAATTATCATTTCATCATATATTGGACCTAAAAAAATTATATTATTAGAATTAGAATCAGCCTTTAAATTACTAAGCATAGTGCCATCACCAATAATAACTAATTTCATTGCTTTAAATTTTTGGTTTTCAATAATTTTTTGAAACGATTTAATTAATAAGTCAACTCTTTTTCTTTTTTCAACTCTGCCAATAAACACTATATATTTTTCTTTGATTAATGGTAGTTTATTTTCTAGTGAATTTCTAATAATTACTTGCTTTTGATGATTCAATGAATTGAAAATAACAGATGTTTTTTTTTGTATGTTAAAGTCTTTTTCAATGATATTTTTTGCATAATTGCCGTACAGTAAAATGTGATTAGATAAGTTATAAAAGATTTTTAAAAAAAATTTTTTAAAAATCTTTTCGCCACCTTTAGCACCATGAGTCCATATACAAACATATTTATTTCTGAGCTTTAAATAAATCAGAGAAATCCATGTTGATATTGAATAATAATCACCTAAAAATATATACATATCGTATTTTTTTAAAAAAATTAGCGGAAGCAATTTAAACTGATATAATAAAACATGTCGATAATAAAAATTTTTTAGGATTGGAAAAATTTTTAATTTTCCATTACTGTGATAATAATTAATGCTCTCTTTAGGAATTTGATTGATTTTGTGGTTTTCAATATAATCACAATAAATATGAAAGTCATTAATTTTATCTAAACTCAACTCGTGCCAAATCCCTTCCCTGTAGTGTTGTGCGATATTATAAATTATACAAATTTTCATTCAACGTTCTGTTTTTTTAAAATTATTTTGAATAATAATAATAGCCTTTTCGTTTATAAAACTCAGTTAGATTATGCTTACTTCTTTCATAATAATTAATCAAATTGTCAGTAATAACAAAAGTAAAATAATTGGTGTAAGGAATATATACATAGTGGTTGTTTATTTTTTGATGAGTAAAAAGAAAAATATAAATGACTATACCTGCTGAAAAAAATTTCTTGTAGATATTTTTATTTCTTAAAAAAACATAAGTCAAGGTTATAATAAAAAATGGAGCAAACAAATAGGAAAATCTGAAAGCTGTAGGAAAGATAACACTAAGTTTGGTAAAAAAAAGATAAATAATACTCATTGAATAAAATATTTCTCCATATTTAAGGTTGTTTTTTATTTCATTTTTATAAAAAATAATCCAAAAGAAAAACACAACATTCATGATTAAACCTATTGAGAAAACTTGGTCGTATGAAATAGCAGCGATTATGTAATTTGAGAAACTTAAAACTGTATTTGGAATATAGTTGTTAAATATATTTATTAGGAAAAAAAAGTGTTCAGTTTTGAAAAAAAACATCCAACATAAAAAAATAATGCTTAATAAAAATCTAGAAATGTTAATTTTTTTTAAAAAATAAAAGGGAATAAAAATTAGAACAGTTATATGAAATTGAGATGCTACTAGTACAAGTATAATAAATTTAAAAAACTTTTTGTCTAGTAGGTATCTGTACGAAATTGTTATAAATCCCAGAGCAATCATATAACGCAACGGGTTATCGATAAAAAGAAAAATCCCAAATAGCGGTATATAAAAAAAAGATGAGATAAATATATTTGGAGAAAATTTCTGTAGAAAATTTAAAATTGCATAAAAAACCAAAAACTTAGACAAAATTAAAAAAGTAAAAAAATCATTAACGATGTATTTACTTAAAATCATCAAAACATAAAATGATTTTTCATTTAAATAGTAATTTAAATTACTCCAATCAGCATCAATATAACTGATTTCGTAACTTCTCCAATCACTTCCAGTCATATAACCACCGCATAAAAAAATTGCTAAGAGTAAAAATATAAACCTGTTGTGTTCTTTAGCGTACTGAAATAGTGGTTTATTAGCAATAGATAATTGCTTTGATCCTACGGTCAGAAAAAATAAAAGAATAAAAAAATATAATATCATCTCAAATAAATTCTAGCACAAATTAATCTATTGATTTATAAATATTAATTATGGGATGGTTTTTTGTTGTATACTCAAAATTTCTTAGATAGGTTAACGCAATATTTTTATAATAATCATTCTTTAAAAAAAACTTTTCTAAATCTTTAGATTGAATATAATCAGAAACAGATATACCTATTTTATATTTATTAAGTAACATTTGAAGTTCAGGGTTATCACTATTAACAATTACAGGAATACCAAGATTTAATGCGAGAAATAATCTGTTGGGTGCACAGTATTTATTATTTAGAGATGAATTATCATAAAAAATAATCACAGAATCCATTTTTTCCCAAATAAATTTTAAATCTTTATTTGAAACAAAATCTCCATAATAAATATTTTCTGCATTTTTAAAATAATAATCAAACTTGTGTTTTTTAGTCCCAATAAAGAAGATTACCCAGTCATTATTTAGTTGTTTCATAATTTTTTTAATAACAAGAACTCCTCTTTCAATTGTTAAATCCCCCTGGTGAAGGATAATTTTTTTACCCTCGGCCTTAATTTTTTTAATCCTATTTAACAATTTTATCGTATGGTTTTCAAGATTTTTTATTCCTCTTTCATATACCCAATTTTCGATTATATAGATTTTTTTGGGTTTGAATAATGATTTAGCAATTTTTCTCCTGCTATTATTTGTAGTTATAACTAAATCAGCATTAGAGTAAATTTTTTTTTCTAGAAAATACATCAAATTCTCGATTAAATTCTTAGGTGGCAAATTTTTTAATTCATGATCGTCATAAATAAGTTTTACTGATTTATTAAAAAACTTATATAAAAGCGGGCCAATAATTGAGTTTTCATCATGTACATGAATAATAGTTGGTTTAAAAATTTTTAATTTGAAAAAGATTACAATACAATATTCAAGCAATTTAAAAAATTGCCAAAATTTAGATTTAGGAAGTTTTCTTGTTAAAAGAAAAATATTTTTAAAAATGACATTTTTTTTGAATTTAGATTTTCTGGGCGAATCTGGTAGATAAAAAACACAAATTTTATTATTTCTAAAATTAACAGAAAGGGAATCAATTTGACTCAACACTCTACTGTCTAAATCAATTGAACTTTTAATTACAATTGCGATTTTATTTTTTTTACT
>MDTB01183780.1_pt1 | contig 15232 bp, 16 predicted proteins | sample 811161 | NCBI WGS metagenome assembly MDTB01 (sample SAMN05326650, study PRJNA326480) | marine metagenome | isolation source: seawater | place: Mediterranean Sea | collected 2009 | reverse complement strand
AACTTGAATGATCCGGTTTTCTGTAATGGCTCTGCCTTTACCAAAAGGCGCCCGCCTATGTGGTCGTTTAACAACGGGGATTCGAGCAAAGGCGTCTGAACAATATGCGGTGCTGTGCGTTTAACCGCAGCTTCCAGGTCTCTATAACGTGGCAGTATCATTTTATCTATCCTGATTTATATAGGCGGTATTATTCTATTTAATCTTTGATCAAAACGAAACCTTGAAGTATAGCGCGGTTAGTTTTATTGTCGCATATCAGAAAACTGACTTTATGGGATATAAGATAATGATGACAGGCGATCCACTTTTTCGGGGTTCATATGTTGCTCTGGTGACGCCATTTAAGAATGGCGCTGTTGATGAAGCCGCCTTTCGAAAATTAGTCTCATGGCAAATTAGCGAAGGCACAAAAGGCCTTATTCCCGTTGGCACAACAGGCGAGTCGCCAACCCTTAGCCATGATGAGCATAAGCTTGTGGTAGAATTATGTATTGATGAAGCGGCTGGTCGGGTGCCTGTCATTGCTGGCGCTGGCTCAAACTCAACGGCTGAGGCGGTTGATTTTGTCCGTCATGCCAGCCAGGCAGGGGCTAATGCGGTTCTTGTCGTGACGCCATATTATAATAAGCCCACGCAAAATGGCTTAATGCGTCATTACGAAGCTGTCGCTGAGGCATCCGATGTGCCAGTTGTTATCTATGACATTCCGGGGCGTTCGGTTGTCAGCATGGATATTGATACGATGGTCGCATTAGCCGAGCATCCCAATATTACTGGCGTCAAAGATAGCTCACAAGATTTATCCAGACCAACCATGCTGACCAATGCCATTGGTTCAGGATTTAGCATGTTATCGGGTGAAGATGGGACGGCGTTGCCATTTCGTGCGGCTGGCGGCCATGGCTGTATTTCGGTTACTGCCAATGTCGCGCCTCGGATGCTGTCTGATATGCATGAAGCATGGGATAAGGGCGATATCGCGGCCGCTATGGCAATCAATGCCAGGATCATGCCGCTTCATAGCGCGATGTTCTGTGAAACTAGCCCGGGGCCAGTCAAATATGCGGCTAGTCTCTTAGGTATTGGCATTGGCAGTGAGGAGCTGCGTCTGCCAATGACAGATATATCCGATACGTCAAAACAGACTGTTCGCCAGATCATGCAACAGCTTAATCTGATCAGCTAGGTCAAATAGGGGATCAAAATGGCCTCGACCATATCTGTGGGGCGTGTTGCGGAAAACCGCAAGGCGCGTCATGATTACGATATTATTGAAACGATTGAAGCTGGTCTCATTCTGTTAGGCAGTGAGGTTAAATCGTTGCGCCGTGGCCGTGCCAGCATTGCGGAGGCTTATGCCGCTGAAGAATCTGGCCGATTAGTGCTGATTAATGCCAATATCCCCGAATATGATGGGGCGCGTGACAATCATGACCCTAAACGTCATCGCTATCTGCTCCTTAAAAAGAAAGAGCAAAACCGTCTTTTGGGGCATATTAATCGGGATGGAATGACGCTGGTGCCGCTTAGCCTTTATTTCAATAATCGGGGGCTGGCAAAGGTCGCGCTTGGTCTGGCCAAAGGCCGAAAGAAGCATGATAAACGTGAGGCGATTAAGCGCCGTGATTGGGACCGCCAAAAGGCAAGAGTGCTTAAAGGTGATTTATAATCGCATTAATGCGAGTGAAAATATCATTGAACATAGGCTCAGTTAGTCGCCGCGTTTGGGTGTTATAGCGCGAGCAATGATAGGATGAAATGATTGTTCTGCCATCATCGAGTTGCCACTCCCCGCCATGACAAAACTTATAATCACGGCGTTTTAAGCCGAGCATATCCAGAAGCGAGGTATGGGCAATCTGACCTAATGTCATAAAAACCTTAACTTCTGGCATGTTCAGGAGGTCTTTTTCAAGAAACTGGCGGCAGGTTTTAATCTCTATGGGAAGGGGTTTATTTTGTGGCGGCAGGCAGCGCACCGAATTGATAATTCTTGCCCCATGCAATGCCAGATCATCATCCCCATCCGGGTCAAATTGCCCCGATGTCCAGCCATGTTTCTGCATCATGTGATAGAGCAAATTACCAGCAAAATCCCCTGTAAATGGTCGCCCTGTTCGATTGGCGCCGCGCAATCCGGGGGCTAATCCAATGATCGCAATCTTCGCATCTATGGCACCAAAGCCATGCACCGGAGCATTATACCAGTCTGGAAATCTGGCTTGCTGAAGCTGGCGGAATTCCGCCAGCCGAGGGCATAATTGACAATCTTGGGGTGGATTAACGGTCATATCAGATTGATCAGGTAACGATTTCGGCTTCGGCTCTGGTTACATTTTTTGCATCTTCATGAAAATCATGATCACCGTGATCTTCGCGCTCGATCAGATGCTGTATCTGTTTCATTTCGATAAAATCATCAGCTTGCCGCCGTAAACTGTCGGCAACTAATTTATTACTTGAGACAACGGTAACACTAACCCCTTTATCTTGAACCTCATGCAAGAGCCGGCAAAAATCCCCGTCACCTGAAAATAACACGACATGCTCAACATGATTGGCAAGTTTGATCATATCAAGGGCGAGTTCCATATCCATATTGCCCTTAATTCGGCGTTGGCCAGTTTCGCTATTGGTGAAGTCACGCCACGGTTTAGACACCACCGTATAGCCATTATAATCCAGCCAATCAGCGATCCGCTTGATTGGTGAATATTCATTATTATCTGGCAAAGCGGTATAATAATACGCTCGCACCAGATGCCCGGATTGCCGTAAGACGCGCAATAATTTTTCAAAATCAACATCAAAACTAAGAGCTTTAGTGCTGGCGTGAAAGTTAGAGCCGTCAATGAAAACAGCAAAACGCAGATCAGGTTTAATATTTAACATTGTTATTCTTTCTATCGTTAAAATTAAAGACAGTTTGTTTTATAAGGAAAAATAAATGTGATGATTGATATAATACCGTTGCAACATAAATATAATTCAGGCAATCATCGGAACTTCTTCTAAATTAGCATAAACATGATGAAAAAAAATTATAAAACTTATATTGGTATTGGTGCGAATTTATCAATATCTGGTTACGATAATCCTAAATCGGGCTGTCTTGCCGCGCTTGATCGTCTCATCGCAGATACAGGATTAAGCGTCTTGGAGGTGTCGCCGTGGTATCGCACCGAACCTGTTCCCGTATCTGATCAGCCATGGTTTTATAATGCTGTCGTTGCGGTTGAAACAGAACTGACAGCAAACCAACTGATTGCTGCTATTCATATTGTTGAGATGGATATGGGGCGCATCCGCGTTACCCGTAACGAAGCCCGTATCATAGATATGGATATTGTTGATTTCGCGGGTCAGGTGCAGTCAGAAAACCCAACATTACCGCATCCCAGAATGCATGAGCGCGCCTTTGTTCTCTATCCGTTGCGTGATCTTGCGCCAAAATGGGTGCATCCAGTGACCGGGCAATCCATAGATGAGCTGGTCTTGCGGCTTCCCGATCAGAACATTAAGCCTGAGTAATCATGTCATCATCATCATTTGAGCTATCTAAATCATGTCAGGTGTTGTCTTTTTTTCATAAATTGATTATAAAGCGTTTCCCCTTCATATGGAGTTTAGAACATGGCTCGCGTCACCGTCGAAGATTGTATTGAAAAAATCAGCAACCGTTTTGATCTTGTCTTGACTGCCGCTCAGCGTGCGCGCGGCATTGCTTCAGGTGATCCGCTAACGGTTGATCGTGATAATGACAAAAATCCTGTTGTTGCGTTGCGTGAGATTGCGGTTGAAACTATCTCCACCGAAGAGATTCAAGAAGAACTCATCAAAAGTCTTCAGCAAATTAGTCGGCGTGAAGAAGAACAGACTAGCAATGATGAGGCGGCAAGTATCGCCAAAGACGATATCTCAGCCTATACGAATGACAGCGTTGATCAGATTGCAGATGAAAGCGGAATGCAGGTTGAATCCGCAGGCGCAGAAGATACCCCAGCACCAGCCGCACTTGATACAGCAAATCATCTCACAGATGATGAAGGTAGCTTTGCTGATGAAGGTGGCTTTGGCGATAACGATCTTGGCGCCGAAACAGATGAGATTTGATCTGGCCTGATCTTGCTATTCGGGCTTGATCTGTTTATATATACCGATATTAAAATATAATACCGTATGATCGCGCTTTTTGCTTGGCATAATTGCTGGTGGCATGCGATTCTAATTTTATGGAAGCTATGATATCTGCCATAACGGCTGAAGACCTTTGCCGTCGAATTAAGCCATATTATCCGCAACTTGACGCGGACATAATTTCTCGCGCTTATGAGTTCTGTAAAACCTCGCATGAGGGGCAGACCCGATCGTCGGGTGAGCCATATTACACGCACCCGGTTGAGGTTGCGGCTATCCTTGCTGATATGCATCTTGATCCATCGACGATTGTCACCGCACTATTGCATGATGTTGTTGAGGATACCGGCGTTACGCTTGAGCAAATTGAAGATCAATTTTCCCTTGAGATTGCTAATCTTGTTGATGGCGTCACCAAGCTGACCCAGATGGAAATGCAGAGCGATAACAAGCAAGCCGAGAACTTTCGCAAGCTGGTTATGGCGATGAGTAATGATATCCGTGTCTTGTTGGTGAAACTGGCTGATCGGACGCATAATATGCGGACTATTTTTGCCATCACGAAAGCCGAAAAACGTGAGCGTATTGCCCAGGAAACCTTGAGTATTTTTGCGCCTTTGGCTGAACGTATTGGCTTATCCAGCTTTCAGAATGAGCTTGAGGATATTTCATTTCAGGTGCTTCATGAAAAACCGCGTGAGTCGATACAGTCAAGATTAGAATATCTGACGGCTAGTGCCAAGGATATGATCGAACAGATTAAAAGTGAATTGCAGGAGCATCTGGCGCGCTGTGGGGTGAATTGTCAGGTCACAGGCCGCACCAAAACGCTATATTCCATCTGGCGCAAAACCCAGAGCAAAAAAGTTGATATGGAGGAGTTATCGGATGTCATGGCATTTCGCATTATTGTCGATGATATCCCGACTTGCTATCAGGCGCTTGGGCTATTGCATACGCATTATCAGACCGTCATGGGGCGTTTCAAAGATTATATTTCAACGCCCAAAACCAATCAGTACCAATCGCTACATACTACCATTATTGGCCCGTATAAGAAAAAGATTGAGATACAGATTCGCACCGAAGCCATGCACCGTTTCGCTGAGGATGGCGTGGCCGCCCATTGGCGATATAAAACCGGTAAAACTCAGATTAACCCTAGCGATATCAAAGGCTTTAACTGGCTCAATGATTTGCGCGATATGCTTAATCAGGCAGAAACCCCTGAGGAGTTTTTGGAAAACACCCAGCTTGAGATGTATCGCGATCAGGTGTTCTGCTTCACCCCCAAAGGCCGTCTGATTGCTTTGCCGCGAAATGCCACCGCGATAGATTTTGCCTATGCGGTGCATTCGGATATAGGCAATACTTGTGTTGGCGTTCGGATCAACGGCAAGCATCGGCAATTAGCCACGGTTTTATCTAATGGTGATCAGGTTGAAATTATTACCAGTTCTGATGCGATCCCTAACGCTGAGTGGGAAGACTTTATGGCGACAGGGCGCGCGCGCTCAGCCTTGCGGCGGTTTATCAGAATCAAAAAAGAAGCTGAGTTTTCGCGTCTTGGCCGGGCTCTGCTTGAAAAAGATAGCCGCAAGCATAATCTCAAATTATCGGATGAAATGCTGGAGCCTTGTTTGATCGGCTTTGAGGCTGAAACCGTTCAGCATCTCTATGCGCTGGTCGGTGAGGGGACGGTTAATACCATGCGTATTTTGCAAAAACTTGTTCCTGAATTAAGGCCAATCATAAAGCCAAGTAAAAGCACCACTAAACAACAAAACGTTGCCTTGGAGATTAAGGGATTAGTGCCGGGGATGGCGGTGCATAACGGCAATTGCTGCTACCCTTTGCCCGGTGAGCGAATTGTTGGCATTATCACAACCGGCAAAGGCATAACGGTGCATCGGGTCGATTGTTCTGTGCTTGAGAAGTTTAACAACATGCCTGAATTATGGCTTGATATTGAATGGGATAAAGAAGGCTCGGCGCATGTTTCCGGGCGCTTGATCGTTGTCTTGCTGAATGAGCCGGGTAGCCTTGCCTCAATCACCATGCTGATCAGCCAGTATGATGGCAATATCAGCAATATTCACTTGCTGGAACGGTCATCTGATTTTTTCCGCTTTCAGCTAGATGTTGAGGTGACTCATATTAAACATCTGAATGCGATTTTAGCGGCCATGCGGTCGAATAAGTTTGTTGAGAGTGTTGAGCGAGAAAAGTTATGACAATGAAGCCGATTTCATCAGACCCAAAACCAATTACTCAGGCGCCAATTACTCAAGTGCCGTATTTGCGATTAGGGGTCAATATTGATCATGTGGCGACAATCCGCAATGCCCGTGGCGGTAGCCATCCTGAGCCTGTAAAGGCAGCGCTATTGGCGGAACAGGCTGGTGCGGATGGCATTACAGCACACTTGCGCGAAGACCGCCGTCATATCCGTGAGGCTGATCTTGAGGCGCTGAAAGCAGAACTATCGGTGCCGCTTAATCTCGAAATGGCGGCAACGGATGAGATGCTGAATATTGCGCTTGCAACGATGCCGAATGCGGCCTGTTTCGTACCTGAAAAACGTGAAGAAGTCACAACCGAAGGCGGTCTTGATGTGGTTGGAATGCGGGCGCGGCTTGCGCCTGTTCTGGCAACGCTGAAAGACGCTGGTATCAGGCTATCGCTCTTTATTGAGGCTAGTCCAGATCAGCTTAATGCGGCAGCTGATCTAGGGGCTGATATCGTTGAATTACATACCGGGCGGTATTGTGATTTGCCCGCCGGTGCCGAAAGGGATGCCGAATATGCGCGCATTGTAGCGGCGGCAGAACTAACCCGGTCATTAGGCTTGGAATGTCACGCCGGGCATGGCTTGCGGTTTGATAATGTTGCCCCGATTGCCGCGCTCCCCGAAATTGTCGAGCTTAATATTGGGCATTTCTTGATCGGTGAGAGCGTCATGATGGGTCTGCAACCAGCGATTATAGAAATGCGCCGCCATATGGACGAAGCGCGAGGCTGATGATTATTGGTATCGGAACAGATATGACAGTCACCGCTCGCATTGAGGCATCTTGCCAGCGGCTTGGCAATCGGTTCCTTGACCGCATATTCACATCGGCAGAACAAAGCGAATCTATTAACCGTGGAAGCCGCCGCATGGATTTTCTGGCGAGCCGGTTTGCTGCCAAAGAAGCGGTCTGGAAAGCCATAAATGCTGATCGTCAGGCGGTTATTGCGCTTAATGAGATTGAAATCCTGCCTGATCCGTCAGGGGCGCCGAAAGTCACGCTTTATGGGTCGGCATTGAATGTTGCCAGGGCAAAAGGCCTCAAAAACTGGCAAATTGATATCTCATTATCGGATGAATCAGGCTTGGCACTTGCTTTTGTAGTCTTTTCTGCGCCATAACACCATTTGAATAATAGAATGTTATGTGATCATAAAGAAAGAGGCAGTGATGGAAAAGAAATCGTCATCATGGTTTGATTTTGCCAAGACAATATTTTGGGCGATTGTTATCGCTGTTATTTTTAGGTCCTTTTTGTTTGAGCCGTTCAGTATTCCATCAGGATCAATGATACCGACATTGCGTGTTGGTGATTATCTTTTTGTATCAAAATACTCTTATGGGTATTCAAGCTATTCTTTTCCATTCGGGGTTATCCCGATCAAAGATAGAGTCTGGCGGGGTGAACCTGAATATGGTGATGTTGTGGTATTCAGGCGTCCGGGCAATGAGAGTGTTGATTATATCAAGCGGCTGGTTGGCAAACCTGGCGACCGTATTCAAGTCATTGATAGCGTTCTTTATATCAATGGTCAGGCTTTGCCGCGCGTTGAACATGATCTTGATCCAGCAGACCCGGCCGCCGCTGATGCCGCTGTTCAGGCCTATATGGAAACCATGCCAAATGGACGCGAATATATGATTTTGGAACGTCTGGATAAACCTTATCCGCTATCTAATAATACCAGAGAGTTTTTGGTTGATGATGGGCATTACTTCTTTATGGGCGATAATCGGGACAGATCAAATGATAGCCGCATGTCGGTTGGCAATGTGCCAGAAAAGAACCTCATTGGACGGGCTGAGTTTTTGTTTTTCTCGCATAATGGCTCTGCCCATATCTGGGAGATTTGGAAATGGCCATATGCAATTCGCTTTAGCCGTATCGGAATGGGTATAGACTAAATGGGCAAAACAAAGCCAGAACTACCTGACCATAGTATCCCAGATCATATTAGTGAGGCGCAAAAATCTCTGGAAGATAAGATCAGCTACCATTTTGCTGACCGTAATTTGCTCATCGAGGCGATGACGCATCCCAGCATTAATAATAGCACTAATTCTGGCATAGCTTCTGATATTAATAATCAGCGGCTTGAGTTTTTGGGGGATAGGGTAATTAATCTGATCATTGCCGATGCCATATTCACCCAAGTCACTGATGAGCGTGAGGGTGTTCTAACGCGGTTTTATCATGATTGTGTTGATAATTTCACCATGACAGAATTAGCGCGTCAGTTATCGCTGGGGCAGGCGCTCTTGGTTCAGCCAAATACCGACCTTGCTAATACTGATAAAGTGCTTGCCGATGCGTTAGAGGCCTTAATCGGCGCGATCTGGCGTGATGCAGGCTATGATGAGGCTAAGCGTGTTGTGCTGTCGATCTGGGATGAAAAGCTGGCGACACGCCAACAACTTGAAAAAGATGCCAAGTCTCGCTTGCAAGAATATGCGCTTAAACATTTTTCGGTCTTGCCCGAATATAGCATTGTTGCTCGCACAGGGCCTGCTCATGCGCCGGAGTTCACCACTGCCATAATGCTAAATGGTCAATCCATTGAGGCGAAGGGCAGCTCACGCCAGCTGGCTGAACAACATGCGGCGGCGGCATGGTTAGATAAACACGGCCATTCTGACAAACCATTAGCAAAGCCATCAGCAAAACCATTAGCAAAGCCATTATTGGGGGGCAAAAGCCAATGACCAAAGCAGGTTTTGTATCGCTGATCGGGGCGCCTAATGCTGGCAAGTCAACCTTGATGAATACCATGATTGGACAAAAAGTTTCTATCGTCACACCAAAGGTGCAAACCACGCGGAGCTGTATTCGCGGCATTGCCATGGAAAAGCAAAGCCAGGTGATTTTTGTTGATACGCCGGGCATTTTTCAACCGAAGCGCCGACTTGATCGAGCGATGGTAAGTGCTGCATGGCAAGGCGCTGGTGATAGTGATGTGATTATGCTCGTGCATGATGTGGCGCGCGCGCAGATTGATGCTGATACGATGCGGATTGTCGACAGTATCAAAGAAAAGCAGGTGAAAGCCGCGCTTATTCTCAACAAAATTGATCTAACATCGCCTGAACATGTGATCAAGCGAACAAGTGCGCTGTCAGAGCTTTATGATTTTACCAAAATCTTTATGGTATCTGCGGAAAAAGCCAAAGGCACGGATGATATTCTGGCATGGCTCGCAGAGCAAATGCCCGATAGCCCTTATTTATATGATCCTGATGATCTGTCTGATCTGCCTCAACGCTTGCTGGCGGCGGAAATTTTGCGTGAAAAACTGTTTCTTAATCTGCACGAAGAACTGCCTTATCAGCTCACCGTAGAAACCGAGGAATGGGTTGAACGTGATGATGGTAGCGCCGAAGTCAGATGCTCCATTTATGTCGCAAGAGAAGGCCATCGCGGCATTATTCTGGGGCAGGGCGGCAAAACCATTGGCCGTATTGGGAAAGCAGCAAGACAAGAATTAGAGGCGATGCTGGATCGTCGGGGGCATTTATTCACCCATGTCAAATTTCGTAAAAATTGGCTAGATGATCCTGCCCGATACAGGGATTGGGGTTTAGACTTCAATGCCTGATCATGCCTGAATGGACGGATACCGCTATCATCATTGATTGCCGACCGCATGGCGAACATGCGGCAATTGTGCATGTCCTGACACAGCATCATGGGCGTTATGCCGGGCTGGTTAGAGGTGGTCAAGGGCGCAATATGCGGCCAATCATGCAACCCGGAAATCAAGTTTCAGTGAGCTGGCGGGCGCGCCTCGATGAACATCTCGGCAGCATGACAATGGAACTGGCTAATGCTCATGCGGCAACAATTATGAATGACCGAATGCAGCTGGTGGCATTAACTTCAATCTGTGCTTTACTGCAAGCCGCGATTGCCGAAAGAGAGCCGGTTGAACCTGTTTATGATGCGACGGCGGCGATGTTAGAGCTGTTATCATCTGATATGGATACACCGCTTTGGCTGGCGGCGTATATTCGCTGGGAAATTGGCTTGCTGGCGGTGGCTGGCTTTGGGCTGGAACTTGACCGCTGTGCGGTTAGTGGCGTCACCGAAGGCCTGCGTTATGTCAGCCCCAGAAGCGGCGGTGCCGTGACCTCAGAAGCGGCGGGCGAACATATCCCTCGCTTGCTCGTCCTACCCGGTTTTTTGGGCGGCGACGCAAAATCACTTGAAGAAGATGTCATCAATGGTATTCGTATGACAGGACATTTCATTGCGCGCCGTATCTTTGGGGTGCATCATCAACCTATGGCAGAGGCAAGGCAACGATTGCAAGATATGGTGATGCTGCAATTTGGTAAGGATCAATTTGATAAAGACCAATTTGGTAAAAATATGGCGTCTGATATTACATATGATCATCCCTCGCATGAGGAAGGATAAGCGAAGATGGCTGAAAATGAATTGATCAAAACTGATTTTTCGTCAGAGCTAAGCCAGCGCTATCTTGCTTATGCCTTATCAACCATTACCTCACGATCATTGCCTGATGTTCGTGATGGGCTGAAACCTGTTCATCGCCGCCTGCTCTATGCGATGCGGCTATTGCGCCTTGATCCGGGGCAGGGTTTCAAAAAATCAGCGCGTGTTGTTGGTGATGTTATGGGTAAGTTTCACCCGCATGGTGATGCTGCGATTTATGATGCGATGGTCAGATTAGCGCAAGAGTTTGCTATGCGCTATCCACTGGTTGATGGGCAGGGGAATTTTGGCAATATCGATGGTGATAACGCAGCGGCGATGCGCTATACCGAAGCCCGAATGACGCTAGTCGCTCAGCTCTTGCTTGACGGCATTGACGAGGATGCTGTGGATTTCCGGCAAACCTATGATGGTGAGGGCGAGGAGCCGGTCATCTTGCCAGCGGCTTTCCCTAACCTCCTGGCCAATGGCGCACAAGGTATTGCTGTTGGTATGGCAACGTCAATTCCGCCGCATAATGCCATTGAGCTAATCGATGCCGCCTTGCATTTGATCAAGCATCCTAATGCTAGCCATGCCAAGATGCTGGATTTTATCAAAGGCCCTGATTTTCCGACTGGCGGAGTGTTAATAGAAGCGCCCGAACAACTGGCTGAGGCCTATGCCACTGGTCGGGGGGCGTTTAGGTTGCGGGCGGCATGGCAATGTGAAACCGAAAAAGGCGGCGGCTGGAAAATTATCATCACCGCCATCCCCTATCAGGTTCAGAAAGCCAGATTGATTGAAAAAATGGCTGAATTGATGCAAGCCAAAAAATTGCCTTTCATTGCTGATATTATGGACGAATCTGCCGAAGATATTCGGCTTGTCATTGAACCTAAATCACGTCGGATTGATCCGAAACTATTGATGGAAAATCTGTTTCGGATGACTGATCTGGAATATCGGATTGGGCTTAATCTGAATGTCTTGGATGGCACAGGAACGCCTGGGGTGATGTCTATAAAAGACGCTTTGCTGGCGTGGATTGATCATCAGTTGGTTGTGTTACGGCGGCGCACATCACATAGGCTGAACAAGATTACCGCCCGCCTGGAAGTGCTGGAAGGGTATCTGGTTGTCTATCTCAATCTTGATGAAGTCATTGCCATTATCCGCGAAGAAGATCACCCCCGACCACGGCTGATGGAGCGTTTCGGGCTCAATGAGAATCAGGCTAATGCGATATTGGATATGCGGCTGCGGTCATTGCGCAGGCTTGAGGAAATGGAGCTTGGAAAAGAGCGTGATGATCTTAATGCTGAGGCCGCAGACCTCAACGCTATGATGGCTGATGAGGGGCGTCAGAGAGCTGTGATTACGTCCAGTATTAAGGCCATGCGGGCGCAGTTTATAAAAACTGATCAGCGTCTAACACGGATAGAACCGCAGCCTGTTTTAGATAGTGATCCGGCGGAAATGCTGGTCGAAAAAGAAGCGGTGACGATTGTCTGTTCAGAAAATGGCTGGATCAGGAGCATGAAGGGCCGTATTGAGCCTGATGCTGATATTCGTCTCAGAGAAGGTGATGCGCCTAAATTTCATCTTCATGCCGATAGCACAGATCGGTTGGTGATCGGCCTGGAAAATGGCCGTTTCTATACCATTTCCATTGATAAACTGCCCGGTGGCCGGGGCTTTGGTGAGCCATTGGCGTTGATGATAGATATCGCGGTTGATACCCCTATCATTTCCATTATGGTGGTGAAACCGGGCAAGATATTGCTGGCCTCGTCATCGGGGCATGGCTTTATTACTGAGATTGATCAGCTTATTGCTCAGACGAAAACTGGCCGTCAGGTCATGACTGTGATGGATAAGGCGCGGATGATTGCGGCAAAACCGCTAGCTGGTGAGAGCGTCGCGCTGGTTGGCAGTAACCGAAAAATGTTGATCATTAATGCCGATGATATCCCCGTTATGGCCAAAGGCAGAGGTGTGATTTTACAGCGCTATAAAGATGCGTGGCTTGCTGATGCGACAAGCTTTAGGGCTGAGGACGGCTTGAGCTGGGTGCAATCAGGTGGCCGGACAAGAACAGAAAGAGATATCACGCCTTGGGTTGGCAAACGCGCTGGCGCTGGTAAAATTGTTCCTGTTGGATTTCCAAAACCGCCAAGATTTACCTAAATCTGCGACGTCTTAGATATTATCATCAGCTTCAGCAAGCGGAATCCAATACCCTTTTTCCAGAATCTCAGCAGGCTTAAATCTGGATTTGTAATTCATCTTATGCGATGTAGCGATATAATAACCTAGATAGACATAAGGCAAGCCCATATGATGCGCGACTGCCGCACAATCCAATATCATGAAACTTCCCGGCGATAGATGCTGTTTCTCAGGATCAAAGAAACTATAAACAAGTGATAGCCCATCATCTTGAATATCAACCAGAATCACGCCGTAAAGCGCCCCCTGATCTCTATATTCGATCAGCACTGTGTCAATGGGGCTGCAATTAATCATCGCCGCATAACTGCTCTTATCCATATCAGCCATCTGGCCATCGCCATGGCGGCTATTCAAATAGGTCTGAAACAGCTCATAATGCTCATCAATGCCATAGTTATGAAGCAAATCACGCGAAATATGCGCGTTTTTCTTAATGATGCGGCGTTGGCTTTGGCTGATCAGGAGCTGACCTTCATTGATGTTACCTGATGGAATACGTAACGGTTTACAGGCATTGCAATTCGCGCAAATCGGCCGATAAACCCAGTTTTCAACACGCCTAAACCCGGCTTTGGCAAGCTGATCATGGCTTTTGGGTTGAGAGGTGATATCGGCGGCAAGGCGCTGTTCTACCCGCCCATGCAAATAAGAACATGGCGACGGCCGCGTAACGCGCATGACCAGAGGGTCGGTAAATGAGATGTCATTCCTGTTATTCATCTCCACCTCTGATTATGATGACATATCCGATAATATGGTCACGGTAAATCCTTTATCCCTGATCGCTTGCACAATTTCTTGCAAATGATCACCGCCACGAGTCTCAATCACGGCATCAATTTTGGCGAGTTTAGGCGGGACATCCTGGAACATGCGCTGGTGGAAAATCTCAATGATATTGGATTTACAGCTACTGATCGCACCTGTAATTCCAGCCAACATTCCCGGCTCATCCGTGATATCAATCCGCAGGCGAGCAATCCGGCCATCTCGCGCCATATTTCGGGTCAGCACCGCCGATAGCAGCCGAGGATCAATATTACCGCCACAAATCACAACGCCGCATTTATGACCCTTAACCTTTTCAGGATATTGGAGCAGTGCTGCGACACCGGCGGCGCCCGCGCCTTCTGTTACCAGACGTTGCTGTTCCACCATAACGCCAACCGCGTGTTCTATGATGACTTCGTTAACCAGCACAATCTCATCGACCAGATCACGGACGACAGGCATGGTTAGCGCACCTGGCTTTTTGACAGCAATGCCCTCAGCTAGCGTTTCGCCGCCGCCGCGAATATCATCACCCGCCACCATATCTGTCATCGTTGGCCATAATTCGGCTTCGACACCAATAATACGAATATCAGGATTGATATCGCGCGCGGCAATGGCAATGCCTGAGATTAAGCCGCCGCCACCAATAGGGACAATCAGCGTATCAAGATCGGGATTATCCGCAAGCATTTCAAGCCCGACTGATCCCTGACCTGTCATCACCAACTCATCATTATAGGGATGAATTAATGTCATGCCGCGTTCAGCAATGATTTGCGAAACCACGCCTTCACATTCATTCAGGTTTCGGCCTTCCAGTATTACCTCAGCCCCCCATGCGCGGGTGCGATTAATTTTGGCAAATGGGGTTTGCGATGGCATGACAATAACCGCAGGTATTCCCATTTGTTTGGCATGATAGGCAACGGCTTGGGCATGATTACCTGCTGACATAGATATAACGCCGCGCTTGGCTTCATCCTGGGTCAGTGCGCTCATTCGGGTAAAGGCGCCACGCGGCTTAAAGGATGAGGTGATTTGCTGATTTTCAAGCTTCAACCAGATATCGGCATCGGTCATGCTTGATAATGTCGGAGAATATACGCTAGGGGTGCGAAGAACCGCGCCTTCCATGGCTTTATGGGCTTTGCGGATAGCATCAGGGGTGACAGTCATGATTTTATCTTCTTTACGTTTATATTTGATTGTACTCTAGGTTTCATTCAGCCATTCGGCAATCTGATAAGCAAAATAGCTCAAAATTCCTGTACATCCAGCGCGTTTGAAACTGATCAGCATTTCCATGATCAAGGCCTTTTGCTTATCCTCAGTCAAAGTGCTGGCAAGGCTTTGAATCATTT
>MDTB01152090.1_pt1 | contig 15232 bp, 12 predicted proteins | sample 811161 | NCBI WGS metagenome assembly MDTB01 (sample SAMN05326650, study PRJNA326480) | marine metagenome | isolation source: seawater | place: Mediterranean Sea | collected 2009 | reverse complement strand
TAGGAGAGTAGCTCAATTGGTAGAGCAACGGCCTCCAAAGCCGTAGGTTGCAGGTTCAAGTCCTGTCTCTCCTGCAGTTTTGAGTGGTAAAGAATTATTTTAATATGAAGAATTTGGAAATTTTATGGTAAAAAAACTTCAGCAATTTCTGGCTGATGTAAAGTTTGAAATGTCGAAAGTATCATGGCCTTCTTGGGATGAGCTCAAGAGTTCTACCTATATCGTTTTAGGGCTATCATTGGTTTTAATACTGTTTCTATTTTCAGTAGATTTTTTATTATCAAAAATTATAAATATAGTCTTATAACATGAAGTGGTATACATTAAGGGTTATATCTGGTAAGGAAAAAAAAATTAGGGATGCGATTTTATATGATGTTTCTTTGACAGAGTTTTCTGATGATGTAGGGGATGTTTTAGTGCCATCGGAGAATATTGTTGAAATGAGAGATGGAAAAAAGAAAGTTAGGGAAAAAGTGTTTTTCCCAGGTTACCTTCTAGTTAGGTTAGAGATGAATAAAGAGACTAAGTATTTGCTCGAAAATGTAAATGGTGTTATCGCTTTTGTTGGTCCTAAAGGTCAACCTCAAGCTCTGAAGCCAAAGGAAGCTCAGAGATTTTTAGGCGATTTTCAAGGTGGAGATGGACCCCTCAGGGTTACTGAGGCAGCTCCATATAAGGTAGGTGATCCCGTTAAAGTTACTGATGGTCCTTTTATGGACTTTTCAGGGTTAGTGCAGGAAGTGAATCATGACAAGCAAAAATTAAAAGTAATGGTTAGCATTTTTGGAAGACAGACTCCCGTCGAATTAGATTATTTGCAGGTAAAAATGGAATTATAAGTAAGGATTTTAATTTAAAATGGCAAAAAAGATAACTGGTTTTATTAAACTTCAAATTCAAGCGGGTAAGGCAAACCCCGCTCCTCCTGTTGGACCTGCCTTGGGGCAGCATGGTGTGAATATAATGGACTTTTGTAAAAGCTTTAATGCATCTACTCAAGACAAGATGGGGGATTTAATTCCTGTAGAGATTACCGTATATGCAGATAGGAGTTTTACTTTTATTACAAAAACTCCCCCTGCTGCAAGACTGATAATAAAGCATGCTAAAATTAAAAAAGGCTCAGGAGAGCCAAATAGGGAGAAGGTTGGTGTTCTCTCGAAAAAAGATTTACGTTCAATTGCTGAAATAAAAATGGACGACTTAAATGCAAATACTATTGAGCAAGCTATGAGCATGATTCAGGGGACTTGTGTCTCAATGGGTGTAGAGATTAAGGGTTAAGGTTATATGAAAATTTCAAAAAATATGAAATCTGCGGTTGATAAATTTGATAGACTAAAGTTGTATCCTATAAAAGACGCAATAGAGCTTTTGAAGGATGTTAAGTTTGCAAGTTTTGATGAAAGTGTTGATCTCGCGATAAACCTTAATGTTGATCCCCGCCATGCTGAAGAAAATATTAGAGTAACAACTTCTCTTCCTCACGGTACTGGAAAAGTTATAACTGTTCTGGTTCTTACTTCCGGGCCCAAAGAGCAAGAGGCTCTAGACGCTGGGGCAGATTTCGTAGGTAATAAAGATTTTTTAACTAAAATTAAAAACGGTTGGACTGATGTAGATAAAATTGTTGCAACTCCTGACATGATGGGTGAACTGGGAAAATTGGGTAAGGTATTGGGGCCAAAGGGATTGATGCCTAATCCTAAAAGCGGTACAGTGACAATGGACGTAGCAAGCGCTGTTAGTAAATTGAAGGCTGGACAAGTAGAGTTACGTGTTGAAAGTAACGGGATTGTTCACGTATGTTGTGGCAAAATTTCATTTTCATTAGCTAATTTAATTGAAAACGTAACAACCATTTATAAAACAATAATAAAGTCAAGGCCCTCCTCAGTTAAAGGGCAATTTTTAAAAAAAATGACGATATCCACAACACATGGACCGGGTGTTGTTCTCGATATTAGTCAATTGGATTAGATTTATGCCAAATAAAAAAAATATAGACCAGTTTGAATTGCTAGTAAAGAAATTTTCAAGGGCTAAAGCCGTTTATTTCACTGAATATCATGGGCTGAAAGTCAGTGAGATGACAAAACTTAGAAGTAGTTTTTTTAATTCTGGCGTTGAGTATCTTGTTGCAAAAAATACAATATTAAAATTAGCGGCAGAAAAAAATAAAATTCAAGGATTGGAAGATTTGTTAAGTGGCTCTACTGCTATTGCTATCTCTTATGATGAGCCAGTGTCTCCTGCAAAAGTTATAAAAAATTTCAACAAAGAGAACGATTTACCTAGTGTAAAAGGTATTCTTTTTGATGGTGATGTTTTGCCCGGGAGCGACTTAGACAAGCTGGCTAATATGCCTAGTAAGGAAGAAATGCTCTCACAGTTAATTTCTATGTTGCAAAGTCCGGTCCAAAAATTTGTTTTGACAATGAGTTCGCCTATGCAGAATGTGCTAGGTGTTATCAATAATATTAAAGAAAAAAAATCTTAAATTAATAAGTAAGGAGTAGTTGTTATGGCAGTCTCAAGAGAAGATGTATTATCCTACCTAGAAAATTCAAACATGGTGGAAATCTCAGAGTTAATTAGTGAAATAGAAGAGAAGTTTGGGGTTACGGCAGCAGCGCCTGTTGCAATAGCTGCAGCTCCAGGAGCAGCAGGTGAAGCGACTGCTGAAGCTAAAACTGAATTTGATGTTGTTCTTAAATCCGCTGGACAAGCTAAGATAAATGTAATTAAGGCCGTCCGATCCATAACAGATTTAGGTCTTAAAGAAGCTAAGGAGCTAGTGGACGCAGCACCTAAGACTTTAAAAGAAGGTATCTCTGAATCTGAGGCGAATGACATAAAATCTAAGCTTGAAGAGGCTGGAGCAGAAGTAGAATTGGCTTAAATCCTTTTGGGTTTGGCTTTAGGTATACATTTCAACTTTAAATTAGGAGGCTTAATTGGGAGCCAATAACAAATACTTAGCAGAAAGATCATCTTTTTCAAAAATATCAGCATTTGTAGATGTGCCGGATCTATTATCCATACAAACAAAGGCTTACCAGAAGTTTTTACAAGAATGGGTTCCATATGAAGCTCGTGAAGATATGGGTCTAGAGGGGGTCTTCAAGAATGTATTCCCTATTGAGGATTCACATAGGAATTATATCTTGCAATACAAAAACTATTACCTGGGTCAGCCCAAATACAGCGGCGATGAATGTATGGATAGGGGAGTCACGTATTCAGCTCCATTGCGGGTTAGGTTGGCTCTCCACATCACAGATGAAAACAATAAAAATGAATATGCTCAAAGTATAGAGCAGGATGTTTATTTTGGTAACATTCCATATATGACTGATAAAGGTACTTTCATAATCAATGGAGCAGAGAGAGTTATTGTATCTCAGTTGCAAAGATCCCCTGGAGTATTTTTTGATGAGTCCATTCATCCTAATGGAACAAAGTTATTTCAAGCTAGAATAATTCCCGCGAGGGGTTCCTGGGTAGACTTCACCACAGATATTAATGATTGCTTATTCGTTATTATAGATCGTCGTAGAAAATTCCCAGTGACAATGCTATTGAGGGCCTTGGGTTATTCTTCAAACACTGATTTATTTGATGCATTTGGCGTTACTAAAATGGTTAGTATAAATAAAAGCAAACTATCTAGTTTAGTAGGTGCAACTGCAACTGAAGATATTGTTGATATAAGGACTGGAGAAATATTTTTTGAGGGAGGTACTGAGTTAACCTCTGAAAACTTGCAAGAGCTAATTGATGCTGATATCAAAGAAATTAGTGTTGTTGATGGTAATAAGGATTTTCATTCAATGCTACTACTAAACACTATCGAAAAAGATCCAACACGCAGTACTGAAGAAGCTTTAGCCGTTGTTTATCAGTTAATCAGATCAAGTGAACCACCTAATTTAGAAACTGCTCAGAAATTTATAGAAAGGATATTTTTCAGTCCAAAAAAATATGACTTAGGCCAAGTTGGTCGATATCGCTTGAACCAGCAGTTTAACTTACAGGTTCCTGTTGAAGAGACGGTTCTTACTATGGATGATATAATACAAGTCATACATTTTCTTATTGATATGCGTAAAGGTGACAGGGGCGTCGATGATATTGACCATCTGGGAAATAGGAGAGTTAAAACAATTGGAGAGCAATTGACGAACCAATTTAGTGTCGCCTTAAGCCGAATGATAAGAACTATTCATGAAAGAATGAATCTACGCGAATCTGAAAGTATTACGCCACAAGATTTGATTAATTCTAGAGTTGTTACAACAGTAATTAATACATTTTTTGGCACATCCCAGCTGTCCCAATTTGGAGATCAGACTAATCCCTTAGCGGAAATAACGCACAAACGCCGAATTTCTGCTCTTGGGCCAGGTGGATTGACAAGAGAAAGAGCCGGATTTGAAGTAAGAGATGTGCATTATACTCATTATGGTCGATTATGTCCTATTGAAACACCAGAAGGTCCGAATATAGGTCTCATATCCTCTCTAGCAATGTATGCTATAGTTAATGAGCACGGTTTTATAGAATCTCCCTACAGGAAAGTTGTCCAGAATGGTAAGGGTCCAGTTTTGACTGATAACACTCAATACCTCTCTGCTGATGATGAAGACAGAGTTTTTGTTGCTCAAGCTTCAACTAGTGTAAACTCTGATAATGTAATCATTGAAGATAAAATAAGAGCTAGGGTTAAAGGAGATTTTCCAATCGTTACGCCCGGTGAGGTAAATTTTGTTGAGGTTTCTCCTAATCAGATTTTAAGTGTCGCGGCAGCTTTGATACCTTTTCTTGAACATGATGATGCGAATAGGGCTCTTATGGGTTCAAATATGCAAAGGCAGTCTGTGCCTCTAATGAAACCTAGATCGCCAATTGTAGGCACTGGAATTGAGGCTAAGGTTGCTGCTGATTCTAGGTCTGCAGTTACCTCTCCTGTTGCTGGAAGGGTTATATATGTGGATGCAAATAGATGTTTCATTAAAAGAAAAGACGTTATGGATTCATTAGCTCTCTATGAAGGTGAAAACATAGTTGAAATAAATTTTAAAAAGTTTCATAGAACCAATCAGAATACCGTACACAACCAGCGACCATTGGTTTCAGAGGGTGATGTCGTAAATATTGGTGATGTCTTAGCTGATGGTGCATCTACTGAAAAAGGAGAGTTGGCTTTAGGTTCAAATATCAAGGTAGCCTTTATGCCGTGGAGAGGGTACAATTTTGAAGATGCCATTGTGCTAAGTGAACGGTTGGTTAAAGATGATGTATTTAGTTCTGTGCATTGTAATGAGGTTGAATTAGAGGTCCGTGATACAAAGCGAGGTCAAGAGGAGCTTACTCCTGAAATTCCAAACGTTGGAGAGGACGCCACAAAAGATTTAGATGAAAATGGTATAATTCGCTTAGGAGCAAGAGTTACTGAAGGCGATATTCTTATTGGTAAAGTCACACCTAAGGGTGAGACTGATCCTACTCCTGAGGAGAAATTATTAAGAGCAATTTTTGGTGAGAAAGCTGGGGAAGTTAAAGATGCTTCAAGAAGAGCAGAACCCGGCATAAAAGGAGTCGTTATAAAGACTCAACTATTTGAAAAGCAAGCTAAACGCACTAAGAAAGAGGAAAGGTTGAAGATTCTTGAATTTCAGAAAACCGCATCCGAGAAAAAAGCACTGTTAAAATCTTCCCGAGATGAAAAGCTGACTGGTTTACTCACAGACCAAATATCAAACGGTATTAGAGATTTGTCTACTGGCAAAACACTCATTAAAAAGTCCACTAAATTGACTTTAAAACGATTAAAAAGCTTTGATATGGAGCGCTTTGCGCAAGATATTCCGTGGGTTGAAAATAATAAGGTTTGGAATAAAATTGTTTCAATTTGGCGAAGCTTTAGAGAAGAGTGGGCTAGAATAGAAACTAGTTTAGAAAGAAAAATATTCAAGTTGAGAATTGGCTATGAGCTCCAACCGGGTATTGTGAAGTTAGCGAAAGTTTTTGTTGCACAAAAAAGAAAGGTTTCAGTTGGTGATAAAATGGCTGGAAGGCATGGTAACAAAGGTATTGTTGCAACAATTGTCCCTGAAGAAGATATGCCATTTACTGAAGATGGTACACCTGTTGATATAGTATTAAATCCTCTAGGTGTTCCTTCTAGAATGAATTTGGGGCAGTTATATGAAACTATGTTAGGATGGGCTGGTGAAGCTCTTGGTAAAAAATTTGCAACTCCAGTATTTGATGGTGCAAGCCCTGATGAGGTTCAATCTCAATTACAAAAAGCTGGTCTTCCTGCCTCTGGAAAAGCGATGCTGCTTGATGGCCGTACTGGAGAGTATTTTGATAATCCAGTCACTGTTGGAAATATATATATGATGAAGTTAAGTCATATGGTAGATGACAAAATGCACGCGAGGTCAACTGGGCCTTATTCGCTTATCACTCAACAGCCTCTTGGTGGAAAAGCTCAATTTGGTGGACAAAGGCTTGGTGAAATGGAAGTGTGGGCACTGCAAGCTTATGGCGCAGCTCATACATTGCACGAATTATTGACCGTTAAATCAGATGATGTCGAAGGTAGGTCTAAAGTTTATAATTCCATTGTGCGTGGTGATCAGATGCCAACCTTTAATGCTCCTGAGTCATTTAACGTTATGATTAAAGAGTTGCAAGGTTTATGCATAGACGTAGAATTAGATTAATTTAAGGAGATAACATTTTGACATATATACATTCTAATAATTTAGATACATCGAAGGATTACAGCTCTATAACCATAGGGCTAGCTTCTCCAGAAAAAATTTTACAACGGTCTTATGGTGAAGTTCTCAAGCCTGAGACAATAAACTACAGATCGTACAAGCCTGAAAAAGATGGATTATTCTGTGAGAAAATTTTTGGTCCGGTAAAAGATTATGAGTGTCATTGTGGAAAATATAAAGGTATTCGCTATAGGGGTATTATATGTGATAGATGTGGTGTAGAGGTTACTAGGAAAAAAGTTAGAAGGGAAAGGATGGGGCATATAACTCTGGCTGTTCCTGTAGTTCACATTTGGTATCTACGTTCAATCCCTAGTAAGTTGAGTTATCTAGCTGGCAAAAGTACAAAGGACCTTGAGAGGGTTATTTACTACGAGATGTTTATGGTAGTTGAGCCTGGTGGTAGCGGGTTGGAAAAATTTGATTTAATTGACGAAGATGAATATTTAGACTTAGAAGAACAGTTTGGGTATTTGACCGTATCTGATGAGGATAGAGATAATGAAAATTATTTTTATGCAGCCATGGGCGGTGAAGCAATGAAAGAAATGCTATCTAGAATAAATATTATCGAACTTAAAACCGAATTAATAGATATAGTTAAGACTTCAAAATCTAAGCAGAAAAGAGGTGATGCCTTAAAAAGATTAAAAGTTGTTCAGTCTTTTGTTCCAGACTTAACAAAGAAAAGGTTGAATAAGCCTGAATGGATGATAGTTTCAATATTGCCTGTAATCCCACCTGAGTTACGTCCGCTTGTTCCACTCGAGGGAGGTAGGTTTGCAGCATCAGATTTAAATGATTTATATCGTCGTATTATTATAAGAAATAACAGATTGAAGCAATTAATGGAAATTAAAGCTCCAGATGTGATTTTACGAAATGAGAAACGCATGCTTCAAGAAGCTGTAGATGCTTTATTTGACAATAATAGAAGGAAGACTGCTATAAGAAGTGGTTCAAGGCGTCCGTTAAAATCTCTTTCTGATATGTTAAGGGGAAAAACCGGTCGTTTTAGGCAGAATTTATTAGGTAAACGAGTTGACTACTCGGGTAGATCTGTTATTGTCGTTGGTCCTCACCTCATGCTGCATGAATGTGGAATGCCAAAAAATATGGCTTTAGAATTATTCAAGCCTCACATGATTCATGAGCTAATGGCTCGGGGGTACACTCAAACACCACGTAGTGCAAAATTAATGGTCGAAAACCAAGAGCCAGTTGTTTACAAAGTTTTAGAGTACGTTGTGAGTGATCACCCCGTGTTACTGAATCGTGCCCCGACTCTTCATCGTTTAGGAATCCAAGCCTTTCAGCCTGTTCTTGTTGATGGAAAAGCTATTCAGCTACATCCACTAGTTTGTTCAGCTTTTAATGCCGATTTTGATGGTGACCAAATGGCTGTTCACTTGCCTCTTTCTTTAGAGGCACAAATGGAAGCAAGGTTGCTAATGTTGTCTAGCCATAATATCTTACATCCTGCAAACGGGCAACCTATAGCTGTTCCAAGCCAAGATATGGTTCTTGGTTGCTATTATTTAACTAGAGCTAAAGTCAAAGATAAAGGTCATGCTAAGATTTTTGGCTCCATAAATGAGGGTTTGCTAGCATATGAAAATAAAGCAGTAGGCTTGCATGCTGAGGTTGATCTGAAGCACAATGGTACTTGGGTTAAAAAAACAACTGTAGGAAGGATTATATTTAATTCAATCTTACCTGAAGGTGTTGATTATGTTAATCAAATAGTGGGTAAAAAAGAGCTAACTAAAATCGTTAATAATGCATATCTAGTGTCTGGTAACTATCAAACTGTTTTATTTTTAGATCGCCTAAAAGATCTTGGCTTTGGTATGGCTACCGTTAGTGGGGCATCGATTGCAATAAGTGATGTTTTAATACCCACAGAAAAAGAATCTATCCTAAATAAAGCTCAAGATACCGTAGATGATATTAAAAGAAAGTTTGATAGACATATCTTAACTGATGGAGAACGCTATAATAAGGTTATCGATGTCTGGACTCGCGCATCTACTGACATGGCTGTTACTATGATGGATGCGCTAAAGAAAGATAGAGATGGTTTTAATCCCGTTTATATGATGGCAGATTCTGGGGCTAGGGGCTCACAGGATCAAATTAAGCAGTTAGCTGGTATGCGTGGACTTATGGCAAAGCCTCAGAAGTCTATGAAAGGGGGCGTTGGAGAAATTATAGAATCTCCAATTACCTCTAACTTTAAAGAAGGTCTTTCCGTATTTGAATATTTTATTTCTACTCATGGTGCGAGGAAAGGACTTGCTGATACAGCATTAAAAACTGCCGATGCTGGATATTTAACAAGAAGATTAGTCGATGTTGCTCAAGATGTAGTGACTTACATTACAGATTGTGGCACTATCAACGGTATTGTCATTTCTGATCTTAAGGAGGGTGAAGAAATTATCGAGCCTCTATCGGACAGAATATTAGGGAGGACGATCCTCGATGATTTTATTATGAAAGGTGAAGTCGTTGTAAAAGCAGGTTCCGTTATTTCTGATTCTGATGCAGAATTAATAGGTGATAGTGGAGTTGAGAATGTAAGGATCAGGTCAATACTTACCTGTGAAGCAAAAAGAGGTTGTTGCGCTAAGTGCTATGGTTGGGATTTGTCTACCCATGAATTAGTCGATATAGGAACTGCAGTAGGAATTAGGGCAGCTCAAAGCATTGGTGAGCCAGGAACTCAGTTAACATTAAGGACTTTTCATATTGGCGGTACTGCAACTAGAATTATTGAGCAATCTGAAATGGTTACAAAGCGACCTGGAGTTGTTAAGTTTTCTGATAATTATGATTCTGCTGATACTATTGATGAAAGTGGAACCAGTGTTACTCGTTGCATGGTAAGACATTCTAAACTGAATATTTTAAACAATGATGGTAGCGAAAATGCTACTTTTAATGTTCCTTATGGTTCAACTGTTTTTGTCAAAGATGGTGAAAAAGTTGATGCAAATATACCTCTTATAAAATGGGATCCATATACCGATATAATTTTAGCTAGGGAGACAGGTTTAGTTTCCTTAAATGATTTTGTTGAAGGTGAAACGTATGCCGTTGAGGCCGTTGAGGGCGGTAAAAAACAAATGGTTGTTGTTGAGGCTCGTGACAGAAAGTTAAGCCCTCACATCGAAATAATTGATAATAACGGTAAAATTTTGGCTGGAGGTACAATATTGCCAGTAAAAGCAACATTGGTAGTAACTGATAGGCAAAAAGTTCAGAGAGGACAAACACTTGTTAAGATACCCAAAGATATTGGCAAAACAAGAGATATTACCGGTGGGTTGCCTCGCGTAGCTGAGCTCTTTGAAGCAAGGAAGCCTACAAATCCTGCTGTGATGACCGAAATTAATGGTACAGTTAGGTTTGGAGATACTAAAAGAGGAGTTAGAAAAATTCATGTTATGGGAGTTGATGGAGAAGAGAGGACTTATTCAATTCCATACGGCAAACATGTTATTGTTCATGAAGGCGATTTTATAAATGCAGGTACAAATTTGTGTGAAGGTGGAATGTCGCCCGCTGATATTTTGCATGTTTTAGGCCCGGCAGCTGTAAGAGACTATCTTGTTAATGAAATTCAAGAAGTATACAGACTGCAAGGAGTTAAGATTAATGATAAACACATAGAGATAATTGTTAGTCAAATGATGCAAAAAGTCAGCGTCAAAGATCCGGGTGATACTCGCTTTATGCAACAAGACAAAGTAGCTAAAAAAGAATTTTTCGCTGAAAATGAACGCATTTCAAAAATGGTTATAGTAAATGATGTTGGCGATTCGGATCTAGAGTCAGGTACAATGGTTGATAGATCTGAGTTTTTAGATGTTAATAAAGATTTGAAGGCGGATGGTAAAGCTGTTGCGAGTTATAGGAAAACAAAACCTGCTACTTTTGAACCAATCTTAATGGGAATAACTAGAGCATCTCTAAACACTGAGAGTTTTATTTCGGCTGCTTCTTTCCAAGAAACAACTAGGGTATTGACTGATGCGTCAACCGAAGGTAAGACTGACTTCTTGCAAGGTTTGAAGGAAAATGTTGCTGTTGGCAGGCTGATTCCTGCTGGTACTGGGACCCCGGGTATAGAAGATATGCTCGTCGGTGTAGATGGCATAGAGGAGACATCGTCAGAAAATGATGTTGCTTAAAAAAATGAGGAATTGTAAAATGAACTATGTACTTTTATTGAATTTCTTATTAATTTTGTTGGCTTTGGATTAAATGATATGCCGACGATAAATCAATTAATAAGAAAAGGAAGGAAGCGGATACTTAAGAAAACGAGTACTCCAGCTTTAATGAGCAATCCTCAAAAAAGAGGCGTGTGTACACGCGTTTATACTACAACGCCCAAAAAGCCTAATTCTGCATTGAGAAAGGTCGCCAGAGTCCGTTTAACTAATGGGATGGAAGTCGCTGCATATATTCCTGGTGAAGGTCATAACCTGCAAGAGCATAGTATAGTTTTAATTGAAGGCGGGCGTGTGAAGGATTTACCTGGTGTTAGATATCATGTTGTGAGAGGTACGCTTGATACAGCTGGAGTAAGTGACCGAAAAACTAGTCGTTCCAGATATGGTGCGAAGAAACCTAAATAGGCTACATAAATGAGAAGAAGACGTCCTGAACGAAGAACTATTTTACCAGACCCTGTTTATGATGATAAGTCTGTAGCTAAATTTGTTAATTATATTATGATTGGTGGTAAGAAAGGTGTTGCTGAAAGTATTTTTTACGGTGCAATGGACTTGATTAACAGTCGGACTAAGTCTGATGGCCTTAAGATTTTTGAAAAAGCTATTGAAAATGCGTCTCCATCAGTAGAAGTTAAGTCTAGGCGAATTGGCGGTGCGACTTATCAGGTTCCTATCGAGGTTCCAAGGGGTAGAAGGTTTTATTTGGCTTCCCAATGGATAATTAATGCTGCTGCTTCTCGTTCCGGAAAACCTATGGCTGATAAACTCGCAACAGAATTAATCTCCGCCGCTAATGGTGATGGTGGTGCTATAAAGAAAAAGGATGATACACATAGAATGGCTGATGCAAATAAGGCTTTTGCACATTTTAGGTAAAAAATTTTATTTTGAAGAAAACTAAATTAGAAAATGTAAGAAATATTGGCATCATGGCCCATATAGATGCTGGTAAAACAACTCTTACAGAAAGAGTTTTGTATTACACTGGGAGAACCCATAGAATTGGAGAGGTTCATGATGGTGCAGCTACGATGGACTGGATGGAACAAGAGCAGGAGAGAGGGATAACCATTACATCTGCTGCTACGACTTGTATTTGGAATGAGAATCGAATAAACATTATTGATACACCTGGGCATGTTGACTTTACTGTAGAGGTTGAAAGGTCACTTCGTGTTCTAGATGGTGCGGTAGGAGTATTTTGCGCGGTTGGTGGAGTTGAGCCTCAGAGTGAAACTGTCTGGCGCCAGGCAGATAAATATGATGTTCCTAGAATTGCTTTTGTTAATAAAATGGACCGTGTTGGCGCGGACTTTTTTAATGTTTTGAATATGATTAAAAAACGTCTGGGTGCTAATCCTGTTCCATTAGTTATCCCCATCGGAAGTGGAGAGTTATTCACAGGTATAATAGACCTTTTGAAAATGAAAGCAATTCTCTATAATGAAGATTCGAAAGGTTCAAGCTTTGACTATATTGATATACCAGATGACTTAAATAGTTTGGCGGACGAATGGAGGGCTAAATTAATTGAGGAAGTTGCCTCAAACGATGATAAATTAATGGATAAGTATTTAAATGAAGAAAAAATTCATTATGATGAGTTAATGGTTGCAATTAGATCTGGCTGCTTGAGTGGAGCTTATATTCCAACTCTCTGTGGGTCTGCATTTAAAAACAAGGGAGTTCAAAGACTTCTCGATGCTGTATGTGATTTGTTACCGTCTCCTGTTGATGTTCCTTCTGTCGACGGTTTAGATCCTCGAGACTCAGATGTTTCAAAATCTAGAGCCCCAAGGGATGATGAGCCATTTAGTGCTCTCGCATTTAAAATAATGACCGATCCATTTGTTGGTAAGCTTACGTATATGAGGGTTTATTCTGGTAAGCTAAAGGCGGGTTCATATGTTTATAACCCATCTTCCGGTAAAAGAGAGCGGATCAGTAGAGTCCTATTAATGCATTCAAATAAGCGTGAAGAAAGAGACTCTGTCTCTACCGGGGAGATTATTGCTGCTGTTGGTTTAAAAAAAGTTAAAACAGGACACACCCTGTGCGATGAAAAGAATCAGATATTGTTAGAATCTATGGATTTTCCAGAACCAGTAGTTGCTGTATCTGTTGAGCCGGTATCTAAAGGTGATCAAGATATGTTATCTAAGGGGCTTCAAAAATTAGGTGAAGAAGACCCAACCTTTAAGGTCTCAACCGATGAAGAAACTGGGCAGACAATAATTGCAGGCATGGGTGAATTGCATTTGGAAATATTAGTTGATCGATTGCTGCGAGAATTTAAAGTAAAAGCGAATATTGGTCAGCCGATGGTGGCATATAGGGAAGCTATAACCAAGGCTGTATCTGATCTTGATATGAAGTTTGTTAGGCAATCGGGTGGTAAGGGGCAATATGGTCATGTTGTTATAAATGTTGAGCCTAATGAATCAGGTAAAGGATATCATTTCGATAATAAAATTGTTGGTGGAGTTATACCTAGGGAATACATCCCCTCGGTTGATCAAGGAATTCAAGAGGCTTTAAAAAATGGTGTTGTTGCTGGTTATCCTATCGAAGATGTCAGAGTGGAGTTGACATTTGGGTCTTACCATGACGTTGATTCCTCTGAAATGGCTTTTAAAATTGCAGGTTCTATGGCTATTCAAGATGCATGTAAAAAAGCAGCGCCGAAATTAATGGAACCCATCATGCGCGTTGAGGTAATTGTTCCTGACGAGTATCTCGGTGATGTAATGGGGGACTTGAATTCAAGACGTGGCAAAATTGAAGGAATGGAGCAAAGAAATGAAGCACAGACAGTTGCGGCATTCGTGCCATTAAGTAATATGTTTGGTTATGTCACTGATTTAAGGTCAATTACCCAAGGGAGAGCAGTTTTTCATATGGAGTTTGCAAAATACCAGCAAGTTCCAAGTAGTATAGAAACTGAGATTTTAGAAAAAGTCAAAGGTAAAGTTTAAATTAAAAAAGTTGGAGTTATGTAATGGCTAAAGAAAAATTTGAAAGAAATAAGCCTCACGTAAATATTGGTACTATTGGTCATGTTGATCATGGTAAGACTACGCTTACTGCAGCAATTACTATGGTTCAATCCGCTCGTGGTTTTGCAGAGGCTATGGCATTTGATAATATTGACAATGCCCCGGAAGAAAGAGAGCGTGGTATTACAATTCAGACTGCTCATGTTGAATATGAAACTGAAAACAGGCATTATGCTCATGTAGATTGTCCCGGGCATGCTGATTATATCAAAAACATGATAACTGGAGCTGCTCAAATGGATGGTGCTGTTTTAGTGGTTTCTGCTGCAGACGGTCCGATGCCGCAGACAAGAGAGCATGTGCTACTAGCAAAGCAAGTTAATGTTCCTTCTATTGTTATTTTTATGAATAAGACTGATCAAGTAGACGATGAAGAGTTGGTTGAGCTTGTAGAGATGGAACTTCGCGACTTATTAAATGAATATCAATTTCCTGGAGATGAGACCCCAATTATTAAAGGTTCTGCTTTAGGGGCTCTTAATGCCCCAAGTGATGAATCTGCTAATAAATGTATTGTTGAGTTAATGTCTGCTTGTGATTCATTTATACCGGAGCCAGAACGTGACGTTGATAAGCCTTTTTTAATGCCGGTAGAAGATGTTTTTTCAATAACAGGCCGTGGTACCGTTGGTACTGGTCGGATCGAAAGGGGTATTGTTAAGACTGGAGATGAGATCTCTATATTGGGTATGGGTAAGGATACAAAGACAACTGTAACTGGCGTGGAGATGTTTAGGAAACTTTTAGATGAAGGAAGGGCAGGTGATAATGCAGGTCTACTTCTTCGTGGAGTAGATAAAGAAGATCTCCACAGAGGTATGGTTTTAGCTGCGCCAGGTTCAATAACTCCTCACACAAAATTCAAGGCAAGCGTTTATGTTTTGAAAAAAGAAGAAGGAGGGAGACATACTCCATTTTTTAATGGTTATCGTCCACAGTTTTATTTTCGTACGACAGATGTAACTGGAGTAGTGACATTGGTAGCTGGTACGGAGATGGTAATGCCTGGAGATAACGTGGAATTTGATGTTGAGTTAATTACACCAATAGCGATGGATAAAGAGCTTCGTTTTGCTATTCGCGAGGGCGGGCATACTGTTGGCGCTGGTGTTGTTACTGCAATATCTGAATAAGG
>MDTB01106829.1_pt1 | contig 15233 bp, 10 predicted proteins | sample 811161 | NCBI WGS metagenome assembly MDTB01 (sample SAMN05326650, study PRJNA326480) | marine metagenome | isolation source: seawater | place: Mediterranean Sea | collected 2009 | reverse complement strand
TTTTAGAAAAGACGATGTGCTTGTGCGCATAGACCCGCGCAACTACGAGAGCGCTGTAAAGCGAGCGCGTGCTGCGGTTGCCCGAGCAGAAACACAGCTGGCAACGGAAACGGCAACAGCGAGCTACGCAAAAGAGGACTATGCGCGACTGCAGCGTCTCAATCCAAACACTGCACCACCATCGGCGTTGGCCTTGCGCAAACCCCAGTTGTCCGCGGCCATGGCCGAGTTGCAATCTGCCCAGGCTGATTTGGAGAAAGCCGAGGGAGATCTTGATCGCACAGTGATCCGCGCGCCCTATGATGGTCTGGTGCGGCAAAAAATTGCGGATATAGGTCAATTCGTTAATGTTGGTTCGCAATTGGCCACGACGTTTGCCATCGACATCGCTGAGATCAGACTGCCGATAACTCAGAACGACCTGCAATATCTCGATGTAGCGAGCCTCAGTGCAGGCTCACCGCTAATGGCTGACCTGAGCGCTGAAATGGGTGGCGAGATCATCACTTGGCCCGCGCTGATCACACGGTCCGAAGGCGTATTTGATGCCGACACCAGAGTTCTGTACCTCGTGGCGCAAGTGCTCGACCCTTACGGACTGCAATCCTCAGCGACCCAGGTACCGCTGATGATGGGTACCTTTGTGGCCGCCGAGATAGCAGGGCGTTCGGGTGGTGACTTATTCGTGATACCAAGACAGTCGGTCTACCGCGGCGAAACCGTTTGGTTGGTTGATGAAGACTCGACAATCAGGCCTGCGCAAGTGGATGTGGTTAGAGCCGATGAAGACTTCTTTTATATTTCAGCAGGTATTTCTGAGGGCGACCGGTATTGCGCCACCGCGGTAGAGCAGCCATTGCCTGGAATGAAAGTCAGAGTAAGCAGCTAAGCAGATTATGGACGTGCCAGAGGTTGCTAATGATTCGCAGGATGACTCTCACAATCGGGGTCTAATTGCATGGTTCGCGCGTAACCACGTTGCGGCGAACCTATTGCTCGTTTTTATTTGCGTGTTGGGTTTTTACGCCATCTCGGTGCTCAAGAAAGAGACTTTTCCAACCTTCACTTTGGACATGATCGAAATTGGTGTGTCCTACCCAGGTGCCGGCCCCGAAGAGGTTGAAAAAGGCATTCTGATCAAAATAGAGGAAGCGCTCACCTCTATCCAGGGCATAGATGAGTTAAGAGCCGTTGCGCAGGAAGGCTCCGGCCGGGTCTATGCGTCGGTCGATCAAGCCTATGAACTTGCTGAGGTAACCGATCAGGTCAAGCTGGCAGTGGACCGTATCGTTACCTTCCCGGTAGACGCCGAACGGCCGTACATCACCCAGCGCGAACAAAAAGTTCAGGCGCTGATGGTCGCAGTCAGCGGCAGCATTGACGAATTCACCATGGCAAATCTAGTGACGCAAATCCGTGAGGAGATTGTCGCTCTTCCCGAGGTCACATTTGCAGAAATTCAGGGTCGCAAAGACTTTGAAATCTCGGTAGATATTTCCGAACAGCGATTACGTGAGTACGGTCTTAGTCTTAGCCAGGTCGCAGGTGTGATTGGCCGTTGGTCGATTGATTTACCAGGGGGCTCCATACGCACTGACGGCGGCAATATTCGTCTGCGTGCCAACGGTCAGGCGTACACCGGCGAAGAATTCGCAAACATCGTTCTGCTGACTAATCCTGATGGCTCGAAATTGCGCGTAAGGGATGTGGCAGAAATTACGGACGGCTTTGTTGAACGGCCCGGTTACGCCTACTTTAACGGCGAACCGGCGATGATGATCGAGGTCCAATCTACTGCCAATGAAAGCGAGTTAAAAATAAGCGACGCGGTGAAAAGCTACATAGTTGCGCGGGAGAAGACACTTCCCGACAGCGTCGCGCTGGATGTCTGGGGCGATTCCACCCGCTTTTTGGATAGCCAGTTAAGCATGTTGCTGAAAAACATGGCGATGGGGTTCGCCCTGGTGTTTGTGGTGTTGGCAGTATTCCTGAGACTAAGACTCGCTGTATGGGTTGTAGTGGGTTTGCCGGTCGCCTTTCTCGGTGCTTTCATGCTGTTGCCCATGGTCGGTGTGACGATAAACATCATGAGTTTGTTCGCATTCATTCTGGTGCTCGGAATTGTCGTTGATGACGCGATCATCGTGGCGGAAAGCGCTCACGCTGAGACGGAAAAAAGCGGCTATAGCCTTAAAAGTATAGTTGTAGGCACGAAGAAAGTGGCAATGCCAGCGACCTTTGGTGTATTGACCACTGTCGCTGCGTTTTTGCCGCTATTGTTGGTCACCGGACCACCGTCGGCGATGATCCACGCACTTGCCTATGTTGTTGTGTTTTGTTTGCTGTTTTCGTTGGTCGAGAGCAAGCTCATTTTGCCCTCCCACTTGGCGTTGTTGCCGCCACCACGGGCGAAAAAGGGGCGTATTACAGAAGCTGTAGACCGCTCGTTGAAGGCCTTTGTTGAGAACAAATACAAGCCGTTTTTAGCCAAAGCCATTGATTATCGATATACCACCGTCGCCGCTTTTGTATCCATGATCCTGTTGGTTGGCGGATTCTTTGCTGGCGGATTCGTCAAATACGGTTTTTTCCCGGATGTTGAAAACCCGATGCTTGCGGTAAGTGTTGAGGTAACGGAGGGCAGTCCCGAGGACCTTACTGGTCGTATCGCGGAACAGCTGGGCGAGTCGTTACAGGAGCTGCGGCAAGAAGTTCGAACAGAGCTTGGCGCTCAGGCAGACTTCGTAGAAAACGCCTTCACCTGGGTTTGGCCTAGCGGTGCTCGTTACATGGTCGAACTAAAGCCTAACGAAACTCTAGCGCTGACTCCGGTAGAAATAGAAAACCGCTGGCGTGCAAAATTCGGTGACGTTGCCGGAGTCAAAGAGATTAAGTTTTTCAGCAAGCAGCGCATGGGAGGCGAGACTGACATTGGGTTCCGGATGGTTGGTAAGAGTCCGCAGATGTTGCAACAAGCTGCAGAGGAACTGACGGAGTATCTGCGCAGTCTCGAGGGCGTTTATGAAGTGTCCAGCTCTTACAGCGAGGGACCGCAGGAACTGAAACTCAGAGTTAAAGAGTCCGCAGAGCCTACCGGGTTAACCCTCAGTGATCTTGCCAGACAAGTTCGAGAGGCTTTTTTCGGTGCAGAGGCGCAAAGATTCCAGCGCGGCAATGACGAAATCCGCGTTATGGTCAGGTATCCAAGAGAGGAGCGTCGTTCTATCGGCGACCTTGAAGGGATGTGGGTGAAGCTACCAAACGGCGCGGAAGCGCCCTTTAGCTCAGTCGCTGAATATGACCTCGGACAGGGTCGTAGCCAAATCCAACGACTCGATAAGCAGCGAACCATTCGGGTAATGGCTAACGTAGATCAACAAGTTCTCGAGCCACGGTCTGCTGTGCGCAAAATTCGCACAGACTACCTACCTTCTATGTTGTCCCGTTACCCGGGTGTGAGCATGGAGCTGGACGGCAGTTCAAAGGAAGAGGAAGAAGCCTTGGGCCTGCTGCTGCTGGTAGCATTTCTGGTGCTTGGCAGCTTGTACGCGTTGCTGGCGATTCCGCTGCGCTCGTATCTGCAACCGCTCATCATTATGTCGGTGATTCCATTTGGATTGATTGGCGCAGTGGTTGGACACGCCGTACTGGACACGACCATAAGCATGGTGTCGATTATCGGCTGTATTTCTCTCGCTGGGGTCGTGGTCAATGACAGTCTGATAATGGTGGACTTTGTGAACCGCAAGCGCCGAGAGGGTTTGGATTACGCATTGGCATCGATAGAGGCTGGCGCAGAGCGTTTTCGGGCCATTGTGCTGACCTCGCTAACGACCTTTTTTGGTTTGCTGCCGATCATGTTCGAGTCATCAACGCAAGCGCAAATGATTTTACCGATGGCGGTGTCGCTGGGTTTCGGTATTTTGTTCTCGACCGTTATTACCTTGGTTTTGGTGCCGGCTCTGTACAATATTCTGGCCGACTTAACGACACCAAAGCGGGCGACACTGGAAGCGCTCGCTGTAGCACCCAGCCCGTAACTCAGAGCATCACCCAAACGTTGGTGTGGTTATCTGGCCTAGGTACACTCGGCGCGTGGAGTGAACGGATCAGGAGGAGACCCCATGCCAGCGGCAGACAATTTTAAGCTAACCGATACGCTGATTGCTGAGCTTCAAACACTGGATACCCCAACTGTGTGTAATGCGCTAGAGGTTCTGGTGCCAAAGCGACGCGGTTATGGCTACACGACCACCCATCTGCATTGCACTCGCCCTGAGTTGCCGCCGATGGTCGGTCTGGCGAAAACTGCCAGCATTCGCGCGGCGCACCCCAGTGACCTTGCGGGTGCCGACGCTCGAATGCTGGCGGACGCCTACTATGCCTACATAGATCAAGGGCCTAAGCCAAGCGTGGTGGTGATGCAGGACTTAGATGGCAACGGCGGCTACGGCAGTTTTTGGGGCGAAGTAAATTCCAATGTGCATCGAGGCTTTGGCAGTGTCGGTTTGGTAACCGACGGTTGTGTGCGCGATCTGCCAGACATCGCTGAGGGTTTCCAAATGCTTGCTGCATCTGTACTGCCGTCGCATGCGTTTATTCATGTTGTTGATTTCGCGCGACCGGTGGACGTTGCGGGCATGCGGGTCCGCGATGGTGACTTAATTCACGCGGACCTGCATGGTGCTGTGGTCATTCCCCATGAAGTCGCTACCCAAGTAAAGGTGGCTGCCGAGCAAATCGCCAAGCGCGAGCGGGTTCTGATCGAAGCGGCGCAACAGCCGGGCTTCAACATCGAAGAGTTCCGCAAGGCACAGGGCGCGGCCGCGGAAATTCACTAACGTTCACTCAAAGGTTTTAACGACCAAAGGCTCGCGTCCCAAATCCTCGCGGAATCCGGTGTCGAGCGTCTCATCATCAGCCACGATATAGCGTGCGATGTGCTGTCCGTGGGGAGAAAGTTGATCGTATAAGCTTCTGGGTAGGTTCGGCGGCATAGGCTGGCGAAACCATGGCGCGTAGTATTCGGCGTTAGGAATCGCACGCACCTCGTTAGACAAATTTGGCGTGCCGCCGTGCCAGGCCCTTGGGTCGCGGATCAGCACGCTGCCTGCTGGCGCCGGGCATACGGTGCTTAATTTCATCCATTCCGGTTCGTCGGCTAAACGCGGCATGGGCGTATGGCTGTTTTGCGTGCCTGGGATTTGCCGTGTTGGGCCATTGATGGCGGTGAAATCCACCATCAAGAAATTACAGCACACGTAAGGGCAGGGCAGGTCGCGCAGACTGATGCGGCCGCTGGGATCGTGGAATGCACCGAAAGTCTGCCCTTTGTAAGTTGCGCGATCACTGATGTCGTAGTGTAAGCGTTGGTATTCAGTGGCTCCGGGTAGGCAAAAATCGCCACCACCGCCGCGCGTCACGTATTCAGAAGAGTCGAAGATCGCGGTTAAGATTGGCGTCACGGTAGGCAGGTCGATCAACATTGTCCATGCTGGGTCGTGCATCATGTGACCGGTCTTACTCGCCGAGCCAAAGGAGTATCGGTGCGAGCCGCGATTGCCGATGCGCTGTTTGTCTAACGATAACAACTCATGGATGGCGCGGTCACAGGCGTTGCGCAGCGACAGTAACTGTTGCTCGCTTAAGGCGTTGACCACAACCACGAAACCATCGCGGTAAAACAAATCTCGCGCTTTCTCGACTTCGTCAGCTGCGACCAACTGCAGGCCTTTAATGCCGTTGTGTTTTTCTAGGTAGTTGCGTTGCGGCTCGTAGCGTGCCGCTTCCCCAGCGCGCCAGCCAAGGTCGTTGAGCGTTGTGGTAGCCGCTTGTGGATCCTGTTCGAGAGTTTTCAGTGTCCTAGTTGGTTGAGAGCTTTGTTGCATTAAGGGAACCTCGCAGTCATTCGCGGTCGTACTAATTCGCGGTGCTAAAGTTATACTCCAGTCAGACAAAGGGGGGAACACATGCAGCAACAATTTCCGCTGAGCGGATTAAAAGTATTGGACTTTTCGCGTGTTTTAGCAGGCCCGTTTGCCGGGCGAATGTTGTCCGATTTGGGCGCCGACGTGGTAAAGATCGAACCGCCGGACGGCGATGTCACGCGGTTGTGGGGACATGTCGTCGGTGGATTACCTGGCTATTACCATCAGCAAAATGCGGGTAAACGTAACGTTTGTATAGATTTGCGTAATCCGCAAGCCAAGGCATTGGCGCTGGAGCTAATCGCAGAGGCTGACATTCTCATTGAAAACTATCGGCCAGATGTAATGCCTCGGCTAGGCCTGGGGTATGCGGAACTGTGTAAAACCAATCCGCGCTTGATCATGTTATCAATTTCGGGGTTTGGCCATGGCGGACCGGAGTCTCACCGACCTGCTTATGCACCAATCGTGCATGCCGAAGTGGGCTTAATGCACCGCCAAGCTGAGCGCGGAGATGTTCCGTTCAATGACTTACCTTTGTCTGTTGCCGATACCAACGCGTCTTTGCATGGGTTGGTGGGCCTGTTGTCTGCAGTCATTATGCGGCAACAAACAGGCGCGGGTCAGCATATCGATATAGCCATGATCGACGCGACTTTGGCCACTGATGATCAAGTGCACTATGCATTGGAGAATGCAGAGGAGTCGGGCCCGCTGCGCAATGACACTTGGGAGACTGGCGTTGGCCCAATTCTTGTCTCTGCCGATTTTCGGTATTTGTGGCAGTTGTTAACCGGGCAAATGGGCATTAACGACCCGACCTCGAAAGACACACCGCTAGCAGAGAAAATTCGCATTCGGCGACAGATCGTCGCCGAGTACATGGCCAATTTGGAGAGCTGGGCGGTGGTCGAGGAGACCATGGCAAAAATGAATATTGCTTGGGGTCGCGTGCGGGCCCCTGTCACTCTTCCTGAGCAGCCGACCATTGCCGCACGCGGCGCGATCACGCAGGTCGACGATCGAGCAGGCGGCACTCGACCGATCACGCAGTCGCCGTATCGGTTTTCTGCGGCGCGCAGCGGTGTGCGTGGTCCAGCGCCGCACCGCGGTGAGCATAACAGAGCAGTGCTGGCAGATTGGTTAGGCAAGAGCGCTGCCCACGTTCAGGAGCTACACAGTGCTGGCGTATTGCAGTTTGATGAGCAGTTCGTGCAAGCCTAGCCACTAGAAATTCCTAGACAAAAAAAAGCCCCGCGATCGCGGGGCTTTTTTTGTCGAACCGCTATCTAGCCTTCACCAAAAGTCTTGGTGATGTCGATACCAAAGCTACGAGAACGCAGCAAAGTACCTGTTAGGCGATAGTTATTACCCAATCCACCGGCGTCGAGCGCTCGGAAGTTACGGGCGTCGAACAGATTGTCGACAAACGCTCGGATGCGCAAAGACTCATCTGGGTTACTCCAAATGAGGCTGGCATCTGTTTGATGCCTGGCTGGCATCTTGTCGAATTCTCGATCGATAGAGTTGCTGTTGTACTCACCCGTATACGAGTAGTACGCCGCGGCAACTAAACGACCGTTTTCAAGTTCAAAGCGGTAGTTAGCCCAGGCCGTAAACTTGTGCTCCGGAATACCTTTCAACGAGCTACCTTTCAGATTGTGGCTGGTCTCGCCATAAAGCGGTACCGGAATCAACGGATTGTCATCTTCTAACAGATAAATTTCGTCTTGGTATTCAGTCTTCGTCAGGCTGTAGTTCGCATTAATGGTCAATTCATCAGTAGCTAACCACGTACCTTCTACTTCCCACCCTCTGTTTACGGCGTTACCGGTATTGGTAGGAATGTTGCGGAAGGTGGCTTGCACTGCATCGTAGACGTCTACACTGTCCTGATAGCCATCGTACTGATAGTTGTACAAGGAGCTGAAGATCTGCAGCGTACCGTCCAAGAACGTACCCTTGAAGCCGAGTTCCGCGTGCCCGACTTCTTCCTCGTCATAGGAATAGACAGAGTTAACGACTGCACCAGTGATGTCTCGTGCATCCAAGGTACCCAGACCGTAACCACCAGCTCGATACCCCGTGGTGTAAGACAAGTAGACCAACGTATCGTCGTTAGGAGTCCAGTCTAAATTGATACGGCCAGTCGCTTTGCTCCACTTCTTAGTCTCCGTAGCCAGGCTCGAGAAACCAAAGGGAATACCAGTGAGGCGCATTGGCGTTGCACAGCTGGTCGCGGTGTAATCGCAGGTCGGAGCCAGCGGGTTTTGCCCAGTCAGATCCATGGTGGGTACGGCGTTGCCCATAGCCACGTTGGCCAGTGCAAGGTTTGTCCATCCCAAAGCGGTTGCGGTGGCTTCGTCAACACCGAAGGCAGCCAGCAGGCCGGCTCGAATGCCGTAGGCGAATGGGAATAGAGACTCGAAGTAGCCACCGCGGCGCTCAAGAACCTCTTTTTCGTCCTCCGCATACCGTACGCCAACAGTCAGCGACAGTTCGTCGTTAAAGGTATAAACGCCTTGGCTGAAGACCGCAGTTTGCACTACGTAGTTGGTGTTGACGTGGTTGTAGGCATTGCCGTCGGCATCACCAGTCCACAATCCAGAGGTTTGAAAGCCCATTGGCGCGTCCGCGATCTTGGTGTAATCGCCAAGACCGAACGCAGCCATAATTGGCGCTAGACCACCGTAGTTTGCGGCTTGGTCAATTCGACCTTGAGAATTGTAGTGTGAGATCGTCCAGTCTTGCTTTCGGTCGCTGGCGAAATAGTACAGACCACTGGTCAGGAAAAAGTTTTCGTTAACGTCCCAAAGTAGCTGTAGCTCATGCGAGGCATTCCAGACATCTTCCAATACGCGGTTACCAGAGTTGGAGATTTCGCTGTTTGAATAGTCCGTATCCAACGTGTAGGTGTAGTCAAAGTCGCCGTAGCCGAAGATATACTTCAACGTCATCGCGTCGTTCAGCTCGAAGGCAACGTTTAATGAAACGCCTTGTTGGTCGAAACCCTCATCGGTCATGCCATTGGTCAACGCTTGAGGCTTAACTTGGTCCAAGTCACCGGCACCATTTAGATAGGCGTTGCTGCCAAAAGCGTGATTAACCACAGAGCTTGCTGCAATGTCTACGCCGGGACGAATGGGTGCACCATAGGCAACCACACCAGTAGTCGGGTGGGTAAACATCGTCGCGCCTGTGGTGTTCTCATCCGCTAAACGCATGCCGTAAGCGTACAGATCCGTGCGACGGGTGCCGCGAGCGGTGCCCCAGTTTTCGTCGATGATCACGCCATTGCCGATTACTCGATAAGAGTTTCGCTTGTTCATCCGCATCGAAATGTCCCACCGGTCGCTAGGCGCGAACGCTACGGTTAGGCTTACGTTTTGGTCATTAGTGCTATCGGTATCAGGAGAACCATATTGACCTTTCATCCAGCCGTCGCGGTTACGATCAGAAACGGTTAGTCGGTAGCCTGCAGAGCCACTGTTGACGCTGAGCGGTCCTGAGATCACGCCATAAAACTCACGGTTGCGGTCGCTACCAGCTTGCATACGAATCAAACCAGACAATTCGTCGGTAGGACCCTTAGTGATGTAGTTGATCGCACCACCCACAGAGTTTCGGCCATACAAAGTGCCCTGCGGGCCACGCAAAACCTCAATTCGCTCGACGTCAAAAAGAGCGTTCTCAGTTAACGCAATCAAAGCATCTTCGGAGTAAACGCCGTTGTAGTAAGTCGCGACGCCGGGGTCGCCGCCCAAAGCGCGGAAGTTTCTACCGACGCCGCGAATACGAATGTCGTAGCTGTCGCGGGTAGTAGCAGGAATAAAGTTAACGAACTCATCAGCGGACTGAATACCCAGATCCTCGATCAACTCCGAACCTAAAGCGGTAATAGAAATTGATGTATCGGATACAGTTGATTCCACTTTCTCAGCGGTCACAACGACTTCCTCGATGCGTCGTTTTGTATCTTCGTCGTCAGCAACTGCAGAGGTTGCGAACGCGCACACGGCCACTAGGCCGATACCCAATCGAAACATTTTATTTTCTCCCTCATTTACTGTGCCAAGGACTGGCGCAGGTTTGTGTCACTTAAAAGTTCACGGCGCGAGAATGTTAGAAATTATTTCAAAAATCAAGCGTTTTCACACGGCTTTCACGCTTAGCAGAGCGACGATGTTCGACAAGGAATACCCATAGCAAGTAAAAACAGGTCATTACTTACGAAACGGCGCGTCGCGTGTAGGCAATCTATCTGTAACAAATTGATACAACACTGAAAGAAACGAAACAACGCACTTGGGATTGGTTGAGGAAGTCAATCAAAAATGGACGTAGTTTGAGGCAGTGGCTGGTCCTCAACGAGATCCTCTAACGGCGCTTCTGAGCGATAGCTGGTGAGCTTGTAAACGAGTTTGCGGCCAGCGGGCAATTGCGACTCCAATCCTTGCCAGTGACCGTCGTTAGAATACGTAAGGGTTAAATCCAATGAGTCCGCTTGCAAACGCACTCGTTCTGCCGAGTCGGGGTTCTCGCTTGCGAGATTGCTGAATTGCACAGGCACCAACGTGCCATCCTGACCGTTGAGTAAGGTATCCCGAGCGAGAAACTCTTTGGTCCAGTAGGCAAACGTGGTCAGGCAGTCCTCTAAGATCGGCACGTTTGCTGCGCCGTCGAGCGTAAAGCCAGCGTCGGTTTTACGCCCGTGCAGGGCTACACGGTCGGTGCGAGTGATCGTAGTGCTGGTAATTTCCTGCAAGCATAGATTGCGGTCATAGGTCTCGCTGACCTCGTGAAAGTAAGAAAATAAGGGCACCTTCCATAGACGGTATTCAAAATCCGCGCGGCCGTTTAGGAACGTTGAGGCGCCATCCCGACGTACCTCGAACTGGTGATAGCCGACCTCTTTGTCATCGATATAGGCGGTGAAATACCAATGCTCAAACGCCGGTGACGTGGAGCTTGGTGCTGCCATTGGAAACTGCACTGGCAGCAGCGTAGTAACGCCCACCAGTACCAGCAAAAGCTGTTGAGCACTGGGTTTGGTTACGGTTTTTAGCCAGCGCCGTGGCCATAAAAACGTGGGGAAGAAGGCTGGGGTCTCACGTTGGTAATCGAGGTAGTCCGGCCGCAGCGAGGGGGTGCGTCGCTCCATGCGCGCAACGCCGGTAAAGCGCAATAACAGCCAACTGACTAATCCAACCGTTACAACGCCTATCCAACTGCCCAAGCTGACGGCGAGTAGTGCCAGACTTAACCAAAAGATCCATTCGCCAAAATAGTTTGGATGCCTAGAGTATCGCCACAGGCCAGTACGCAGCACCTGGGTCTGATGTTGTCCGGTGTCGCTTTGGCGGCGCAAGAAAGCGCTTAACTGTTGATCTGCGATGGTCTCGTAGAGCAACCCAACTACAGTTGCGCAGAGCAGCAAGGTATCCAGTGCACGCCAAGGTAACTGGCTGGTGATGATGGGATAAAACACTGCACTAATGATGAGCGCCAGCAACGCTTGCATCAGAAAGATGATTACCAGGCTGCTGTAGCGAAAAGTTGCGCCGTAGCGTGCGCGAATCTCTGCGTAACGCCGGTCTTCGCCTCGGCCTGCTGCGCGGGCCGCCAAATAGGTCGCCAGCCGCACGCTCCAAGCAGTTACGACTAGAATGAGTAGACTGCCACGTAGTGTTACAGATTCGCTGCTTATGAACATGCTGACGCAAGCCATTAGATGTAACAATGGCCATAAAATATCGACGTGACTGACGATATTACTGCGCAGCGAATACAGCCATAACAAGCAGGCCGCAGCGGCCAACCAAGGCATGGCGGAGACCAGAGCGCTAATCACGGTTCAGCGGCAAAGCGCCGGCCCACAGCGCGTACGCCGGCACCCAGCACGGGTATGTGCGAGTAAAAGCCTAGGCCGCTGTCCCAGAAATCTTGATGCAAGACAACTTTACCCGCTGAATCAAAACGCACATGCGTAGCGCCTAACGTATCGCTTGAGACCTCGCGGCGCAGCGGTTTGAAACGGGCCTGCATTGACCAGATAAGATAGACATCTGCACCTTGGCGCAGAATTTGATGTATCTCGACGTCCACCTCGGTGCCGGCATCGCTAAGGCTGGCGAAATGATTCACTACAGCCTGCTTGTCGTTGGTCACCATAAGCGCGTCGCTGAAATGTAAATCTCGCGCGTACACCTCGTCGGCGACTTTCCCCGACGTTGGGCTACCAAGATCTGCAAGAAAGTCGACGAAACGCTGCACAGTCTGATCAGAGACCGACGCAGAACCTGGATAGCTGGTCAGCGCTTGCCGATACAACTCGGGATACAGGAGCGGTTGGGTGTTGTCGTCAGAAGAAATAGTGGCACAAGCACTAATGACGAGTGCGGCGAACGCCGTGGCGGTGACTCTTAAGACCTTCGGGTTCAACATCTAAATAAGGTATTGGACCTTTTGTGAATGACGAGTGAACCGGCGCGGCGGAGCTTTTCACAGGTGGTTCACGGCAGCTTGCAGACCATACGCAGCCAATTAAGCGGTCTCAGCAATGCGAAAAACTCCGCCCCCTTCGCTACAACGCGCGGTGCCCAGGCGTCTCTTAAAACTGCCTGAGGCACGAAGATGAAAGTTGCTATTGTCGGCGCCGGTATCAGCGGTATCGCCGCCGCGGACGCTATGGCGGCAGAAGCCAACGTCACTTTGTTTGAAGCCGACCCCAGACTCGGTGGTCATACCGACAGTCACACGGTGCTACTGCGAGAGCAAGTGTACAGCGTCGATATGGGGTTTGTAGCGTTTAACCATGCGCAGTACCCGCTGTTTTCGTCTTGGCTAGAACACTTGGGTGTAACGTCACAACCCGCCCACATGTCGCTCAGCGTTTCCTTTCCTGCACGGAACTTCGAGTACGCGACCGGAGATGTCCGCAGTCTGTTCCCGTCGCTCAATGTAATACTTTCGTACGCTCAGTATCAGTTGCTCGCGGATATTAGGCGGTTCAATCGGACAATTCTGCAAGCAGTCGAAGAAAACCCAGACGAACAACTAGGTGCGTACCTGCAGCGCAACAAATTCAGCCAAAGGTTCATTAACTGCCATATCGCGCCACTGTGCATGGCCCTCTGGTCAAAGGCGGCATTTGATGTACTTCAGGTACCCTTAAGTTATGTCGCGACGTTCGTTTCTCAGCACGGCCTACTACGTCTCGATAATCAAGCGGAGTGGCAGGTCATTCGCAGTGGTGCGACGCAATATCTCGAGGCCTTTGAGCGTCAATTCCGCGGGTCCATTAAGTTGCAGACACCTGTCCGCCTGATCCAGCGGGGCGATGGCTACGTGCGGGTAGTCACGGACCATGGCAAAACCGACTTTGATGCGGTAATCATTGCGTGTCACAGCGACCAAGCGTTGGCGCTGCTAGAAAGTCCCACCACATTAGAGCAGCAACTTCTTGGCGCGGTAAAATACAAACCCAGTCGCGTGGTTTTGCACAGTGATACCGACTTTATGCCCAAGCGAAAAGCGCTCTGGTCGAGCTGGAACGCGCAAATGCGTGAGTCAGATGGGCCGGCCACATTGAGCTTTTGGATGAATCGAATTCAATCCATTCGGGGCCAAGACTTCTTCCTAACGCTGAACCCGCCTACCACGCCGCGCGATGTTTGGGCGGACCGCACTTACGCTCATCCGATCTTTGACCGTGCTGCCCTGCAAGCCCAGGCGCAGCTAAAAGATCTGGACGGCTTGGGTGGTGTGTTTTTCTGCGGTTCATATTGGGGCTGGGGTTTGCATGAAGATGGATTCAGCAGTGGCGTAGCGGCGGCAGAAAGAGTTCGAACCGCATTCCAAGGTAAAATCAGCACCCAGGATCCTGGCAGCGTTGGTATGAGCGAGATTGACGCCATTATAGCTGCGGCAAAAAACCAGAAATGATACGTGGCTGCGGTATCGTGAAGCTTGATTTTGCACCGTCGCACTGCGCCGGCGAGGGCGGTCTTGATTAAAGCCATGTCGCAGCACGGCTTTACTGTGCTTAATTTTTTGTTAATTAAGGTCGCATGGTTCGCCTGTGTTTTGGGTGGCTCGATCCCAGGTGCCGTTGTGGTCTCAGCAATGCTTGCACTGTGTATTTATCAAGGGCGTTGGCAGCGTGAGCGCCCGTTCGTATTGGCTTTGGCTGCGTTAGGCTTATTGTTGGATAGTGCCTGGATTCACTTTGGAATTTTGGATTTTGGCAATGCTTCGCTGCTGGTCGGGAACGTCGAAGTCGCGCCGTTGTGGATCTTATTGCTGTGGGTAGCCGTTGGCCTGTCGTTGTTTGAGGCGTTAGGATTTTTCGTTGCACGACCGTTCTTGGGCGCGCTTATCGTGGGCGCTGTCGCTCCGGTGTCTTACTCCACCGGCGCGCAATTCGGTGCTGTAACCATCAGTTCTTTTGCCTCTTTGATGGTGATCGCACTGGTATGGGTAATCGTTTTTGCTGTGGTATTTGAATCTGCGCGGCGCGTTCAGCAGACTGCTGGGAACGCAGATGAAAACGAACAGCAGGTAACTCGATGATTCGAAAAAGAGGCTTGATCGCAAAACTCGGGCGGGTACTGGCACTCCAAGTAGCCCTGATCAGCGCAGCGGTCGCCGCGGGCATTTATGTTACCAATACCATCGTTCAGGATTCGCTGATCAACGAGGCGCTTGAAAACGAAGCCCTGCATTTTTGGTCCCTGTATCAGGACGATCCTCAACAAGCGCTGCCCAACACTAATAACATGCTTGGTTACTTAGCTGTGGGCGAGCAAATGCAAGACGTACCTGAGCAGTTTCGCGGCTATGGTGCGGGCTTTGTAGGTCGGGTAGAGGCCGGTGATGACGAACCTATCTTGTATGTCAGTGAAAAAGACGACGCGCGGTTGTACCTTATTTTTGCCAGCCAAGACGTTTCTGAATTAGCGTTCTTTTTCGGCATTGTGCCGTTGTCGTTGGCGCTGGTTTTTATCTACGGCCTATCGTTTCTTACTTATCGGTTGTCGCATCGAGCGATTTCACCAATTGTGCAGCTGGCGGATTATCTCGAGCAGTTTCCGTTTGAAAAAGCATCGCACTCAACACAGGACCTGCAGCAGATGCGTTCTTTGGCAAATGCCGAGGTAAACGTGATGATCGATGCTATTGACAGCTTTACTGAGCGGCTCGATGCGTTTATTGAGCGCGAAAGAATATCTCGAGCAGTTTCCGTTTGAAAAAGCATCGCACTCAACACAGGACCTGCAGCAGATGCGTTCTTTGGCAAATGCCGAG
>MDTB01164396.1_pt1 | contig 15234 bp, 13 predicted proteins | sample 811161 | NCBI WGS metagenome assembly MDTB01 (sample SAMN05326650, study PRJNA326480) | marine metagenome | isolation source: seawater | place: Mediterranean Sea | collected 2009 | reverse complement strand
CGCGCTACACCGCAAAATATTGTGATTGGCGGCCTCGCTGGGGCTGCTCCCCCGCTATTGGGTTGGGTGGCCGTAACAGGAGAGATCCACTACAACGCGCTCTTATTGGTTTTAATTATCTTTGCTTGGACGCCACCACATTTTTGGGCATTGGCTCTGCATCGCAAAGAAGAATATGCCAAGGCAGATATCCCGATGTTACCCGTGACCCACGGTGACACTTACACCAAAATTAATATCGTGCTGTATACCCTTATGCTTATAGTGGTAACAGTTATGCCCTATCTAACCGGTCTTTTTGGTTGGTTATATTTAGCCGGATGTCTAATTTTAGGCGCAGGATTTTTATTCTATTCCGCTCTGATGTGGCTGAATAAGGATTCCGGCATGAGAACCTTTAAATACTCCATTATTTATTTGATGGTGCTGTTTGCCATTATGCTTCTCGACCACTATCTAGTGCCGTCGGTCGCTATTTAATTTAATTTTACTTGCTCGGTTTGATCAATATGGAACAAAAAAACAGAATTAGACTAACCATTGTGGCCATCATTGCCTTTATATTATTGGTTGTTTATGGCTTTACATGGCGTATTAGTCAGCCAGTGATTATGTCCAAAGATGAGCTGCAAATTAATGGCGCAATTGTTTTAGACCAGCCGAGAATTTTTAGCGACTTTGAATTACAGGATCATCGTGGAGATCTATTTAATATTGCCCGAATGCAGGGTATTTGGACTATCGTTTTCTTTGGTTTTACCCATTGCCCGGATATCTGCCCTACTACCTTGGCTATGCTAAACGACACTTACAGCAAGCTAAAAGACAGTGAGAAGGAGCTATTGCAGGTGGTAATGATTTCGCTCGACCCTGAGCGCGATACGGTTGAAAAGCTAGCAGAATATGTGCCCTACTTTAACTCAGAGTTTACCGGAGTCACTGGCAATAAGCATTTGATTCGCCGTCTAACGGCCGAGCTTAATGTGGCCTACAATCAAGTACCTCTAAGCGGCGATGACTATACGGTTGATCACAGCACCCAATTGATTTTGATCAACCCTATGGGACATTACCACGGCTTCTTTAAGGCCCCTCACACAGAGATTACTATGCGCAGAACGTGGCGTTCTATCAATGGAACTAGTAAGTTCTAAGTCTACGTTGAAAGGTGTGGTTCGAGCATACTAAGTGTTTTCTCAATAGCGCCAGAATTGCTTTGTACAATCTTTAATGCCTCCTTGCCATCTAGCCTAGCTTGTTCCGGTGAGTTGGCATACACAGCTAATTGATTACACAATGCCGAATAGTCATTAACTTTAGTACAGCCATTATTGGCGATTAGCTGTGGGAAAATATGCTGAAAATTATAATAGCTTGGACCGGTGATCACTGGTATACCCAAAGCCGCAGCCTCCAGTGGGTTATGCCCGCCGCGGTCGATTAAGCTACCGCCGATAAATGCGCAATTTGCAGCGCCAAAAAAGGTCAGCATCTCACCCATAGTATCAGCTAGTAAAATCGGCTGATCGACTAGATCCCGAGAACTCCAGCGAGCAAAAGCGATATCTTCATCGCTGAGTAATGCCGCGATTGGGTCGAATTGCTCGGGGTGACGAGGTGCAATGATTAACAAGCTTTTCTTGCGGCTGCTGCAAAGTAATTTATGAGCCGCAATGATTTGCTCATGTTCGCCCGGGTGGGTCGAGCCGGCTACCCAGACAAAATCATAGTTATTGATTGCTTGTTTTAACTGCTGCGCGCTATGTTTTACTTGCTCGGACAGCTGAATATCAAATTTAATCGATCCGACAACGCTAGACTGAGAATCCTCTAAGCCTAACCGCTTAAAGCGCTCAACATCCGCTTGGTTATGTCCTGCTAATAGAGTGATTGAGCGCATTAGCTCGCGGCTGAGGGGGCCAAAAAGCTGGTAGCCTTTGAGTGATTTTTCAGACAGTCTTGCATTTACCACTAGCACCGGTATTTGCCGTTGCTTGGCTTGCAGAATTAGATTAGGCCACAACTCAGTTTCAAGGATAATAATTGCCGCAGGCTGAAGTTTATTTAGAAAGCGTTTTACACTTCCGTGAAAATCAAGCGGCAAATAAAGCTGTTGCACTGAATTGCCAAAGATTTTAGCAATTTGTTCAGATCCAGTTGGGGTGTTACAGGTGATAGTAATGCTATGCTCAGAAAACTTAGCCATTAGCTGTTTGATCAGTGGGCTGGCCGCTATGGCCGCAGGGTTGGCAGAAAGATTCTCTTAGATGCCGATCAATTTAATGCCGATCACCACAGTAGCTGTGCAGATGAAGTTTGGCCAAATTTGGTGGCAGGACTCAAAAGCTTATAGCTTTCTATGCCTGAGAAAAATCTAGCCCTTTTGTTTAAAGCCCAGTGATAAGCAAAACAATAATGCGGCGCTAATAACAATCGACGGCCCAGCCGGAGTATCTATATACCAGGATGCTGCTAAGCCAGAAATAACCGATGCCATTGCCCCCAAGCTGGCAATAATAGCCATAGACTCAGGTGTGGCACATATTCTTCGAGCTGCGGCCGCCGGAATAATCAATAGTGCAGTGATCAATAACACGCCGACAATTTTCATTGCAATAGCGATAACCAAGGCAGTAATAAGCATTAAGGCAGTTCTTACGCGCGTTACATTGATCCCCTCAACCGCAGCTAGCTCAGGCTCTACCGTTATACTAATCAGGGATTTCCACAGTGTGGCCAATAATACAATAGCTACGCTCGCTCCTGCGTAGATAACCCATAAGTCTGCGATGGTTACTGATAATAAGTCGCCAAATAAAAGCGACATCAGGTCGACGCGTATATCCGATAATAGTGAAATAACCACTAGACCGGCAGCTAGTGCTGAATGGGACAGTATTCCCAATAGCGTATCCAGTGCCAATACGCCCTGTTGTTCGAGAGCGACTAGCCCCAATGCCATTAATAGGCAGACAGCAGTTACAGCTATACCGAGATCTATATTTAACAATACACCGAGCGCAACTCCCAGCAGTGCGCTATGGGCTAGGGTATCACCAAAATAGGCCATTCGACGCCATACAACAAAGCAACCTAAAGGCCCTGCAACCGCTGCTACGCCAAGCCCAGCAAGCAGTGCATAGATAAGAAAATCAATCATGTTGGCACCCCTCCCCGTGGCGATGAACGCCTTCGCTATCAAGCACCTCGCCTTTTAAGCTGTGTTGATGATTATGCTGATGATTATAAAGTGCAGTTTCACCAAATATATCCACATAGGCAGGATCTTGGGTCACCTGTTCAGGCTTGCCCTGACAGCAAATATGATGATTGAGGCAGATAACATGATCAGTGGCCGACATCACTAGATGTAAATCATGGGAAACCATGACAATGCCGCAGTTTAGGGAAGATCTAAGCTTGCCAATCAGGCCATAAAGCTCATTCTGGCCGCTGAAATCTACACCCTGAACGGGCTCATCAAGAACCAATAGGTTGGGCTTGCGCAAAATAGATCTAGCTAGAAGGGCGCGTTGCATTTCACCGCCAGAAAGCTTATGAAACGGGGTGTCTTTGATCTCTGGTATTCCCACTAATTCGAGTGCTTTATGGCATTCCTCATGAGAAGTGTTAGCTAGCTGTAAAAATCTACAGGTAGAAATTGGTAGCGTGTGGTCAATATTGACCTTTTGTGGCATATAGCCAACAGTTAAATTAGTCGATGTCTCTATGGTTCCCTCATCTGGTGATATAAGCCCAAGAATAATCCGTATCAACGAGGACTTGCCGGCGCCATTAGGGCCAATAATGGTAGTAATTTCACCTTGATTAATGGTCATCGATATATTTTGTAAAATTGGCTTATCGGCAAAAGTTTTGCTGACCGATTTTAGGCGCACTAAGCGGTTATTCATCACTATCTCCGGGCTCGCAGTTTGGGCACAGGCCAAACAGCTCAATAGTTTGTGAATGTAACTTAAAGCCAACTTTATCAGTAATCGCTTCCAATAAATTATTAACTCTTTTATCTGAAACTTCAGCTACAGTGTTACATTTTTCACAGATCATAAATATATTACTGTGTTCGCTACTAGGAAAAGGGCAGCCGATATATGCATTGAGTGAATGAATGCGATGGACCAAGCCTAAATCTATTAGAAATTCAATGGCTCGGTATATAGTAGGGGGTGCAATGGGTTTTTCCGACACCTTAGCTAGTTGCTGCTGAAGCTGATAAGCACCCATGGGCTGGTGGCCTTGCCACAACAGCTTTAATATAGCTTCTCTGGTTGGAGTAAGGCGCACATTGGCGGCCTCACATATGTCGTGGGCGCGAGAAATAGCCGCATTAAGTATGCGAACTTGGTCGTGTGGCTGATATACTAAGCGTGCGTTAGTTAACATGATATGGCTACAAATTAGTAAGATATGTTATAATATTACATATATATTAAAGAAATATACAGTAAAAATTTGAAATATTTCACTTTAAAAGGGATTAAAATTATATGATGCAATATTATAACATTTCATTTTGGGTTTTTTGGTTGCCGCTAATATGCGTGCTATTTTGCCTTTCTGCCCTTGCTTATAGCGATACTAACGATAAGCCTCTGGTGGTCACCAGTATTAAGCCACTCGCTATTATTGCTAGGTCGGCGCTGCAAGATAGAGCCAGAGTGGAGTATTTAATTCCCTCAGGACTGTCGCCCCATGATGTTGTGCTTAAAGTGTCAGACATACGCACGCTGGCTAAGGCAGATTTAGTACTTTGGATCGGACCAAATTTCGAAATAAGAGCAAAAAAGCAATTCACAGGCTTATCGCCATCAAAATTAGTCACAGCATTGGATTTAATTTATCCAGATCGTGAAAAAAATGTGGTTGACGAAGAAAATGATCATCATGAAGACCATTCAGAGCATGATCATGATATTGATCCACATATTTGGCTTTCACCAACAATAGCCAAACAATTAGCTAAAGCGTTATCCAAACGCCTCGACCTGCCTATTGTCGATATTTATAGTGATCAGATTCAAAAAGATACGATCAACCTATTGTTACCACTAAAAAATCGCAACTATATGGTGCATCATCAGGGGATAGGTTACTTTGTTAATGAATTTAATTTGCAGTCTGGGCTGTCAATTCGCGACATGCTGGGTAAGCAAAAAGGGGCAAAAACTCAATTTAATTTGCGCCTAGAAGGGCAAAAATTGGGGGTCAATTGTGTATTTATTGAGCCTCAGCATGGTGATAAAGATGCAGTAGCTATGGCTAAGGATCTATCTGTGCCAACCACAACAATAGATATACTAGGGGTTGCCTACAACGATGAATTGCCGAGTTATGAGTCATATATTTATGGTTTGGCCAGGCAATTTTCCGCCTGCTTCAAATAAATAATGTATCCTAAGTAAATTGTTGCAACAAAAAATTTGATAATTATGACTGATAAAGCACCGCTAATACTTGTCGATGGCTCCTCCTATCTCTACAGGGCCTTTCATGCGCTACCACCACTGACCAATAGTAAGGGTCTCCCAACGGGTGCGGTTAAGGGCGTTATCAATATGATGCGACGTCTGCAAAAGGATTACCCAGACAGCACCACTGCAGTCATTTTTGATGCCAAGGGTAAAACCTTTCGCGATGACATATACAGCGAATATAAGGCCAACCGCCCACCCATGCCAGATGAACTTCGTTCTCAAATCGAGCCAATTCATGACATTATTCGCGCTATGGGTATGCCGCTAATAAGTGTCGAGGGGGTTGAGGCAGACGATGTAATTGGTACCTATGCAGTGCAGGCTACAGAGCAGCAGCAGCCAGTTATTATCTCAACCGGGGACAAAGATATAGCGCAGCTGGTCAATCAGCATATTAGTCTGGTGAATACTATGACCGATACCTTTATGGATAGGGATGGGGTGATAGATAAGTTTGGTATCCCGCCTGAATTGATCATCGATTATTTGGCGCTTTTAGGGGATAAATCGGACAATATTCCTGGCGTTCCAGGCGTTGGCGAAAAAACAGCATTGGGTTTGCTTCAGGGCTTGGGCGGGCTGGACTCCATATATCAGCGTCTTGATGAGGTTGCTGGACTGGGTATTCGTGGCGCTAAAACGCTGGCGGCTAAACTTGAGGAGTACAAAGATCTAGCCTATCTTTCCTATACTTTGGCGACCATCAAAACCGACGTATCCCTAGACTTAAGTGTCGATCAGCTAGTTAATCAGGCGCCGGATAAAGCGGAATTATTGAAACAATTTCAAGAAATGGAGTTTAAAACTTGGATTAATGAGTTTAGCGATTCGGCGACCAGTGATAGCCTGACCAATGCCAATGCTGGCTTGACAGGCGATGTTCAACAGGTGGCGGCTGAAGCTAAGAATACAGTTACAACGCCCCCTTCAGTTAAATATGAAACCATCTTAGACGAACAGCAGTTTGAAATGTGGCTACAAACGCTACAATCGAGCACGCTTTTTGCGCTTGATACAGAAACTACTAGCCTTGATTATATGGTCGCCGATTTGATAGGTGTTAGCTTTGCCGTGGAACCTGGAAGTGCCGCCTATATTCCGTTTGGTCACGACTATTTAGGCGCGCCAGAGCAATTATCAAGTGATGTTGTGCTCAACGCACTGAAGCCGATTCTTGAAAATCCAAAGATTAAAAAAGTGGGTCAAAATTTAAAATACGATATCAGCGTACTCGCACAACATGGCATTCAGCTACAAGGTATTGCCTTTGACACCATGCTCGAATCCTATGTTTTGAATAGTGTTGCCACGCGCCACGACATGGATAGTTTAGCCCAGTATTATTTAGACAGACAAACGGTTAGCTTTACAGATATTGCTGGAAAGGGCGCCTCTCAACTCACGTTTAATCAAATCGCATTGGAAGAAGCAGGGCCCTATGCGGCTGAAGATGCGGATATTACTTTGCGATTGCATCAGGCTTTATGGCCTCAGGTTGAAAATCAGTTGCCACTTAAAACTCTTTTTCAAGAGATTGAGTTGCCATTGATCAAGGTTTTATCGCGCATTGAGCGCAATGGTGCGTTAGTTGACGATACATTGTTGTTTCAACAGAGCCAAGAACTGGCTGAGCGACTTGCGGAGTTAGAGACTCAGGCCTGGGATTTAGCGGGCCAGCAGTTTAATTTGGCCTCACCGAAACAACTGGCTGAAATCCTATTCGAAAAATTAGAAATACCTGTTTTAAAGAAAACGGCTAAAGGGGCGCCTTCAACCAAAGAGGAGGTGCTACAAGAGTTAGCGTTGGATTATCCTTTGCCTAAGGTGTTGTTGGAGCATCGGGGCCTAGCTAAACTAAAATCCACCTATACTGACAAACTGCCTCTGATGATAAACCCTGCTACTAAGAGAATTCATACCTCTTATCATCAAGCAGGCACAGCTACCGGCAGGCTGTCATCCTCAGATCCTAATTTGCAGAATATCCCCATTCGAACTGCGGAAGGGCGGCGAGTCAGACAGGCATTTATCGCCTCCCCCGGCCATCGATTAATTGCCGCTGACTACTCGCAAATTGAGCTGCGTATTATGGCGCATTTGTCGGGGGACAAAAATCTACTCAAAGCATTTGATCAGGGACAGGATGTTCACCGTGCTACAGCGGCAGAGGTATTTGGGGTAAATTTGGCTCAGGTCACAACCGATCAACGGCGCAGTGCAAAAGCAATTAATTTTGGTCTTATTTACGGCATGTCCGCCTTTGGTCTGGCTCGACAATTAAATATTGGGCGCAAACAGGCGGCGGATTATATTGACCTTTACTTCGAGCGCTATCCTGGAGTTCAGCAGTATATGAATCAGGTGCGTCACAGCGCTGCCGAAAAGGGCTATGTTGAAACCCACTTTGGCAGAAGGCTGTACTTGCCAGAGATCAACAGCAGAAACGGTATGCGCCGTCAGGCTGCAGAGCGCACGGCGATCAATGCACCTATGCAGGGAACGGCGGCAGATATTATTAAACTTGCCATGATCAATGTCGACCAATGGTTACAAAGTAAGCAGCTTAAAAGTCGAATGATTATGCAAGTCCACGATGAGCTAGTACTTGAGGTGCCAGGCAATGAATTTAAGCAAGTAGTGGTTGGTGTGACAGAGTGCATGGAGTCCGCCGCAAGCTTGCAAGTTAAGTTAGTAGTTGATGTAGGCGATGGAAATAATTGGGATGAGGCGCATTAAAAAATATTTTTTTAAATAAAATTGAACTTACTGAAAAATGGCTGTCTATATCTATGCAAGCAGCAAAAAAATGAATTCTCTTCCCCTAGTGAGAATGGCATGTAGTATCTCCGAGTAGTAACAGACCCTGAATCAATTTGATCAGGGTCTTTTTTTAATTAATCTTCTAGCCAGCTCATCAGTTTTTGTTCCAGTTCGGGCAGCCCAGTTTTTTTCAAAGAAGAAAAAATTTGAGCACTTAATAGCGAAAAGCCAGGGTCCATATCCCGCAGCAATTTTTCTACCCCGAGCAGGGAGTTCATAGCCGGTCCGCGTTTAAACTTATCTGCCTTGGTCAGCAAAATATGCACAGGCAGGCCTGCCTGTGCGGCCCAATTTAACATTTGTTGATCGTAGTCTTGTAGTGGATGCCTAATATCCATCAAAAGCACCAGACCGCTGAGGCTACTGCGATTTTGCAGATACTCTGCTAAGTTTCTATCCCATTTTGCTTTAATAGCCTTTGGCACTTTGGCATAACCATAACCTGGGAGATCAACCAGGCGCTTTTCCGGCTCAATTTCAAAGTGATTGATAAGCTGCGTTCGCCCAGGGGTCTTACTTGTTCGCGCCAGTCCTTTGTTGCGGGTCAGAGTGTTTATGGCGCTTGATTTGCCAGCATTAGAGCGTCCTGCGAAGGCAACCTCACAGCCGGTATCCTCCGGACATTGTTGCAGTGTTTGGGCGCTGATCAAAAATTGTACTGTATTAAAGTTCACTTTTTTTTAATCCGTAAAAAGACATTGTAATTTGCTTAAGAAAACGTGCTTATTAGTATATAATGCTCGCGCTAAGCTCATTGAGCTAACTACCTTTTAAAGTTTCGCGCGTATTGACCAATAAATATGCCCAACCATTCTAACGTATAGTGAGATTTGGAATAACCATGAAAAGAATCTTTTTTGTTTGCGGCCTTATAGCTTTGTTTTTAACCACGCCTGTCTGGGCTGGCGGAGATGCTGCAGCGGGCAAGCTGAAAACAGCTAGCTGTGCCGGTTGCCATGGCCAAGATGGCAATAGTGCTATCGCCTCTTTCCCTAAATTGGCGGGTCTTGGAGAAAAATACTTAACGGCACAGTTGCGCCATATTAAAGCGGGCGAGCGCGTTATTGTTGAAATGACCGGTTTGCTTGATTATATGTCTGACCAAGATCTTCAGGATATGGCGGCCTATTACAACAGTAAAAAGATCCAGATTTCTGGTGCTAAAGAAATTACGCTTATCGGCATTAACGATGCACAAAAAGCTCTTGAACTTGGTGAAAACCTCTACAGAGCTGGCAATCTTAAAACAGGGGTTGCTGCCTGTATCGCCTGCCACTCGCCATCAGGCAAGGGTAATGGCCCTGCTGGTTATCCCGCATTAGGGGGACAGTATGGAGAATACACTGAAAAGCAATTATTGGCTTATCGCAATGGTGAACGCAACTCCGGTGCGAATGCAAAAATCATGCAGGGTGTTGCCAAAGCGTTAAGCGATAAAGAAATTAAAGCGCTAGCTAATTATATTGCTGGATTGAACTAGTCTAAATTTAGTTTAATTTAACAAGGAGACAAACAATGTTGTTAATCAAGCGGATTATTTTTATTTTAACCCTATTGCCACTGGCGATGTGTCAGGCGGCAGATGAAAAATATAAAGCCGGTGAGCATTACGATATATTGCCGCAGCAGGTTAGAACTGCTAGCTCTGACAAAATTGAAGTTAATGAAGTTTTTGCCTATACCTGCGGACACTGCTTCAATTTCCAAGCTGAATTGCATCCTTGGGTGGAAAAGCTAGCTGCGGATGTTGATTTTCAAAGTACGCCGGCAATTTGGCAGCCAAAAATGGAAGCCTATGCCCGAGCTTATTATGCAGCTAAAATTCTTAACGTACTGGATCAGGTACATATGCCAATTTTTGAGGCTATACACTTGAAAAAAAGAGCCTTTAAAAATGAAGCGGATTTTGCTGAAATTTTCAGCGCCAATGGTGTTGATAGTAAAAAGTTTTCAAGCGCTTTCAGTTCATTCGGAACTACAAGCATGATTACTCAGGCTAAATCCAGAGTTCGTGCCTATAAGGTTCGCGGCACCCCAGAAATGATTATCAATGGCAAATACCGCGTGAGTACAACGTCGGCAGCCGGTTTTTCTGGCATGCTTAAGGTGGCTGAGTTCTTAATTGATAAAGAGCGCGCGCTAGCCGCAAAGTAACTAAAATTCCCAGCGGGAAATTTCTTAAACATTATATTATTGAAAATTAATATATAGCCCCAAACTTATACTGGGACTCAAGGGTATTAACAAAGTTAAAACTATGAAACCAACGACAAAACCGAACAATCCAAATTTCTCTTCAGGCCCCTGCTCTAAAAGGCCTGGTTACAGTGTTGAAAATTTACAGTTAGATACGCTAGGCCGCTCTCATCGCTCATCTATTGGTAAGCAAGCGTTGGGCAAAGCCTGTGAGCAGACCGCTAAAGTTCTTGGCTTGCCTGAAGGCTACAGAGTTGGTGTTGTTCCCGCATCTGATACCGGGGCGGTAGAAATGATTATGTGGTCTTTACTCGGTGCACGCCCAGTAGATATTTTTGCCTGGGAATCCTTTGGACGCGGTTGGTTGACCGATGCGGTAAAGCAATTGAAGCTAGATGATTTGAATAGTTATACGGCTGACTATGGTTTGCTGCCAGATTTAACTCAAGCTAACCCAGATCATGATTGTGTTTTTACTTGGAATGGCACCACCTCTGGGGTAAAAGTTCCTAATGCCGATTGGATTAGCGACGACAGAACAGGATTGACCATCTGTGATGCCACTTCTGCTGTTTTTGCTATGGATATGCCATGGGAAAAGCTCGATGTTGTTACCTACAGTTGGCAAAAGGTACTCGGTGGTGAAGGTGCTCACGGCATGTTGATTCTCAGCCCTAGAGCGGTTGAGAGACTCGAGAGTTACAACCCACCATGGCCATTACCAAAAATTTTCCGCCTTACTAAAGCGGGTAAATTAATTGAGGGTATCTTCCGCGGCGCCACCATTAATACACCCTCTATGCTTTGCGTTGCAGATTACTTAGACGCCCTAGATTGGGTGGAATCCATTGGTGGATTGCCGGCAGCTATTGCTAAATCTGAATCAAATCTAGCAATCATTAAGGGTTTTGTGGAGTCGCATTCATGGATCGATTTTCTTGCCCAAGAGCCACAGCAAGTGTCAAATACCAGTGTGTGTTTAAGCCTAGATCTAGATGCCGATCAGGTTAAACAGATGGTTTCACTGCTGGCACAGGAATCAGTTGCCTTTGACATAGGCGCCTATCGTGATGCGCCGGCAGGGTTGCGAATTTGGTGTGGCGCAACGGTTGAGCAGTCTGATTTAGAAGCTTTGCTACCCTGGCTAGAATGGGCCTATAACCAAGTAACCCAATAACTGAAAAGAACTTATTAGAGAATTAACTATGCACAAAATTCGTACCTATAACGCAATCTCCTCCAAAGGCCTCAGCCGTTTTTCACCTGAAAAATATGAGGTTGGCAGTGATTTGTCAGATCCACAAGGTTTTATTCTACGAAGCCAGAAATTACATGAGGAGCAGGTCCCGGATAGCCTTTTGGCAGTAGCCAGAGCGGGTGCAGGCGTCAACAACGTACCCGTTGCTGATTACACTGATCAGGGTATTGTTGTATTCAACACCCCTGGTGCCAATGCCAATGCGGTTAAAGAATTAATCGTTGCCGGCCTTCTTTTAGCCTCTCGGGATATCTATGGCGGCATGAACTATGTTCAAGAGTTGACCCATATGGATGATGGCGGCGAGATGGGCAAGCTGCTAGAGAAAGAGAAAAAGCGTTTTGCGGGTTCTGAAATTATGGGCAAAACACTGGGCGTAGTTGGCTTAGGTGCTATCGGCTCTATCATTGCTAACCTGGCGTTAGATCTTGGCATGGAGGTTGTCGGCTATGACCCGGCTATTTCAGTTGAGGCGGCTTGGCAGCTTTCAAGTCAGGTTGAGCGAATGGATAGTCTCGAAGCGTTGTTGGCTAAATCAGATTTTGTGACCCTTCATGTCCCGGCTATTCCTGCAACAAAGCATCTTATCAACAGTGAAACTCTAAGTGTTATGAAGAGCACAGCAAAGATTCTTAACTTCGCACGTGAAGAAATTGTTAGCACTGAGGATATGGTGAAAGCTCTAGAGAGCGGTGTAATCGCAGGCTATATTTGCGATTTCCCAACGCCTGAGTTCTTAGGTAATCCAAAAATTATTGCTATGCCGCATATCGGTGCTAGTACTGCTGAAGCAGAAGAAAACTGTGCAGTCATGGCAGCTAATCAGCTAATGGATTACATCGAAAATGGCAATATTCATAATTCGGTAAACTTCCCGCCGACTAAGTTAACGCGCAATGGTGGCGCGCGCTTAACTTTTGCCAACCAAAATGTACCTAAGGTGCTTGGTAGTGTGCTATCAATCCTTGCAGACTTCGATCTCAATGTTGTCGATATGGTGAATAAGAGCCGCAATGAAGTAGCTTACAATATTATCGATGTTGAAGGTTCTATTTCTGAGGAAATACTGCAGAAAGTGGGTCAGGTTGAAGGTGTAATTCGCGTTAGAGCGGTTTAAGTTTTAGCCCTAGTTAAATAATTTTGCTCTAACCGTTTGGCGGTATGCTTTAGGCGTATCGCCAGACCATTGCCTAAAGCGCGACGAAAACCAAGTTGAATCCTTAAAGCCGCTGAACCCAGCAATTTCTAAAATTGACAAATCAGTATTCTTTAATAAATCACAGGCGAAAGTCATTCGCACATGGGTTATATAATCAACCGGTGTCTGCCCCGTGGCGGTTTTAAATCGGCGATTAAAGGTGCGCGTTGTCATGCCAAACTGATCGGCTAAATTAGGCACGCTGAGAAGTTTAGCCAGGTTATCTTGAATCCAAATTTGCGCCTGTGCTATGGCTTCATCACTGTGCTTGTTTTGCCGCTGCCCCTCTTGGTTTGCCGATTCGGTTAGATTGCGAATTTCATGAAAGAAATTTCTCTGAGCCTGGCGGGCAATAATGCGCCCAAATATACGTTCTACCTGATGCATAATGAGTTCTGCCATGGCATTAACACTGGCCGCGCAGTAAATATTTGCCGCTTGAGTAGTAAACTGCTCTCGCTCTAATTGTATCCTCGGATAGCGACGTTGTAGTTGATCAAAATAGTGCCAGTGCGTCGTAGCTGGCTTGTCATCTAGTAAGCCCGCCTCTGCGAGAAAACAAACCCCAGTACCAACGGCAGTAAAATTGGCGTTTTTTCTATGTTGCTCCTGTAGCCATGGGATGTAGGCCTGGTATTTATCGACAACCGGTCGAGGGTTTCGCCACATCGCAGGAATATGCACTAAATCACTATCAAACAAATCGCCAAGGGAGTGAGTGGGGTGAAGCTCAAAGCCAGCAGATGTTTTAACCGCTTTGCCATCTGGGCTAAGCCAGCGAATATGGATTTCTTTGGTGTTTTCGCGATTGGCGCGAGCAGCTGTCTGGGCAAAGTTAAAAATCTCAGCCGCCAGAGTGGTACTTGAAACCAGCATATTGTCGCAAAGCAAAAGGGTTAAGTTAAAAATCATAACTAAAAATATAGCATAAAAGTCTTAATAATTAACTAATATGGCTAAATAATTAACTAAATATCCAAAAATTCCGATTAAACTGATACAAAGCACGTTAAATAACAGAGGGAGAGGGGATGTCAGTTTCATTACCGCTTATTGTTGGTTATGGCGGCTACAATGCCGCAGGTCGCAGTTCGTCAGATCAAGCGTTTAGACGCATGATTTTAGAATCGCTGCCGCAAAGCCAACAACAGCAGACCATCGTTAGTCTCGCTTGTCTTATGGGTTTAGTGAAAACAACAGATCGGGGTTTTGAGACTGCAGACGAGCAGATTATTGATGCCTCTGAAGTAGATAAGCAATTTCGCAGTACGGTCTTAAGTGGCACCCTTGTTCGAAAAATTTCCTCATTCGATCCCAGTGCGGTATCGGGCAATAAAAAAGTAAATCTAAGCGCCAGTGCGGAGTCGCAGCCGGTATTTACTATAGCTAAGCGTGATCTGCCTACAGTGACCCCCAAGCACTGGCAATTAACTGATCTACAGGACGGTACGTTTGAAGTTAAGCTCAGTGAAGACAGTGATCTGTTAGTAGCTTCAGACTATGAGCTAGCGGCCAAGGCTGCCGGTGAATTACCTCAAGGATTTGATCCTGCTAACCACTACAATGCTCGTTTTCATCCGCGTACATTGCAGATGGCACTGATGGGGGCAAGCGATGCACTACATTCGGTGGGGGTTGAATGGCAAACCATTGCCGATGCCGTTAAGCCTGATCAGATAGGCGTTTACTCATCCAGTGGCTTTAGCCAAATGAGTGAAGAAGGTTTTGGAGGTCTATTTCAGGCGCGCCTGAAAGGTGGACGAACCACCGCCAAGCAGGTGCCTATGGGGCTTAATTCCATGCCGGCTGACTTTATTAATGCCTATGTGCTTGGAAGTGTGGGTCATACCGAAGCTATTACAGGTGCCTGTGCTACCTTCCTTTATTGTTTGCAGGCCGCGGTAAGAGATATTCGCAGCGGCGTGCGTCGGGTTGCCATTGTCGGTAATGCAGAATCAGTCATAATGCCTGAAGTTTCCGAAGGGTTCTCCAATATGAGCGCCCTAGGCAATGACGAAAACCTCGCCAAATTAGATGGTGCAGACAAGCCTGACTGGCGCCGTGCAAGCCGTCCCTTTGGCGAAAACTGTGGCTTTACGCTTGCTGAGGGCACCCAGTATGTGGTTTTGATGGACGATGCGCTAACGGTGGAGCTAGGCGCAGATATTCACGGTGCGGTACCAGATATTTTTATTAATGCCGACGGTGTGAAAAAGTCTATTTCTGCGCCAGGTGTGGGTAATACTATTTCATTTGCCAAAGCAGTG
>MDTB01144400.1_pt1 | contig 15236 bp, 18 predicted proteins | sample 811161 | NCBI WGS metagenome assembly MDTB01 (sample SAMN05326650, study PRJNA326480) | marine metagenome | isolation source: seawater | place: Mediterranean Sea | collected 2009 | reverse complement strand
CGTTGATAGGCTGGATGTGGAAGCGCAGTAATGCGTGCAGCTGACCAGTACTAATAGCTCAATTGGCTTGATTTATGCACTGAAAAAAATTTTAATGAATTAAATTAATTCATTGATAATTGATAATTTATTTTATAACCCCAACTTAATAAACTGTTGGGGTTTTTTTATATTAATAAAGAATTATTATCTTAAACATGCCTCAAAATAAGCTCTTCTTATAAAAGAAAGTTTGATTGAAATATTTATAAATGTAATTTGTGTATTGTAGTTAATATATTGTTAAATGCTAAATATTAATTTAAACTCTAACAGTACCGAAACCAGCATCTAAATATATGCTGCTAGAATTTATATAGTCATTTTTCTCTAAAAAATTAAGAGTTTTTGATATATTTTTTATATTTCCAATTTTACCTTTTGGTATCAAATTTTTAATCTTATTCTTTTTTTGATTTGATAATTTTCTCCAGAGTGGTGAGTTAAAAAAACCTAAAACAAGAATATTACATTTTATATTAAACCCTGAATATTCAATTATTATAGATTTCATTAAACTTTCGAGCCCAAGTTTTGATGAGGAGTACAATAAGGTTCCTGCGTCCACTTTTAAACCCAGCGATGAACTAATGAAAACAATATCTAAAATTTTATTTTTATAATTTTTTATTAAATTTGAAGTAAAATAAAAATTGGAAAATAGATTTATACCAAATGTTTTTTTAATATCTTTTTCATTAATATTAATTAATAAACTATCTTTTTTATAAGTTGCAAAATTTATAAAAATAATTTTTTTAAATTTATCTAATTTTTTTTTTTTTTTTTCAAAAAATAATAAAATCTCTTTTTTTTTCTCTAGATCAATTTTATAAAAACTTAAACTTTTGTTATTTTTGATTTTACTTGAATGATAAAGACCAATTACTTCATTATTTTTTGATAAAATTTTAGCATATTCATAACCTAAGCCACTACTTGCTCCACCTATAATATATAGTTTATTTAAATTCATAATAACAAGATGATACTGAAAGACCAACTCCAAAACCACACATTAATATATTTTTATTCTTTAATTTTTTAAAATTTTCATATATTAATAAAGGAATAGTTGATGAGACAGTATTTCCATATTTTCTGTAATTAGATAAAAATTTATTATTTTCAATTTTAAGCTTATTTATTATATTCTTGTTTATTATATTGCTGGCTTGGTGTAGCAAAATATAGTCCAAATTTTTATTTTTTAATCTATTTTTTTTCATTAACTCATTAATTAAATTAGGAACTGTATTTAAAGAAAAGTTAAAAAGTTTGTTACCATCCATATGTAGGCTATTATTATTTATACATTCAGAATAATTGTCAAATTTTTGACTTAAGTAATTATAATTATTGCCATCACTAAGAAATTCAAATTTTGTCTTACTTTTTGATTTTACTAGTATTGTTGCTGTGGCACAGTCACTAAACAAAAGTTTTACATTTAATTTTTTGGAATATCTTGAGTAGTTGTCTGCTGTTATTAGAAGAATTTTATTTATTTCTTTTGAACTGAGTAAGCTTTCAGCTATTTTAAGACCATATATGTACCCACTACAACCATGATTTATATCAAAAACCAAACATTTTTTTTTAATATCTAAATTTTTTTGAATTATAAAACTATTTGGTGGAATATTATATTTAGGAGTTTGAGTAATTAGAATAATCACATCAATATTTTTATCTTTCTTTAAAACTTTTTTTGATGCTTTAGTTGCTAGGCTAATTATATCCTCTTTGTTGGTTACATGATAAACTTTAGAAATACCTGTGGCTTTAATAACTTTTTTATAATTTTTTTTTATCAAATCTTTGACTAGTATCTTTTGTGAGCCAACAGCAACACCTATTTTTAGAATTTTCATAAAAATGATTTCTAAATTATTTTTAATTTGTCTAAGTCCCTTAATGCATATTGACCTTTTGAGACATTAGAAAAACCAGGATTATAAACAAAATCACATTTATCAAAATGATAATGCACCACTTGACTAAATCTTGTTCTAGATTGATCAATTATCTTTTTTCCACCGTGCAAAAGATTTGCAGCCCAAATTACTGCTTGCCCAGGTTGTAATTTAAGTGTTTTTGTTTTAATTTTCTTTAATTTCACTAATCTATTTACGTATGTTTCATAAATTTTATAAAATTTTGACAATTCTTGCATTGATGTGGGAGTTTTTAAATTAAATAATGAATAGTCAACTAAGTCGAATTTATGACTGCCAGGTACAACAACTATTGCACCATTTTTTTCATCAGTTTTTTCTAAAGCAATCCATGCAGCACATAAATATTTATGTGGCATGGATGAAAAATGAATATAGTCACTATGAAGGGGCTGATCAGTTCCTTTAATAAAATTAATAGAATTTATTGGGATTGGTTTTTTTTCATAAAAATATTTTAAAATATTAACAATTTCTTTATTTTTACATAAATCTTTAATACTTCTGAATTTTTTGTATCCCTCAACTATTCTAGGATTTTTATTATAATGGTAAATTTTAGGATTTTTTTTTATATTTTCTTCCCTTGCAAGACTTGAGATGTCTTCAATAGTTTTTTTTAATTTTTTTTTAGAGATCTTTAAGTCAACAACAACATATCCATCTTTATTAAATTTTTTAGCGTATTTTATAAGCTTTTTTTCTTTTCTTTTAAGAATATCATCAAAAAGTTCTGACTCAACCCAGGGTGTATTTAGATTAAATAGATTTTTTGTCATTTGAAATAAATATTTTATTTCAATTTTTTTAATTTTATACAAAGTTGTTTAATACTTTGTACTTCTGTTAAATCAATTTTTGAAGATTTACCCTTTGTAGCTTTTTCTATTGCCGATAAAATACTTAGCTGTCCAAGAGAGTCCCATTCCTCAGTATTTTTAACGCTACTTTTTGCACTTACTTTTTTTTTTAAAGCCTTGGAAACTATTGAGATTATGTCCTTTTCATTCATGTTTAATCCTTTTTTTGTATTTTATATATTTTAGTAAAACACAAATACATATTGAATTTTTTGTAGATATATCCTTTTTTTAAAAAATTTTCAACCTTTCCTCTAATTAAATTTTTTGGCGCAGGCCATTCTTTAGTTATTAATAGTTTAGACTTAAAGTTTTTTTTTATAATTTTAGTTATAAGCTTGTGATCCGAAATTGATATTACGGGCATTAATATGCTTCCTTTTTTTTTTAGATTTTTTTCAACAGAGTTTAAAAATTTTTTAGATAATTTAAGACCATCTTTTCCACAGTCATGAGGAATAAATTTATTATACCAATTCTTTTTAGCTATAAGACTATTTATTGCAGATATATCATTTATTATTAAATCAAATTTCTCATTTTCCCAGTTTTTAAGAATATTGCTTTCTTTAGCAGTGCCAGTAACCTTATTTATCTTCAAGTTTGAATTAATAACTTTAATTGCATGTTTTGAATAATCTGAAAGGTAAAGGTCTATCTTTTTTCCAAATTTTTTTTTTAAAAAAATTCCAATTATACCTGAGCCAGAACCAAGATCTAAAACTTTTTTTTTCTGCCTAAATTTTAATTTATTGCAGACCTCAATTATTGACTGAGTTGTTAAGTTTGGTTCGAAAACTTTATTTGAATTAGTAAGTTTTATTTTTTGATTAAAGGTGTTTAATTTTTTCATTTTAGTAAGAAGTTACCATAATTTTTGTTAAATTTTATAATTATTCTTTATACTTTAGATAAACAAGGTATTGAAAAGTGCCTTCTATTTATGGGGCAAGAAACTATTATCATAATTAATATCTATCATCAGATTTTTAGTTTTATCTAAGGCTTGGAAGCTGTTTAGGTTTGTTTTGATAGGTTTTTAGGTGATAACCCTTAAATTAACTTTGTTCTTGTTAAAGTATATAAGTTAAAATATATAAGGATTTTTTTAAGACTTTAATGCAAACTTTAAAAAAACTAATATATTTTTTAACACTTCAAGAACGCAAAAGTGCACTTCTGCTGTTATTGATGATAGTGATAATGGCTTTGCTAGACATGATTGGTGTGGCCTCGATTATGCCATTTATAGCTGTGTTGTCTAACCCAAGCCTTGTTGAAACTAATGTCATTATAAAAAAAATGTTTCAAATTTCAGGTATATTTGGTGTTAAAACAACTCAACAATTTCTTTTTGCTCTCGGCTGCGCAGTCTTTTTACTGACAATTACCTCAACTGCCTTCAAGGCTCTAACAGAATATGTGCAGTATAGGTTTGTTAGTATGCGTGAATACAGCATTGGAAAACGTTTGGTAGAAGGTTATCTTCGTCAACCTTATAGCTGGTTTTTAAACCGTAATAGTGCAGACCTAGGTAAGAATGTTCTTTCAGAAGTAGGTACAATAGTAGGGGGTTCTATGAAACCAATGATGCAACTAATAGCCCAAAGCTCGGTTTCAATTGCAATTTTATTATTATTAATTGTAACTAATCCAAAACTTTCTTTAATTATTTTTTTTACTATTGGTGGAGCTTATGTACTAATTTTCAAATTTTCACGTGGTTTTCTTAATCGTATTGGAAAAGATCGTCTTAGATCAAATGAGTTAAGATTTAATGCTGTAAGTGAAGCTTTTGGCGCTGCAAAAGAAATTAAAGTAGGTGGACTTGAACAAACTTACATCAAACAATTTTCTGATCCTGCTAAAACTTTTGCTAAAGCTCAGTCTTCTGCACAAATTATAAGTCAATTACCTCGTTACGCCATTGAGTGCATCGCTTTTGGCGGTATATTGTTGGTAATACTATATCTCATGTCAAAAGAAGGAAATTTTCTTTTTGCTTTACCCATTATCTCGCTTTATGCTTATTCTGGCTATCGCTTAATTCCAGCTTTACAAAATGTCTATGCTGCTAATAGTCAACTTCGCTATATTAGTCCTGCACTTAATTCAATATATAACGATTTTAAAAGTTTAAAGTCATTTGATAGCAAACAAGATCAAGGTACCTTATCACTTAATAAAGAAATTAATTTAAATAAAATTTATTATCAGTATCCCAATACAACACGAATAGCTTTAAAGGGTATTAATCTTAAAATTCCTGTACGAAAAACTGTTGGGATTGTTGGTAGCACAGGTAGTGGAAAAACTACCACAGTGGATATCATTCTTGGTTTACTTGAAGTCAAACAAGGTACATTAGAGGTCGACGGTAAAGTAATTAGCAAAAAAAACTGTAGAGCTTGGCAAAAATCTATTGGTTATGTTCCACAATACATATATTTAACTGATGACACTATTAGAGCTAATATCGCTCTTGGAATAAAACCAGAGGAAATAAATCAAGAAACTATTAAAAAAGTTTGTAAAATTGCAAATTTACATGAATTTATAACAAATGAACTACCACAACAATACGAAACTACTGTTGGTGAACGAGGTGTTAGATTGTCTGGTGGACAGAGACAGCGTATTGGAATTGCAAGAGCCTTATATCACAATCCACAAATACTAATTTTGGATGAGGCTACTAGTTCTCTAGATAATATGACTGAAAAATTAGTGATGCAAGAGGTAAATAATATTGGCAAAGATATAACAGTTATTATAATTGCACATCGTTTGAGCACAATAAAAAATTGTGATATCATCTATTTACTTGATAAGGGTGAATTAAAAAATAAAGGCACATTTGAAGAGCTAATTAATAGTGATAATAATTTCACGACAAGTGTTACCAAATTAAATTAATGATTCAAAATAAGATACAAAAAGATTTAAAAAAATTAATAATTAAAAATCTTAAACTGAGTGGTGTTAAGCCAAATGACCATTTATATTTATCAGTTGATATGGGTGGATTATTTAATAATTATATCAATCAACCAAAACTAATTGACATAATTAGAAAAAAAAAATTTTTTTTTACAAAATTTGTTTTAAAAATTTTAAAAGAATATACTTCAAATGAAGGATCTTTAATATGCCCTACATTTTCATACTCAACAATAAAAAAAAAATTTTTTGATATAAAAAAAACTAAGTCTGATTTAGGAATTTTTAGTCAAACTTTTTTAGATGACAAAAACTCCTTAAGGTCAGACCATTCCATACACTCTTTATCTGCTATAGGAAAATTTAAAGAAATTATTAAGAAAGGTCATGGTATTTACAGCTATGGAATTAATAGTCCATTTGAGAGTTTATTAAAATTTAATGTTAAATTTGTTAATATTGGAGTGCCTTTTTGGAAAACTTGTACTTATATTCATCATGTTCAACATTTAAATGGTTGCAATTTCCGTTTTTACAAATCTTTTAAAATGAAAAAAAAAATTGGGACTAAGATAAAAAGTTCATTTGACTATGATTTCCTCAGATTTAAAAATTTGAACCAAGAGCCAATAAATACTATAAAAATTGAAAAAATTCTTAGTAGAAAAAAATTAGTTAAATACATAAAAAAACCTGTTTTTTTTTCAGTTATTAATTGTCACTCTGTATACAACGAAACAAAAATTTTATTAAAAAAAGACTCGAGCGCATTCATTAAAGGAAGTAAAAAAGTTATATTTAATGATGATCTTAAAGACAAAAATTTACTAAAACTTAAAGTAGTATAATTTTAAATAAGTGACATTATGTTTATATTTATATAAATAATAATAAACAAAAATGAAAAAAGATATTTTTATGCAATCCATCAAGCACACTTTCAATGAGCATATTAATGTGCTCAACGAAACATATGTTGCAATTGCTGAAAAAATTGAATTGTCTGCAGATATAATTGCTAAATCGCTGGCATCTGGAGGTACCATTTTTTGGTGTGGTAATGGTGGTAGTGCTGCAGATAGCCAGCATATAGCTGCAGAATTTGTTGGTCGTTTTAAAAAAGACCGTCGACCATTAAGGTCTATTGCGTTGACAACTGACACTTCTGTTCTAACATGTGTAGCTAATGATTATAGTTATGAAGAAATATTTTCCAGACAATTAAGTGCATTGGGACGAGATGGAGACGTATTGGTTGCAATTACAACTTCAGGTAAAAGTGAAAACATTAAACAAGTGTTAATTCAAGCTCAAAAGATGGGAATTAAAACAATAGGTTTGCTTGGTAAAAAGGGTGGAGTGTGCAAAGATCATTCAGATGTATCACTAATAGTTTCATCGGATACAACTGCTCGTATCCAAGAAACACATATTTTAATTGAGCATTTATTATGTGAGCTGGTAGAACACAAACTAGGCTTTAACTAAACATTACTAGTTTTAATATATTTATAGTTGTGAAAATTAAAAAAATAAAGTTGGATGATTTGGATGCACTTATATTTGATTTTGATGGAGTGTTAACTGACAATAGAGTGCACATTGATCAAGATGGAAATGAATCAGTTAGTTGTAATCGATCAGATGGTTTAGCTTTTATTGTTTTGGAAAAGATTAAAAAACCTACATTTATTATCTCAACCGAAAAAAATAAAGTTGTTGCTGCTCGAGCAAAAAAATTAAAAACCCCAGTACTATTTGGCATAGAAAATAAATTTAAGGCTTTAAAAAAATTATCAATAAAGAAAAAATTTGATCTTGATAAAACATTATATGTGGGAAATGATTTGAACGATTATGAAGCTTTAAAATTATGCGGATATTCAGCTTGTCCTTCAGATAGCCATAAAGAGATTAAAAAAATTTCAACATTTATACTTGACGCCAAAGGTGGTTCAGGTGTAGTTAGAGAGTTAATTGAAGAAGTCTTAGAATTTAATATTTTAAAATTTTTATAATTTAAATAAGGAGGGTTTATCAAACCAATATTTATATCTGCTGAAATAGGAATTAATCATAATGGTGATATGTCAATTTGTAAGCAACTCATTGATGTTGCTGCAGAAGCAGGCTGCAATGCAGTTAAATTTCAAAAACGAGACTTAGATCAAGTCTATACGCAAGAGTTCTTAGATTCACCAAGAGAGAGTCCATGGGGAAATACCCAACGAGCACAAAAAGAAGGCTTAGAATTTAATGAAAATCAATATAAGGAAATCGATACTTACTGTAAAAGTAAAGGAATTGAATGGTTTGCCTCAGCTTGGGATCTTAATAGTCAAGAATTTTTAAGACAATTTGACTGCAACTATAACAAAGTTGCCTCTGCGATGCTAGTTTACAAAGAATTATTGAAAAAAATTGCAGAGGAAGGAAAGCATACTTTTATTTCTACAGGAATGTCAGATTATAATGATATACAGGCAGCAGTTGATATATTTAAATCAGCAAAATGTTCGTTTGAATTAATGCATACTGTTTCTACATATCCAATGAACGATGAAGATGCTAATCTTAATGTAATCAAAACTTTACGAGATAAATTTGACTGTGATGTAGGTTATAGTGGTCATGAGTCAGGGCTAGTCATATCTTATGCTGCTGCAACATTGGAAATTACTTCTTTAGAACGACACATAACTCTAAGTAGAGCAATGTATGGCTCAGACCAGGCAGCATCAATTGAACCAATGGGTCTTAAACAGCTTGTTGGAGGTGTTAGAAAAATTGAAAAATCATTAGGTGATGGTAAAAAGATAATAATTGAGGCAGAAAAGCCTATAGCAAAAAAATTACGAGAACATATTAATAAGAATATAAATAATTAATTTTTTTTAGTAATTTTTTGAAAAAAATACCTTGTTTACTATTGATAGATTATTTCCTAGATTTGATAATACAAAAAATTTACTTATGTGTTTAATAAAATGAAAAATAAATTTGGCATAATGCAAGGGAGATTGTTGCCCAAGTACAAAGGAAGATATCAAGCACATCCCGTAGGCTATTGGAGAGATGAATTTCCAATTGCATCAAATCTTGGTCTCGATTCAATTGAGTTTATTCTTGACTATAATGATGCAGAAAGTAATCCGTTATTGGCACAAGGTGGTGTAAAGGATATACAAAATACTGAAAAATCAAGCGGGGTTAAAGTGCGCTCTATATGTGCTGATTATTTTATGGAAGCTCCTATCCATAGTAATGAAACAGCTGTTGTAGATAAGAGCATGAAAGTTCTTAATCAACTGATTACGAATGCTTCTTTAATGGACGTTACAGATATAGTCGTTCCTTGTGTGGATCAATCAAGTTTAAAAAATAAAAAAGATATTGATAATTTTGTAACCAATATCAAATCAATTATTAGCACTGTGGAAAAAAAAAAATAAATATATCTCTTGAAACAGATTTGGCGCCTCTAGCTTTTGCAAATTTGATTGAATCAATCGGTTCAAAAAATGTAACGGTAAACTATGACACTGGAAATAGTGCAGCGTTAGGATATGATCCAGATGAAGAATTTAAATCTTATGGTTATAAAATTACAGACTTACATATAAAAGATCGTTTATATGGTGATGCCTCAGTTGAGCTAGGCACTGGAAATACTAATTTTACTAAAATTATTAACCTAATCTCAAAGTATGAGTATCAAGGTATTGTAATTTTTCAGGCATTTAGAGATGATGAAGGTGTAGAAATATTTAAAAGACAGTATGATTGGTTCAAAGATAAGTTTAATATATTTTAATACCTCTTAAAAATGCTTTTATATCTTTTAAAAATTTCAACGTTTTTATTTTAAAACCTTTGAATTTAAGCTTTTCAAATGAGTTTAAATCAGCATACCTTAAATCAATACTCATTCTAAAAAAATTAGAATTTTGAACAACTGAACGATGCAGAACATAGGGGTTGATAATAACTATATCACCAGGCTTACTTTTAAAACTTTTAATTTTTAAATCTGATTTCCCAATTATTTTTTCAGCATTTTTTTTTTTATCGCTGTAAACTGTATTATAAACTATTCCAGACGATTGTGATCCTTCAATAAATTGAACAGAATTAGTATGATCTGCCGATGTTAAAGAAATCCACATAGCTAGAGATTTGTTATTTAAGCCATCGTAGTCATGAGAATAAAAAGTTTCTATATCTTGATGCCATCCAGTTGCTTGTGGCACTTCATTTCCTGGAAAATTTAATCTAAAATCTACAAATTCTGTTAATTCTATATTATTTGAATTAAATAATTTTTTAAATAGTTCAACTATTTTATTTTTTCTTGAAAATTCAACTATATTATCTTTAATTAATGTTTTTGGTATCAATTCCTTTTTAATTTTCGGTGTAGCTAATTCCAATCTTTTTACTAAGTTTTCATTATCAGGAAAATTAATAAAATCCTTGTAGAGTATTATTATTTTTTTATTAAATTCATCTATTTCTTCAATTGAAAAAAAAGAATGAGGCCCGGACCACCCCTTTGTTGTTAAGTCAGACTTGATTAAATCAATATTCATGATTATAACATATCACTTGTGTCGTTAAGTAATCAACTAACTATCAGATTAAAAAAAATAATTACTGATTTACAAGTTAAATAAAAAAAAAAATAAATCAATGAATTTTTCAAACAATATAATTAAATATCTTCATTTTTTTAAATGTCCCAAAGATCATTCTGATTTAAAATTAAATAAGAGCGATATAAAAAATAATCAAATAATTGAAGGTGAATTAATATCTAAAAAAGATAAAAATATTTATAAAATAAGAAATAATATTATTAGATTTGTAAGCTCAGATAATTATGCCAAATCATTTGAACTGCAATTTAAAAAATTTAAGAATATTCAATTTGATCAAGTGTCAAATGAAATGGCCAATTATACTAAAGATAAATTTGATAAAATTACAAATTTTGCAAATTTAAATGATAAGATTGTATGTGAAATAGGAACAGGTAGTGGTAGATTTATCAACGAGGTTTTAAAACAAAAGCCTAAATTAGTGATAGCTATAGATTATTCTGGCGCAATTGATCAGTTGAAAGAAAATATTACAACCAATCAAGATATTATTTATATCCAGGCTGATGCTGCAAATAATCCAATAAAAGATAATCTTATTGATTTTGTATATTCAATAGGAGTTCTTCATCATACTAAGAGTGTAGAAATAGGGTTTAAAGAAATGTCTAGAATTATAAAAAAAAATGGTGAAGCTTGTTTATCTATTTATAGAAAAGGATACTACTGCAATCTATGTGTAACAATTTTGAGAAAATTTTTAAATTTATTTAATCATAAGATAAAATTTAAATTAGCATATTTATATGCTTCAGCAGTTTATTATATTATTCCAAATTTTTTAAAAAGAAATATTGTAGCTAAAATTATTCCTTTCATTCACCTTCCAAATAAAGAATGGTCAATTCTGGATACTATTGATAGCATTACACCTGTGTATCAAAGTTGTTATACAGAAAAACAAGTATATGAACTATTTGAGAGAAATAATATGCATTCAATTAAAAAAGTGAATTGGGGTGTATCGCACATTGGAAAAAAAATTTAAAATTTTAGAAAAATAGATGAAGAATTACTTTAAACATGTTGCTGTAATACCTGCAAGAAAAAATAGTAAGTCTTTACCATTTAAAAATAGATTTTTATTTAAACATACGGCTGAATTTTTAAGAGGAAACAAATTGTTTGATGAAGTTTATGTAAATTCTGATGATCTTTTTTTAAAAGATATGGCAAATAAATATAGTTTTAATTTTTTTAAGAGGCAAAAAAAATTAGCAACTGATAAGTCATGCATTAAAGAAGTGTTTGTTGATATGAACAATAAATTAAAATTTAAAAGCAATACCTTTATTTGGCTATTTTATATCCCTCTTGTTTATAAAAATAATAGTGATTTTAAAAAGTCTATTAAATTAGTTGAAGAAAAAAAATTAAATTCAATATGTGCATTTAAAAAAACAGATACAAATCCAATGAGCTGTTGGTATATTAAAAAGAATAAACCATTTCAATTTATTAAAAATGATCTTTGTAGGCGACAAGATTTTCCTTTAGCTTATTCACACCATCATTATATTAGTGGATTTAATGTTAAATCTTTAAATAAACTTAATAATGAATTAATTTATAAAGACACATATCCAATATTGCTAAATAGCAAAACATCTAAAAAATTGATAGAAGTTGATACACCTGAAGAATTAAAAAAATTTAAAAAGATGATAAAAAGATGAAAAAACCAAAAATAACTAATTCAAATAAGTTATATGAAAAAGCCATAAAAATCATTCCTGGTGGAAGCCAAACTTTTAGTAAAGGCCCATCTCAATTCACAAATAATTTTGCACCAAAATATTTAAAAAAAGGCAAAGGATGTAAAGTTTGGGATGAAGATAACAACAAATATATAGATTACGTCATGGCATGCCAACCATTAATACTTGGATATTCAGATAAAGATATCAATAGAGCTGTTTATGAGCAACTTCAAATTGGCTCAACATTCTCACTTATGAATAAATTAGAAATTGATGTTGCCGAGCTACTTGTAAAACATATCCCAAGTGCTGAAATGGTAAGGTTTGGTAAAAATGGAGGAGACGCAACAACTATAGCAATTAAAATTGCAAGAGCAGTTACTGGAAAACAAAAAGTTGCATTTTGTGGTTATCACGGCTGGCATGACTGGTTTATTGCATCTACAGACAAATCAAATGGCATACCAAATTTTAATAAACAACTAGTTCATAGCTTTGAATACAACAACATTGAAAGTTTAGAAAAAATTTTTGAAAATAATAAAAACGAAATCTCGTGTGTTATAATGGAACCCATTACCGTCCCAGAACCAAAGTGTTACTCTAAAAATAATAATTGTACAAATAATATTTGTAAAAGTACTAATATTTGTAAAAAAAATAATTTTTTACATCAAGTTAAAAAAATTTGTAAAAAAAATAATGCCTTATTAATTTTTGATGAAGTAGTTACAGGATTTAGATATGCCATAGGTGGTGCCCAAGAATATTATAATGTTACCCCTGATTTAACTGCACTAGCTAAAGGGATTAGCAATGGAATACCATTATCAGCTATTGCAGGTAAAAAAGAGTATATGTCATTATTGGGTGATGATGTATTTTTTTCATTTACCTATGGTGGCGAATGCTTGGGACTTGCTGCTGCAAAAACATGTATAAACAAGTTAATTAAAGAAAAAGTTCCACGTCATCTAAATACCGTAGGATCTTATTATAAAGATAGACTAAATAAAATTATAAAAAGTCACAAACTAGATCATTTTATTTCTTGTGATGGTCATCCTTGCAGAAGTATTGTTACTATCAAGGATATTAAAAATTACAAAAATCTAGAGACTAAAACTTTTATTCAACAAGAGTTATTTAGAAGAGGTGTTTTATGGGCTGCATATCATTCTTTAAGTTTTATGCATAAAAAAAGTGACATAGATAAAACTTTAAAAGCTTTTGATGAAACGTTTGATATTTTAGAAAAAATCATTAATCGAAGAATTAGCATTAAATCAAAAATAGAAGGTGATTTAGTTAGCCCAGTATTTAGAAAAGTATCTGATTTTAATTCTTTTATAGACAAAAAAAATGGATAGCAATAATTTAGATAAATTTAATAAAGATGGATTTCTTCATTTAGAAAATTGTTTTTCAGAAAAAGAAATAGATGACCTAAGAAAAAAAATTAAAGAATTATCTGATAATAGTAAAAATATATATATATTACCATCAACATGTCTTAAGGAAAAAGAAATTTATCAAACTATTTTTAATAAAAGACTGGTACAAACTTATAAGGAAATAATTCAGGATGATGTTTACTTAATTCCAGAACTGCACGTGCAAATAAATCAGTTTCCAAAAAACAAAAAATTAGGCTGGCATTTTGATGGGCAATCTGAGAGAAAGAATGCTTATTTGAAAGCACCTAATAGAAAGTTTTTTAGAGTAGGAATTTACTTGCAGGATAATAGTGCTGACTTTGGGGGAGGCATAGATGTACTTAAATGTAATTTTTTTAAAAAATTACCATTAAAAACAAATAATATAATTGAAAAAGAAATTATTAAATTTTATTCATTATTCTTTTCAAAAACTATTAAATCAAAAAAAGGTTCAGTTGTGTTTTTTGACTCAAGATTGCCACATAAAGGAACATTTCCTAAAAAAAATCCATTTAATTTAAATTTTAGAGATAAATACACTATTTATTTTCAAGTTGGAAATAAGGAGCATTGTGGTTATTTTTTAAAGAATTCGGTTGAGAGAATGTTTAAAAATTATAACAATAATAAAGTAATTAATTATTTTCTAGATTATCTGAAGCTAAATTTTCCACATGAATACCAATCTGAGTTTGTAAGTATGCTAAATTCAAATAATATTAATCTCTTAACTTCAAGTGAAGAAGAATCAAAATTTTATAAAGAATTTGAAAAATTTACAGGAATATCAAAATAATGTTTTTGATTTGCCACCATCCATAAAAATAGTAGTTCCATTAATATATTTTATATCTTTAAGTACTATATTTTTAACAAGTTCACCTATCTCATCAGTTGTACCCAATCTTTTAAGTGGTAATTTGTTTTTAAGTTTTTGTATATCATTATTTAAGTTTCTTATTCTATCTGTATCAATAGGGCCTGGGGCAATGTTTACAGTTGTAATATTTTTCTCTGCATAAATATCTGTTAAAGATTTTAATAATGACCAAAATGCTACTCTTAAACTATTTGAAATAACTAAATTTGGATTAATTTCTCTAATATGAAAAGAAGATACTAAAAAAATAAAACCATTTTTATTAATTTTAAAATCTCTTAAAATTATTGTAAAACTTAAAAATAATTGATTAAAATAATTTAACCAATCGTCATTACTAATTGTATAGAAATCTGTAGGAGGAGGGCCGCCAGTATTTAAAACCAAAACATCAGCACTTTTATATTTTTTTACAAATTTATTTGCATCATTTATTTTTGATGTGTTAAAATCTTTAGAAGATAAGGCTATTGTTTCTTTTGAGATAGTTTTCAAATGTTTAGAAATGCCTGCACCTATACCTCTACTTCCTGCAATAATAATTGATTTTCTAGGTTTCATTTTTGATTTTGGTCAGGAATGTCATTTTTAGAAAATAATCTACCATTTATACCAAGTATCTGATCAATTTCATTAATTTTAATTAATAAATTAGTAAAGTTTTTAAATTCAATAGCATGTGCTTCATCAGGATGTTTTACTTTCTTAGGTCCTTTTAAATATATAAAAATATCACATTTTTTTATAGATTTAGATAATATG
>MDTB01200743.1_pt1 | contig 15237 bp, 16 predicted proteins | sample 811161 | NCBI WGS metagenome assembly MDTB01 (sample SAMN05326650, study PRJNA326480) | marine metagenome | isolation source: seawater | place: Mediterranean Sea | collected 2009 | reverse complement strand
TTCAATATGGGTATCTGGTGAAGTTTCAAATTTTAGATCTTATGATTCTGGTCATTGGTATTTCAAAATAAAAGACGATAAATCAGAACTTCAGTGTGTCATGTTTAAGTTTAGAAATAATTCTATCAATAAGACACCTGCTGATGGAGATAATTTAATCTTGAAAGGTAGTATTTCTATGTATATCGCGAGAGGATCATACCAATTTCAAGTTGATCAAATTGAATATGCAGGTGAAGGTGTTTTATTAAAAAACTTTGAAGATTTAAAAAACAAACTATCAAATGAAGGATTATTTGATTCTTCAAGTAAAACAGAAATTCCTAAGATTGTTAAAAATGTTGCAGTTATTACTTCGCCTAATGGAGCAGTTATTCAGGATATCAAAAATGTTCTTTCGAGAAGATCTCCTTTAATCAACGTATATCTAATTCCAAGTACAGTTCAAGGAGAAGGATCAGACAAAAATTTAATAGAATCTTTTAAAAAAATAACTTATTTAAATCAAAAAAACAAAATTGATGTCGTAATTATAGCTAGAGGAGGAGGCTCTCTAGAAGATCTTTGGTCTTTTAATTCAGAAATGTTGGCTAGAAAAATTTTTAATTTTGAAATTCCGGTTATAAGTGCCATTGGTCATGAAACAGATTTTACAATTTGTGACTTCGTTAGTGACTTGAGAGCTCCTACACCCTCATCTGCCGCGGAAATAATAAGCGAATTTTATGTTGGAATTTCTGAATCTTTAAGAATGAAGAGTCAGTTTCTAAAAAAAGAATTTTTATCTCTTATTAAAAATTTAGATAGTTCTCTTGCATTGCTATCAAAAAGTCTTATTAATCCGAGAGCGAAATTAAAAGAAGATTTTCTTAAAACCGACGAAATAAGTAATAAATTAAAATATATATTGAATTCGTTTATTTCTGAAAAAAACTTTTTAGTAGATAAAAGAATTCTTTCATTAAAACAACTAACTCCATTGAGCCAGGTTAGATCAAAGAAGAAAGAAATTTCTTTAATTAGAAAAAATATAGATATTACGTCTAAAAATCTTTTAAAGATAAAAAAAGAAAAGTTTAAAGGAATAATTAAAGAATTAGAGGCCTTAAGTCCTCTAGAAATTTTAGCTCGAGGTTATTCAATAACTAAAATAAAGTCTTCACAAAAAATTGTTAGAGACTCAAGAGAATTAAAACTTGGAGAAACAATAACTTCAATAGTAGCTAACTCAGAAATTGAATCAAAGATAACAAAAATTGAATAAACTATTTTTTTTGCTTTTAATATTTATATTTGGATGCGCTAATAATATTTCGTATTTACCTCAATGTAATTTCCCTGAATCTATTTTAGAAAAAGGTGGTCTAGTCAAAAATGATTATGAATTGAATTTAGAGAAGAATTTTATATATAAAAAAAATATAACTTGCTATGAAGGATCAACAAGAAAAATAGTTTCTCCTATCTCTTATTTTGTTAAAGAGAATGAATATAAGAAAGAAGGAATATTAATAAAAGATAAAGAGTTTAGGGAGTCTAAAATTATTATAAGAGATAATAAATTTAATAAGATTTCTAGCGATAATATTAAAAGAATAAATATAGAATCAAGAATTTTAAATTCTAAGTATCTTATTAATTCTTACAATTTAGAAATAAGTTTTCCGCTTTATTTTCCCTCTGAAGGCATAATTTCAAGCGAGTATGGAGTAAAAAGATTCATAAATAATATACCAAGAAACCCTCACCTAGGTTTAGATATTGCTTCGAAGACAGGTACCCCAATATACTCAGCTGAAAAAGGGTTGATAGTTTTAGCTAGAGATTTTTTTTATAGAGGAAAAAATATCTTAATTGATCATGCCTATAATTTTAAAACGTCTTATTCTCACTTAGATAAAATATTAGTAAATGAAGGAGATTTCGTAGAAAGAGGAGAAATTATTGGATATATGGGTTCTTCTGGAAGAGTAACTGGCCCCCATCTTCATTTTGAAACTATCTTTTTAGGTGAAAAATTAAACCCAATTTATTTTTTACCTAAAGATTAAGAGCTTCTTTCATCTCTTCAAGAGTTTGAGGTCCCTTCAAAGTCATGCTTAGTTTGCCCTCCTTATCAATAACAAACGTAACTGGCAATGCATCTGGAACATCGTAATTATAAATTAACTGGGGATCTGAAATTAAAGAAGGTATCTCTGCTTTTATTTTTAAAAGTTGTTTTTTTAATTCATTACCCTCAAGCCTATCAAAATTAAATAAAAAGACAGACACTTGATCGCCGAATTGAGAATTTAATTTATTGAGCTCTGGAATTTCTTTGATACAAGGCGGACACCAATCTGCCCAGTAATTTATGAGTATCCATTTACCTCTTAAGTCATCCAAGTAAACTTTTTTATTTTCACTAGTTAATAAATCAGGTTGGGAGCAACCCAAAAATAAACTAATAAGAACATAGGCTAATAATTTTTTATAATGCATAATTTTAAAATATTGTTTCTTAAGATAATATCAACTCCATGTTTACAACAATACTTGAAAAAATAGATTTCATAAGAAAAATCATTATAAATTCCTTTTTTTTATTAATTCTAATCGTGATAATTATTGGTCTATTTATATTTCCCTTTATAGATAATAATGAAGGAGAGATTAAGGGACGTATTTTAAGTCTAAAAACTAATGATATTTCTGATCGAAGTTCATCTTATTTTGATTCTGAAGAAAATCTTACAGTCTATGAAATAGTCAATGCCTTTGAATATGCCTCAAATGATATAGACGTTGAGTTGGTTTTTTTAGACCTGTCATACTTAAGTGTTTCTTCTGCTTCTGCTTTTGAAATTGGAAAATCAATACAGCTTCTCAGAGAAAATGGAAAAAAAGTTATCGCGTATGGAGATTTTTTAACTCAATCGCAATATCTTCTTGCATCTTATGCAGACGAAATAATTCTTAATCCTTTTGGTATGGTTTTTCTAGAGGGTTTTAAAAAGTATCAGATTTACTTAAAAGATTTTCTTGATAAGAACAATATAGTTGTTAACACTTTTGTTGCTGGAGAATATAAATCTGCGACTGAGATTTTTTCTGAATCTAAAATGTCTGATCAAGACAGACTTCAATCACAAATCTTTTTAAATGACTTATGGAAAAATTGGCTAAAAGAAATAACAAATAATAGGTTATCTCTAAAAATAGATATTAATTTATTTATTAATAATTTTAATGAAATAGACCCAGATCTATCAGCTGCTGAAAAAGCAAAGAAATACGGCTTAATTGATAAAATATTAACTAGAATTGAATTAAGAAACTATTTTTCTGAATTGGGAAAAGTTGATAAAAGTAGTAAACCTCAAGAACCCAAAATAGTTTCGTTAAAATCCTACTATGATCGAAAAAAAGAATCTAACCGCTCAAATGACAAAATTGTTGTTTTAAACGCCTATGGAGAAATAGTTGATGGTTCATTTCAAGAGAATCAAATATCAAGTCAATTTTTTTCAGAAAAGATAAATGAAATCTCAAAAGACCCTTCTGTAAAAGGGCTTCTTTTAAGAGTTAATTCTCCTGGAGGTAGTGGGTTTGCTTCCGAAGTAATTAGACAAGAATTACTAAATTTAAAAAGAAATGGCCTTCCAATTATTGTTTCAATTTCTGACATCGCTGCTTCAGGTGGTTATTGGATATCAGCAGATGCAGATGAAATTTGGGCAACTCCTCTATCTGTCACCGGGTCTATAGGTGTTTTTGCATTACTCCCTTCTATTGAAAATGCTTTGTCCAGTTACGGGTTTAAACACGATGGATTAAGTACAACTGAATTTAATCCCTCCATACTTTCAAATCCCGATGAAAATCTTAAGGTGTTTATTCAAAATTATGTTGATAAAGCATATCTTGATTTTATTAATTTAGTTTCAGAAGGAAGAGACCTAAATATTAACTCAGTAAGCAAAATATCTAATGGTAAAATATGGACAGGCACTCAAGCTCTTAAAAATGGGTTGATTGATAATATAGGCACTCAATCAGACGCAATTGAAAGATTAAAAGAAATTATTGGTTCTGAGGATATTGATGTTGAATATCTAAAATTTAAACAAAGCTTGTTTGACATTATTGGAAATAATTTTTTGAATTTCTTCTTATTAAATGATTTTTTTCTAAAAGATCTAGATTTTAAAAATTACATTTTTAAAGAATTTGATTTGCTCGAAAAAGAAATAATTAATTTAAGAATGGATTGTTTGAATTGTTTAATCAAATAAGCTCTTTGATCAGCGGAATAGTAATATTTTTTTTTCTTTCCATCGTGAGCAAATCTAATTTATTTACTAAATTTTGCAAAGATTCATGATTTCTCGAACTATGATTCATAATAAAATTCAGACATTTATTATTAATATTTATACCCCTTTTTCCTAATTCAATTTCTATAATATTTTTTTTATCGTTATCTGTTAATCTTGGAATTACAATTTCAAAGTTAGAATTAATTCTAGATTTTAAATCCGGCAATAAAATTTTCTTATTTATTGAGGAAGATTCATTAAGGACTAGCTTAATTCCATTTAATTTAGTTGAGTTATAAAGATTAAATAAGTTTAGCTCTAAAAATTTGTCTTCAAAACATTTGTTAAAAGCATCTACAAAAATAAAATCAAATGCTTGAAGACCGTCTAGCAGATCGCTTTTTCCTTCAATAGTTGATATAAAAATAGTTCTGAATTTTTTTTGTACAAGATGATAAAAAGCTTGGAATATATATGAATTTATTAAATCTTCTCCTTTTAAAAGAATGCAATGATTGTCATGTAGAATAAAATCATCAACTTTTTTTTTAATTTCATCGTGAAAACTCAATTTTTCCATATCATGAAATTCAACCTTATTATTCAAATTAAAACTTAAAACTGTTTGATTCATAAATTTAAAATATTTTTTTAAAAACTTCTTTACCTGGGTATTTTAAATAATTAAAAATACTCGTAATTATAGAAATAATTAATAAGATTTCTAAAGAAGTTATAATCTCTGAAAAAATTAGAAATCCAGAAGCATTAATAATAATTAAACCTAAATAAATCATTAAGAATAAAGCATTTATTTTTCCCGTAATGTGGGGTTTAACTTCATAATCTTTTACTAATAATGAAGCTAAGATAAAACCAACTATCACAAACACATCCCTTCCTAAGATCATAAAAGCCATTAGCAAATCTATTTCTCCAATTAGAGATAGAGAAATTAATGCTCCAAGAATTAAGGTTTTATCTGATATAGGGTCTGCAATTTTTCCAAAATCGCTAATATAATCATATCGTCTTGCTATTAAACCATCAAAAAAGTCTGTAATAGCAGCTAAGAAATAAAGAAGGATTGCCCATAAAAAATTGCTGTCCAGAATAAATAGAACTATGGGATAAACCAAAAAAAATCTAAAAATTGTTAAGAGATTAGGAATTGTTTTGAGCATTTTCTTGCAAACTAAATTCTAAAAAAATTTTCTGATAGTCAATAGAATTAATCTTAAAATTTTTATTATTTTTAAATAATTTTTCAACTTCTGTTATCTTTCCTAATAAGTTGCTCTTGAAAACTACATCGTTCTTTTTTAATGAGCTTAATGACAAATTATCAAAAAATATTATTTTTTCTAATTCTTGTGAAACATAGTCATATTCTTCAATAGACATAATATTTGAAATGTAAATCCTTAAAGGCTTAAAAGAATTCTTATTTATTAATATTTTCTTTGATAACTTAACTAAATCAGCTGTCTTGTTAAAAATACTTTCTAAAGTATAAATTCTAGAAAAATCTATTTTATTGTTTTTTGGTGATAGAGTCTGATAACAATTTTCTTGAGATAAAGTTAGCTCGCAATAAAACGACTCATCGCTCATATATCTTCTGTTTATAAAAGAATTATCCTTGCGCTCATTTTTATCTTCAATATCTAAAAAACTAAGATCATTTGAATCTAAAATAGGATAAATAAGATCAATGTCTCTTTCTTGAGACATTTTTGTTAAAGATTTTTTAGCTTTATTGCACTTTTCAATTAATAAATCGTAATTTCTTTTAGAGTTCAAATCGGTACGGCATAAAATCCAGGCTGCGATTGACTGTCTATCCTCAAGAGAAATTGATAAATTTCTTTCCAAGAAATTATTTCTTAATAACTTAGCATTGATAATAATTTTTATTCTGTCGTCTTTTGTAAATTCATAAGATTTAATGAAAATCTCCGGATTTAAATTCAAAATTAATCTTTTGTTTTGATCAAATTCATTTTTACTGCCTAGGATTCTTATTGAAGAAATATCTAGAGCTTTCCTCAATACTTGGTTAGTACTTAAATTATCACTTTCTATAAAAAGAACATGCTCATCAGGAAAAGAGCTATAACTTTGTAAAGAAAAAACAAAGAAAAAGAAAATAAAAAAATTTTTTATTAAATGCTTCATATTGATTATGAATTATAATGTTATTAATTTAATTTGTTTTAATTTCTGCAAAAAGGCTCAAACTTGTCAAAAAAAAATAAAATTTCTTATAAAACATCTGGCGTAGATATAAATAAAGGCGATGCCTTAGTAAATTTTATTAAACCTCTAGCAAAAAAAACTTCACGAAAAGAGGTATCTGAAGGAATTGGAGGCTTTTCTGCAATAACAGCCATACCGGCTAAGTATAAAAACCCTATGATTGTGAGTGCTACAGATGGAGTTGGTACAAAAATTGAAATAGCTGAATTAATGAATGATCATTCTACAATTGGAGAAGATTTAGTGGCTATGTGTGTAAATGACCTTATTACATGCGGCGCTGAACCAATTTTTTTCTTAGATTATATAGTTACTGAAAGAATAAATTTATCTAAATCAAAAGAGATTTTAAAAGGAATTGCAAAAGGTTGTCTTAAATCTAACTGTTCCTTAATAGGAGGCGAAACTGCAGAACATCCAAATGCTTTTCCTAAAAATAAATATGATCTTGCAGGGTTTTGTGTAGGAATAGTTGAAAAAGAAGATATAAAAAAGTCAAATCAACCAAAAAACGGAGATATTTTAATTTCACTGAAATCGTCTGGCTTACATTCTAATGGCTTTTCATTAATCAGAGCGTTATTAAAAAGAAAAAAAATAAAATTAAGTGACAAAATTGGGAATAATACTTTTGGTAAATTGGTTCTTAAACCCACAAAAATTTATGTTAATGAAATATTAGAATTAAAAAATAACATTAATATAAAAGCTATTGCTCATATTACTGGTGGTGGACTCATCGGCAACTTAGAAAGAATAATTCCAAAAAAAATGAAAATAAAATTATTAAAAAATACTTTATTTTATTTTCACAAAAAATTATTTTTAAAAGTGAAGAAAGCTTCTAATCTATCGGACAAAGAAATGCTTGAAACTTTTAATTGTGGAAATGGGATGGTTTTAGTTGTAAGTGAAAATGATTTAAATAAAACTACAACCTATTTAAAAAAACTAAAGCTTAGTCACAAAATCATAGGCAGCTTTTCCACTATTAAGAAAAATGAAAGAAAAGTAATCCTAAGTTAATTTTGAATAAAAAAAAATTTAAAATTGCAGTTCTTATCTCAGGTAATGGAAGTAATCTACAATCCTTAATTGATGAAAGCTTCACTTCAGATTTTCTTTACGAGATATCCTGTGTAATTTCAAATAATCCTAATGCATTTGGATTGGTGAGAGCAAAAAAAAATAATATTTTTACTTTGGTTATAAATCATAAAGATTATGAGCAAAGAAAAGATTTTGATCTTGCTCTTGAAAAAGAAATTAACAATATAGATGTTGATTTAATTGTATTAGCTGGATTTATGAGAATTTTAGGTAAAAGTATAATAAAAAAATATCATAATAGAATTATCAACCTTCACCCTTCTCTGTTACCAAAATATCCTGGTTTAAACACTCATTTGAAAGTTTTAGAAAATGGAGATATTTATCATGGTGCAACTGTTCATCTTGTGGATGAAGGATTAGACACAGGCAAAATAATTGGTTTTTCTAAATTTGAAACTGATGCTCAAGATTCTCTCGATTCATTATTAGCTAAGACTCAAGAGGTAGAACATAAACTTTTGCCCAAGATTTGTTGTCTAATAGCTTCAGGAAAAATAATATTTGATAAGGGAGATGTTTTAATTGAAGGTAAATCATATAAAAAAGGTAAAGAATTTATTTTTTAGTTTCTTTTTTCTTTGCTCCTTATCAGTAAGCGCTTATGAATTGGAAGAATATTTTAATGAATATACTTCAGGTAAAAATACAGTAGAAGAAAGCTTAGAGAGCTTAGAAAATAATATATGGAAAATAAGTTCAAAATTTGATCATTCAATTTTTCAAGTAGAACAAGAGGCAATTTTTAAAGTTACTTTTGATCGGAAAATTATTTTGCTAAGTGCTTTTAGAAATACTAGAGCTTTTGGAGGTTTCAGAAAAGAGAGGCAAGCCTTTGAAATAAACTACGAAAAAAATACTATTTTTTATGAATACAACAAAAAAAAGGGTTCAATTTTATTTGATTGTGAAAATTATGAAGACTGTTCTTTTTTTGATAACTTAACTCTTCAAATTCAATCAAAACTTGACATAAATAAAGAAAAACTTCCCAGTGATTTTGATTTCAATTATTTAGATAAAGGGCAAATTAAAACTAAAAAATTTAAATTAGAAGGCTTAATTGATCCAAGTCTTAAGAATGAGGTTGCTAAGATTAAATTTAGTGAGATTAGAGATGATGATAAAGGTTTTGAAATGTGGTTTGATCCAAATAGAAATTTCTTAACTTATAGGATATTTCAGGACTTTGGATCACAGGACTTAACTTGGAATCTTAAGTCTAAGCTTTCGGAAGAGTAACTCCTTCTTGGCCTTGATATTTACCATCTCTATCTTTATAACTTATTTCACAAACATCGTCAGACTGAAAGAATAACATTTGCGCTACTCCTTCCTCAGCATATATTTTGGCTGGTAAACTTGTGGTGTTTGAAAATTCTAAAGTTACGTGCCCTTCCCACTCAGGCTCTAGAGGAGTCACATTAACAATTATTCCACATCTTGCATATGTTGATTTACCTAGGCAAATAGTTAGAACATCTCTCGGTATTTTAAAAAACTCTACAGTGCTAGCTAAAGCAAAAGAGTTAGGAGGAATAATACATTCATCTCCTTCAAAATCTACAAAGCTATCTGAGTCAAAATTTTTGGGATCTACTGTAGCCGAATTAATATTAGTAAATATTTTAAATTTTTTTGAACATCTAACGTCATAGCCGTAGCTAGACAAACCAAATGAAATCAGTTTTTTATTATTTTCCTTGTCTACTTTAATTTGGGATGGTTCAAAAGGCGAAATCATTTGATTTTCGTTGCACATCTTTTTAATCCATTTATCTGATTTTATTGCCATATTATTTTTAGTTCTTTTCTAATTCTCTCCTCCAAGAAAATGCCTGTTTTAAAGTATTATTGTCTACATAGTTAAGATCACCACCAGCAGGAACTCCTTGAGCTAATTTAGAAATTTTTATTTCTGGATGTTCTATCTTATCTAACAAATAATAACTTGTTGCTTCTCCTTCTAAAGTGGAATTTAAAGCAATTATAACTTCCTTTACATTCCTTTCATTGCAGATTTCAATTAATTTAGAAATTCTTAAGTCATCAGGGCCAATATTTTCTATCGGTGAAAGAAGTCCATTTAAAACAAAATATTTTCCGGAATATTCTCTAGTTTCTTCAATTGAAAATAAATCTGAAGTAGATTCTACAATACACAGAAGATTATTGTCTCTTGTATCGCTAGAACAAATGTTACAAATTTCTAGATCATTTATTACCCCACAACATTTGCATGGTCTAATAGTATCTAAAGCAACTTTTATTGAGTTAGAAATTAATTCAGCTCCATCTTTATTTGTACTCAATAAACTCAATGCCATTCTCTTTGCTGTTTTCGGGCCAACTCCTGGTAAGATCTTTAATGCACTGATTAAATTTTCTATATTTTCACTTATTTTCATTTTTTAGTTACATTCTTTAAATCGGCATTTAATTCAGTGGTAATTTTTTTAAAACCTTCATCGCTTGAAATTAAGTCTACAGCCTCATTTGATTCCTTCGCGTCTAAATCATTTTTTATTTGAGATGGTGTGCTTTCAATTTCAACCTGAGTGTCATAGGATATTTTAAGGACAGTGTTAAAATGAGAACAAAGTGAATTTGAAATTTCGTTTTTATAGTTCATATTAATTCTTTTAATCTTATCTTCTGGCACTGAAATCAATACTTCATCATTATTTCTTTTAGCTGATGAGTGAAATAGTATTTGTTTCAAAAGATTAGATATCTCAAGTTTTTCTAAAACTTCATCCCAGCAAAAAACTAAATTTTCGTCTTTAGAATCTAAGATGTCTGTATTAAAATTTTTTTTTTCTGGAGAAAAGGCAATCATTTTTATAAGCGTCATTGTCAGAAGTCCTTTTTCATCTGATGTGCTTTCAAAATAAACTTTGTTTGTTAATCCAATTTGATAAATTAACTGCAAGTATTCAGGGCTTATCTCAGTATATTTTTTTAACTTTCCCTCATTATTTTTACCAAATTGCATTAATGATATTTCTTGGATTGAATTCATTAATGTTTCAAGAATATTTTTACAGGAATAGTTATCATCGAAATCATCAAAAAACTTAACAAGTGAAAGCGAGTCTTTGTCTTTTAATATATCTAATATATTAAATATTATTTCTTCATTAGGTATTCCTAATATATTTTGAACATCTTGTTTTTTTAAATTTCCGCTACAATAAGAAACTACTTTTTCTGAAATAGTGAGGGCATCTCTCATACTTCCAGAAGCTGCTTTAGAGATAATTTTTAAAGATTCATCATCATAAGTAATCTTTTCTTCGTCAAATATTTTTGAAAGTTGCATTCCTATTTCTTGTTCTGAAACTAATTTCAAATTTAATTGAAGACATCTAGATAATATTGTTGCTGGTACTTTTTCAATTTCAGTTGTTGCGAACATAAATATTACATGAGGTGGAGGTTCTTCAAGAGTTTTCAAAAGCGCATTAAAACTTTCTTTCGTTAGCATATGAACTTCATCTATTAAATAAACTTTATATTTGGATGTTGTAGGCAAATACGGAATAGTTTCCAACAAGCTCATCGTCTCATCTCTAGATCGTCTTGATGCAGCATCAATTTCCTGAAAATCTAATAGAGTATTTTCATTCATTGCTAAACATTGATCGCAAACGTTACAGGGTTCTCCATTCTTATGATCTTTGCAGTTAAGAACTTTGGTTAAAATTCTTGCTATAGAAGTCTTTCCTACACCTCTAGTGCCATTGAAAATATAAGCCTGATTTATTTTTTCGTCTAAGATTGAGTTTTGTAAAGCTTGAACGACGTGATCTTGCCCAACTACTTCACTAAAAAGTTTGGGTCGCCATTTTCTTGCAAGTACTTGATAGCTCAATTTATAAATTTATTATTTTTCTAATCATTTCTTTTTCAAAGCCTCTTTGAATGAAAAATTTTATTCTCTTTGATAATTCTTGCACACTTTTAGGATTTTCATTTCCATATTTCTTAAAATTTTCTTTTTCTAACTTCTCTATCCAATTAAGATCTAATTCTTCAAAAGCATTATTAATTATTGATTCGGTTACTCTTCTTGTTAATAAATCATATTTAATTCGCGAAGGACCGAAACCAGAATTATATCTTGATCGTATGTAAGATTCTGAAAATCTCTCATCGCTTTGTAAATTTTGATCTGCTAATTTTTCAATTTCTTGAAATAGTTTATCCGATGAATCCACTCTTGGTTTTAATTTTGATACTAATTCGTATTTTGAATGCTCTCTCCTAGAAAGAAGATCTAAAATTTTTTTTCTAATATCTTTATCTTTTATTAAGCTTTTCAAATTTATTTAGATCTTTATAGATCATTTTATCGATCTTATTAGTCAAGTCTCTAGGTGTGCCTATTAGTTGTGTCATATGAACAACTGTTAAATCATTTTCTGGATCAACCCAAAATTTTGTTTTAGCTGCTCCACCCCAGAAAAAAGAATTATCTCCTCTTTTAAGTCTAATTTTTTTACTATTTAGTGCAATACCTAATGTAACGCCCATACCAAAACCAGAAAATCTTGAATTTTCTTCGTTTAATTGATTGCTAACAAGAACATCATAAGATCTTTTTGAAAGAATTCTTTTCTCGTCATAAATCCCCTCGTTTAACAACATCTCAGCAAAAATAGAATAATCTCTTGCTGATGAAATAAGGCCTGAACCACCATCCTCAACGGAAATATCTTTATAAAAAAGGCTATCCTTTGAAGAGTCTACTAAAAACATTTTTGGCTTCTTTCCTTTTAATTCTTTTGGAGTATCAACATTAAAAGCTTTAAATGCTTTATGGTGAGCATATAAATTAGTCATCCTTGATCGTTTTTCGACAGGAACTTTAAAAAAAGTATCGTCCATTTGAAGACGTTCAAAAATATTTTTTTTAAGGAATTCTCCGAAACTCATTCCTGAAGCTCTTTCTATTACACATCCTAAAATGTCCATACCAATAGAATAGGTCCACGCTTCTCCGGGTTGATGTGCTAAAGGAACACTAGCAACCTTCTCGCTAAAAGAACAAATGTCTTTGTAAAGCTTATCTGGTTTGATGTCGTCTCTTAATGCATCAAGTGCGTAATATGGAAAAATCTTTTCCTTTAAATAAATCTTTTGCAAATCGCCCTTAATAGAAAAAGTGTATGCTAAACCAGAAGTATGCGTTGCTAAGTCCATTAAAGATATATTTCTTTCTAGCTTCGCTAATTTTTTATTATCTAAAAGAACTTTTGTATCTTCAAACTCAGGAATATATTTTGTTACTGAGTCTGACAATTTTACCAATCCTTGATCTACAGCAATCATCAGAGCAACGCCTGTTACTGGTTTGGTCATAGAATAAATCCTGAAGAGAGAGTCTTCTTTTAAAGGAATTTTATTTTCAACATCTTTAAAACCAATAACCTCTGAGTAAATTAGATTTCCATTTTTTTTTATATATGTAAGAAATCCTGGATATCGACCCTTTTTAACTTCTTTTTCTAAAAACTTTGTAAGAGAAGGAAATTCATATTCAGTTTCATTAGAATAATTTGGGATTGAAAAAGTTAAAATAGATAGATAAAAAAATATTTTTAGTTGCATAGTTACCTTGCTAATTTATGTATTAAGAGAATATGTAAAATTTGATTTTTTGAAAATAGATTTTATCAAAATTTCAATTAGAACTATAGATTGGATATGAATCAAAATTCAGTCCATCTAAAAAAGAATCTGATATTTCTTCATTACAACTGGCTAAAAAACCCATTTGAGACGCTGCAGGGGAAATATCTAAGTTCTGATAACGATTCTCTTCGATAACAAAATCAAAATTATTATTCTTAGTTTCAGGAATAAGAATTTTTATTTGTGCTGAAGAACTTAAAGAGTCATTGAAATAAATTTGTAAATCATAAAGGTTCACATTGGGTAAATACTTACAAAAATTTATATTTTTAATAAGCTTTTCAGACTTATTAAAATCAATATTATTTTCAAAAATGTTATAAAAAAATTGTCTATCCTCAGAGTTGCAAGATACTTTTTGATTTAGATTTTCTTCCCAAACAATAAATTTTTTTTCCTTCTTGAAGTTTAAATCATATTGCATAAAAGTGAGTTTAGATTTGAAAACGTTAAACCAAATAAAATCATAAGTTTCCCTTTCAAATAATGGATCTAAATAATAACTAAACAAAGATTTTTCTCTAAAATATGAATCATTCAAATCTGAAAAGTCTTTTAGATTATTTGATAAATCTGAAACAGATGCGCTATCAGTATATGAACAAAATTTAATTTCTAAATAATGTGCATTAGGATATGCATCTTCAAATTCTATTTTTTGAGAACAAGAAATCGCCAGTAGAAAAACAATTGTGTAAAGAAATAAATTTTTCATAATTCAAACTATATTTAAAGATAAATCGATTGCTTTTATATTTTTTGTTAAATCACCCATAGAAATAAAATCAATATTTAAAGATGAAAGTTTTTTTAAATCTTTTTTTGATTTCAGACCAGATATTTCTATTTTTGCTCTTTTATTTACAATTTTTATCCCTTTTTCAATTTGTTTAAGGGAAAAATTGTCAAACATTAAAATATCTGGGTTCAATAATAGCGCAGGTTCAAGTTCAGAAAGTTTTTCAACTTCTATTTCAAAAAAGAAATCTTTAGGACTTTTATGCTTATAAGTGATTGATTCAATTCCATTTAATGCTTTTAAATGATTATCTTTTAGCATCAATCCATCAGAAAGACTAAACCTGTGATTTTTAACTCCAGCTATTCTCGTCGCGTATTTTTGTTCATAACGCAAACCGGGCAAGGTCTTTCTGGTATCTAAGAGATCTATATCTGAATTATTTAAAATTTCTACATATGATTTAGCCTTTGTTGATATTCCAGACATAAATTGAAGGAAATTTAATGCTGTTCTCTCAGCAGAGAGTATTTTTCTTGGATCGCCATATACTGAGCATAAATTTTGATTAGGTAAAATTTTATCTCCATCTTTAAAATTCCATTTTATTTTAATTTTATCGTCTAACAATTTAAATGATTGGTTAAACCATTGAATACCAGAGATAACAAACCTTTCATTGTTTGTTAGTTTTGCTTCTATTTTTTTTGGAGCCTTTTTTCCTAAAACTAAGTGAGAAAGATCATTTCGAACGTTGTCTTCGGCCAAAGCTAACTTTACATTTTTAATTAAAATTCTTTTATCAATCATTAAGATTAACTTTGAAAACTAATCATCTTAGATAAAGATTTATTGGCTTGATAAGCAACTTCAGGATCTATGATTATTTCATTATCTAGTTTCTTTAGAACTTCTTCTAAATTCTGAAGGGAATTCAATCCCATCCAAGGACATTGAGAACAACTTTTGCAAGTGGCGCCATTTCCAGCTGTAGGTGCTTCAAAAAATTCTTTATAAGGATTATTTTTTATTAGTTGATAGAAAATACCTTTATCAGTTGCCACAATAAACTTATTTGAATCAGAACTTTTAGCAGCATGTAAAATCTGACTGGTAGACCCAACCATATCT
>MDTB01171639.1_pt1 | contig 15238 bp, 20 predicted proteins | sample 811161 | NCBI WGS metagenome assembly MDTB01 (sample SAMN05326650, study PRJNA326480) | marine metagenome | isolation source: seawater | place: Mediterranean Sea | collected 2009 | reverse complement strand
TTCAAGGGTTCTACACTAGGTGACACTTGGCCAAGAATAAAGCTAGATGATGTAGTTGGTGCAATGGCCATAGTAGTTACATTACGCCTTCCAGTACCCTGAAGCAACTTTGGTTCTCCGAGCCAACTAGCTAGGAACTTTGTTGCCCCATCACACTTTTCTCTCATGTTTTTGAATATCTCTGCTGAAAGATTCTTAGCCTCGAATGACTCAAAGGCAATATTACAAGATTGTAGATAAGAGTGCCAACCTAGAACTCCCACACCTACTGCTCTTTGTTGTTCAGCAAATCGTACAGCTTTACGCATAAACGGAATATGAAAAGCTTTATCAACAAATTCACTAATTACTGCATCTAGAAAATAAGTCAATACTTCAACAGCATCTGTATCTTTCCACTCATCATAGTGTAGAAGATTCATAGACGAAAGACAACAAACAAACGATTCGTCTTCATCAGTCGATAGTGCAATCTCTGAACAAAGATTAGAAGCATGGATACGTTTCTTTTTCTTCTTGTATATTTTAGGTGCGTCGTCGTTTACGTTATCTGACCAAAAGATATAGGGATAACCAGACTCAAAACGCTTCTGAATAACCTTAGCCCATATCTTTCTTTTTTCAGTATCGCCGTCAACCATAGAAGTCATCCATTCATTTGATACTGTAACACCGATTGACATATTCTGAATTGCATGACCATCGTTACGAATAGCAAGAAACTCAAGGATATCTGGATGGTCAATGTTCATGTATCCAGCAAATGATCCTCTACGAACATTTGATTGAGATACAACGTTAGCAACTGTTTCGTATAACTCCATGAAGTGAACTGAACCAGTTGATTCACCACCAGAACTAATCGGTGCTCCACGTCCGCGAAGGTCTCCAAAGTAAGCGGATGTTCCACCTCCAACCTTTGACATCATTCCAACCTCTGCAACTCCGTTTAGAATAGACTCCATCTTATCGCCTATGTATGAACCATAGCACGAAATAGGAAGACCCCTTTCTAAACCAAAGTTTGCCCAGATCGGTGAGGCAAGTGAATACCAACCTCGCGACATATAGTCTTCAAACTTTTCTGCGAATCCTTCTATGCATAGACGTTTCTCTGCAGCTTTTGCAATTTCTTTGATTCTGTCTTCGGGAGACACACCGTTTTGTAAGTAACCACGTTCTAAAAAAGTGCGTGACTTACTGTTAAGCCAATAATATTTTTCCATAATAAATTAAAACAAGTCCTCTACATCATAAGATTTATCTTTTTTTGAATATTCAGTTGGTCTCTTGAAGAAGAAGTCTGTAGCAGTATTGCCAAGTACGTCTTCATCAAACCACTGTGTTTTCTTAAGTGACTCAGCATCAACATCGAAACATTCTTCAAATCCAATTGCCTTTAAAGATTCGTTAAGGCGATTCTTAATGAAGTTTTTCATAATAGATGAGCTAAGGTGCTCAGAATCATAACCATTTACAGACCACTCAATAATCCTTGATTCAGCTTTGTAAGCTTTCAAGCAAGAGTCTTTAATTCTTTCTTTCAACTCTTCATCAAATAATTCGGGGTGTTCTTCACGGATGGTATTGATAAGTTTAATCCCAACTTGTGCGTGAATCATCTCTTCACGAGAAGTGTATGCAACTTGTTGAGACACATCTTTTAGTACATTTTTAAAACGGTTGAAGTAGTTGATTGTATAGAACTGACTAAACAATGAGACATTTTCAACATACAATGTAAACAGAATTAAGCTGTAAACAAATTGTTTTTTAGAATCACTATAATATCTATGGTTATACTTACGAAGATATTTTACTCTGTTCTGAATAATGTCAAGTTTAAGGTTTTCCTCAAACACATCTTCCATTTCTAAAATCTCTAGTAATCTTTCATAAGCATTGTTATGGATTACTTCCACGTTAGCCATCACATAGCCAAGATCAGTAATAGATGGGTGTGGTAAATTCTGACCAACGTTAGCCCAGAAAGTCTTTACGGCGACTTCGATTTGTGAAATGGCTGATAGACATCTAGTAACCATTTCACGTTCTTCATCTGTAAGGCTTACTTTAAAGTCTTGAACATCAGACGAAAAGCTGAACTCTTTGTCCGTCCAGAATCCATTGTGCATAGCTTCCATGAATTCTTCCGTCCAAGGGTAACGATCTGGTTTACGCGAAACTTGTTCTTCAAAGATTGAGACTGCTGACATTTATTTTTTTCCTACGGTTATAAGTTTATATATTAGATGATATTCATCAAAATGTAAAGAAAAATTACAAATTATTTGATGAACGTCTACGGATTGCTCTCATCGCACCAGTCTCTTCGTCTCTCAAAATGATGTGTGTACCTCTGTTCTTTTTAGCAAAATCATAGATTGACTTCTGATTTGCGTCTTCAAGATTAAGATACTTTGACCATCTTTCAAACTTATTTCTTCCTGTTTGAAACTTTCTAAACACTTCGGTAGGAACATTAAACTCTTTATATCTTCTTAATGGTTTTTTCTTCTTACCAAATAAGAGGGGATCAAAAGATTGCCCAGGGCCAGAGGCATCGGTTGGTACACCAACATTACCTCCACCAACTGTGGCTGTCATTTCCTTAAAACTCTTCATCGGATAATATCCTCTTGAATAACATATATCTTTTGATTAGTTTTTAGGTGAAGTGCTTCGAATACAGGTATGCCGAAGATATCTCCGACAGGTGCGTGTTCCGTAATTTCAACCCAAGAGTTCTTTTTTGCCAGCAGATCGCCTGTCTTAGGTAATGCAATGTCACGGTTCAATGCATATTTTGATGCTTGTATTTTTTTCCTGTCCTCGGTCAGATACCAGGCGTTTGTCCGTTCATGGAGTTTCGCTTCCATGAAATCTATGTCTGTTATCTCCTTGAGTACTTTTGACAATGACTTATCAGAAATTTGCAAATGATCTTTAATTAAGAACAGAGCAGTTGCATATTTTGCTATTGCCGAAGACCCGCCAGGAGCTTTTGCTATGAGACGCCTAATGTTGAATACGAGTTTGTGAAATGTGTTGTATGCAGCTTTTTCACTTGGTGTTTGAGGTTTCTTTAATTTCTTTCCATCCTTGTCGATGATACCTTCTTTAAATGCAGACGTTTTTTCGTACGGCATCGTTAGTAAACGAAGGAATCTCAACGAATAGAAAAAATCTGGGCCTCTTAGTACACTCATTATATTGCTTGTAGTTTCTTTGCTATTTTTACATCTATTGATATATCTTGATACATATTCTCTGGAACATAATTTAGATATACTAAAAATGTTTTAATCTGAGGCCATAAATCTGACTCTATCCGATAAAACATCATTCTATTCGCAGCGTAAATATCAAACACATTATATATACTAATTATGTGATTGAGAACAAGTCTTTCTTGAATAATACCTGTTTCTCTATACTTTCTTAGTAGTCTAATAATATATTTAAACTTAGCTAAATCATCATAAAAATCTTGAACATCTAGACAAGAAGGATTGTCGTAATACTTCGCTGCATAGAGTTTAAAATTCTCATTATTTAAATCTTCAAATAACTTCATACCGAAATTATTTATAAAATTTCGTCGACTTGAAAGTCGGAAAATTCCTCCATCATAAAGTCATCTGGTTTACCAAACTTCTTCATAATATCAGCTTTAACTTTTTCTGCACCCGCACCGAAAATTGTAATACCCATGTTTCTTGCGTCCATAGGTGCTAAGTTTACATCCATCTTTTTGAATCTTGCTTTGATGTGAGCTGCAACTTTCTTGGCTTTCATTTTGTCTTTATAGATGAGATAAAGAGAATCTGCTTCTGTAATTGTTTCACTGGCTTCTTTAAGACGCTCACCAGCCTTTTGGCTTTTTCTCATTTTCTTCATAACTAAGTCAGACTTCTTGACTTTCATATCGTCGGCAACATCATCCATTTTGAACTTGTCAAATGGTTTTGAACTAGACGCGTAAACTTCTTTTGTCTTCTTATCATAGATAACATAGTGCATTTTGGCCTCATTTATATTTTCTAAAACTTCTGTCATATTTTCTATTAATCCCGATCTCAAATCATTTAGTGCAGCTTGAAGTACAGTAAATAAACCATCGGGACTTCTTTCAGCCATTTTATCCATATTCTTTTGTAAGGGGCCAGGCAATCTATCTCTTGATTTTAAATACAACTCAGCTGTTTCTGGCACAATCAATAGAGAACCTTTCTTAGTTTTAACTTCGGTTCCGGCACCCAACTTAGGATGTCTCATGCTGGCTCTTTTCATTGCAGCTTTCATTTGAGTCAACATTGAAATTACGCTGTTGTTAGAGTCTGTATTTAAAATGTAGTTTCTTCCCCACTTTAGTTGGGAATCTTTTGTGTTCTTAGTATAAGATGCTTCGTTCATGTCTTCCTTATAAACGTTCAATTCATAGCTCTTACCAGTATTATAAACTTGTACTTGAACTGTTCCGCCTTTTCCTTTTAATTGATATCTATTTGTCTTACCTTTACTTGGTTTCTTTGCCCCTTGTGCGACTTTTGAATCAATCTCTTTTGGATCAATCGTAACACCTAGTTTCTTTTTCGCGTGGTCATAGGCCTGAGCCATAGCACTTGAAAAGTCTTTGTGATACAACTTGGCTTCTTCTAGTGACTCTTTTACACTTTTACCTGTACCATAACCGTAGAGTGTTTTTAAATAGTCATTTGCTTTGGTGAGTTTGTTCTGATACCACTCTTCCATGTCGCCCTCGGACTGGATTCGTGTTTCAATTCCGTCTAAGTAATGTCTCATAGCTCTGATTTGTGTCATAGCCATTGATACTTCTTCTGCGCCACCTGTATCAGACGCGTCTACAGCTTCGGCTTGAGTTTCTTTTTCACGTTCGGCTTTTCTTTCGGCATCTCGTGCTTTACGTTCCCTTTCAAGATCGGCTCTCTTGGCGTCTTTTGCGGCTCTTACACGTTCACGTGCCCGTTGGAGTTTCTCACGGTCTGCACGTCTCTTCTCCATAGCCTTCTTTACAGGATCGTCCATTGTTACATTCCTTTTACTAATGCTGCAATTGCTTTGTGAACTTCGGGAGTATTAGGTAGTTTCAATGATTGTGCAATCTTCTTGGGGTCTTTAATACCCTTGTCAACCAAAGAATGAAGTTCTTTCATCTTACCTTCACTCATCTTAAGCTGTTGCTTTTGTTCGGGATCATCTTTGACATCTACTGAATGCATTGCTTTGAAATCTTTCTCACCCTTTGCACGGGGTTCTTCGACTTCTTTCTGCATAATCTTTTTAGCAATCTCAGCCAACTCTTTTGTTAGGTCATCTTTATACATTTTTTCTCCTTATAACGCTGCAGGGCCCCACAAATAAACAAGGATTCCACCAGTGAGAAGGGCCGAGATGGCAATCCAAAGAACTCTATTAATTATGTTCAACTCTTTAGCTGAACTACTTGAGGACTCTTCTACAACTCTGAGACGTTCCTCTATATCTGTAATTTTGCGATGTAAATCCATCGAAAGCTGTTCTAATCCAAGAAGTTTTTCTTCTGCCCGAGCAATGGCTACGACTGCATCGGCTAACTTATCAATCTTGTCTTCGATACGGTCAAGTCTTTGTTTTTCGGGGCCTGTCATCTTGAAAATACCTTCCATGATTTAACAATTTCAGAATACTTACTTTCTTCTGTAATGTTATATTCTTTAATGAAAGTCTGTCGTGTATCTTCACTAGCACCGGATACTCTTTCTACTATAGCATCTACTCGACTAAAAGACTCTTTCTTCATTGCCTTACCAATGGCTTTACGTCTTTTGTGTAGGTATTCGTCAGAATCGTCTACATCGCCATCATTGTCGATGTCTTTGTCTTTACGGTTCTTGAACTTATCTGCGGCTTTTGGATTAACAGGATCAAGCTTCTGGTCTTCAACTTTAGCTTTCATAGTCACCTTATACTTCTTACCGGCGAATATGAAGTCCTTTTTACCTTCTCGTTTAGCACACGCTGCGGCTGCTACAAACTGAGAAACGTCTTCATCCTTGATTGATTCTGGTACAAACTTTGGTCTTTTCATCTTTACAGTGTCCCCATTAAAACTCTATTTATAATTATCCGAATTCGTGGCCCGCAACTCTTCGTAATTGTTTTTTAAATTCTTCAAACCCAGGCTTATTCTTATACAACTTGATTGAAATTTCGGGTCTATCCTTACCCTTGATACGCCAGTTATAACCTTTTTCTTTATGTTCTGGCTTGGTGGTCTTAACAACTCTTCTCTTAAACTGTGACTCAAACGATTCTGGCTTACCACCCTTTTTCTCTTCTACATTCTCACCTTTAGCTCTTTTCATTTGAGCTGGAGTAGGTGCACCCTTTTCACCTTTCTTTCTCATTCTCTCACCAGAACCACGTTTGATTCTTTGTCTTTTCTTATGGATGTTAGCCCAGAGACTTTCATTGTGTTCTGATGACTCTTCAAGCCACGTCTGAAAACTTTCTACAGAGAATGTTCTGTTGGATGTTTTAAAATTTTTCTTTCTCATAACTGTTTTAGCTACTAAGTCTAGCTCTCCGTTACTATCGGGTTGAATAACGAATGGCATGTTAATGTCTGTCTGCATATCCTTAATGACAGCTTGAGCCCCTTTATCCAGTGACGATATTTTTCTACCATGTTTCTTATATGATTGTCTAAAAAGTCTTTGTAGTTCTGCTGAGTTGATCTGTTTCTTATTACGAGCATCATTAACGCGATCGAGAAAGTGCCGAGTAAACTCGATATCCAATCCCACTTTAGCAAATAATTTATCTGCATATTTTTCAACCGCATCAAGTTGTTTTTTCGTTATCATCTTCTTGGATAGGCTTCATTTTATTCTTTACTCGAATAGCATTTAGTTTTTGAATTATATTTTTTTGTTTTCCAGAGCCAGGCACTGCTTTCATGGCCAGAGTAGTCAATCGATAAAGTTCTGCTCTATCTTTAGTACTAAGACCTTCATCTAATCCAGCTTCTCTTCTTGCAGCTCTATATGCTGCTAAAGCCATATCACGAATCTTCTCTTTCGATTTACCTTTAAACTGTGGTGCATCTGACTTCATAAAGTCATCGATGTAATCACCAATGTCGTGCTTACGAGGATCAAGTTTTTCAACCAAGTCAACATCCTCTGCAAACAATGCAACAATGTCATCAGTCTTTACTGTCTGAGGGAGCATACCTCTTAACTGATCTTTGGAGTGTAGTTCCTTTGGAGAAAACTTCTTAAAAATCTTTTCCCAATCTCTAAGTGTGCTACTTCTACCCTGCTTTTTAATCTTCTTAACAATCTGTTTTGATGAGAGTTTTTTACCACCCATAGCTAGCTCTACTAAAAGATAATCGTTAAATGAAATCATTTTTTAACCTTTTTTCTCTTAGACCAAATGTCTGCATCTGATTTTCGTGCTGGCCCTCCTGTAAGAACTGAATTAACTCTAGCCAATCCCCACTGCGTTGGAGTTGTGCCGGGTCTGTGTCCTGTTCTCCAAGCTGCTACACCGCGGTTATAAATTTTTCGGAGTGTCCCCATGTCCACGCCGGATTTTTCTGATTTCTTTTTGAGAGCTGCCGTTACATCCTCATACATTGCTTCTTTGAAACTTTTCATTAGTCGAGACTCCATGTATTAGCGTTTGGGACATACGATTTAATTTTCTTTAAGATATTATCGCCGATTTGTGAAAACTTAAGAGGTGCCGAACCTGATCTTTTAGCATAGAAGTAGTCAGACTTTTTAATGTATTGTCCACCGCGACCACTTGTTTTTAGATCACTGTCTACACCAATCTTATTGAAAGCAAATACAATATCACCATCCATGTATTTCTTCAACGAGTTACCCATCTTCATAATATCAAGCATGGTTTGAGAAGCACCTCTGTGTGTATTGACTAGAATCTCGACAGGAACATTTCTTGGTCTTTGTACGTTCTGAACCTTAGCAATTTCAATGTCGTTGATAACCCATACGATATGGATATTCTTTTTATCATATCCAATAGAATCTGCAAGACGAGTAATCTTTTCTAGTTTTCTTAAATCCTTGAGTGTCACATCGAAAATGACGTTTGGTTTAGCATTAGGTGCTTGAGCAATAACGTTAGCAAAGAATGTCTTCTGTTGCTTACTAGGTAAATCTAGAAAGTCACCGATAATTTCGTGAAGTTTAGTTACGTTTGCTGGATTTCTAAGAACATCTTTATTCTTTTTGCTATCAAACTTAGAAAGATCGATATCCAATTCATCTCTAACCTTCTTGACAATAACTGGTGTTCTAGTGGCTAAACTCTTGAGAGCGTCTACGTCAAATACTTTACCTTCCATACCAACTAAGTTATCAAGTATGAATCCTTTACCAGACCCAGCACCACCTGCAAGGATAAGGATATTACCAGACTTCGGATATGCTTTCTTTGCAAAGGTAATAAGTTTTTCGTCTAGTTGTTCAAACTGTTCTTCCATCGGAGTTGCTTTTTTATACTTTTTAGTTAATGCATCTGTACCCATCTCATTTTCACCGTACATCTGTTTGAACTTCTTCGTGTGTTTAGATGGTTTAGTTTTCGCACTCTTGTCGCCTGGAGCTGGTTTATATGCTTTAGGGTTATCGTCATCCATGTCTGCACCCTTCTTAAAGTGTGCATCTCGTTTGTCTTTAGTAGACTTTGAAAGACCTTTGTAATACTTAGCGGGTTGTGTTCCCTTTTTCTTTTTGATATCGGGGTCTTGTTTTACTTCGATTAGATCACGAATCCAGTACTTATTACCGTCTTCACCAACCACAAAGCTAGACTTTCTTTCTTCGATAATAAATTTAGTTCCAGTACGAACACAACAAACTGTATCACCTTCGTTGAAGATTTCACCTCTTACGTACTTCTCTCTTAAAATTGATTGAGGGCCAAGGTCGATGTGTTTACGGAAGTTGGTCATCTCTTTCAATCCCATTCTCTTACGAATCAGATTAAATACACCCACCTTATCGCCAAATCCCTTTGGAAGACCTTTACTAAATGAATCTAAATCACCTGCAGCTGCAGCGGCTCTCATCTTAGATGCTGACATACCAGATACATCTTCTGCGTCTGGATCGCGATCACCGGCAGAAACTGTATTGATTGTATCAAAGTTATAGAAACCATGACGAGCTTTTACACCATTGTACTTCGACATTAGCTTTCTAAACTCTGGCACACGGTCTGAACCAACTACCATCGTGACTTTCTGGAAGCCTTGATCGTACAGGTCAACAAGAATGTCAAAGACGTTTGTTATCTTATTATTGAATACAATGTTTCTACCATACTTCGGAAACATCTTCCGCATGAGTTGAACTTTTTCTTTGTATTCAAGAGGATTACGTTTTGGATCATTTGACTTTGAAACGTAGATTCTAAAATTGTTACCGACTGCCTGTGCAATCACTTTTTTAATAAGTTTTTCGTGGCCGGTTGTTGGCGGGTTGAAACGGCCAAAGGTAAAGACCACTTCCTTTGATTTATCTTCACTGAATGTCTTGAAGGATTTTATGCTCATATTAGTTATCCACTTTCGCTCCAGCTCTCCATTGATAACAAGACCAGTATCTTGCTTTCCATTTGGGGCCGGGATCGTCACAATTATGACGGGCTCTGAAATTTTTTCTACGTTGGGGATCGTCACGTTTGATTTCCATATTAGGATCGCCAAATCCTAACTTAATAACGTTTCCCTTTTCGTTCTTTACGTAAACGTAAAACTTCTTTTTGCCGTCTGACGAGCGAGTGGGATTATTGAGCTCTACTTTTCTACCCTTGTATTCAGCTTCTTCGATTGTTTGTTCGTAGAGACTTTCACAATCTCTACAACAGTGATCTTTAAATGATCTCATCGTTCCCATCCCTTAATAACGTCAGACGAGAAGTTGTTCATCGAAAATTCCAACCTATCGACTAACTTGACTGCGCCCCCTTTGGTTTTGTCAATCGCTACAAAACCTTCTGAGCCAGTCACCTTAAATCCATTTTTTGTCCGTATAAAAGTGTCTATTTTTTTAAGTCTGTCTAATCTATTTATAATAATTAACTTTGCATCAACGATAGCATTCATCAATTGAAACATTAAATCTAGGTTTTTCTTGTTCTTAGGCGAGAAAAACGACATCATTTCCTGTTGTTTCTTAGTAACAGCTGCCTTACCCTTTTCACTTTTTCTTTTTTCAAGTTCTTTTCCGAATCTTTCATCGAAGTACTTAATCAAATCATCGACATGCTTCTTAGTATTAGTTATTTTAGCACCTCTCCTTACAAGAGTATTATTAAATGATTCAATCTTTGTGGCAAGTTCTAGGTTTGTCTCAAGTTCTTTTAGAGTTGTACTAGAAATCTTACTGAAAATCTTACCGGCTTTTGATAGTGCCTCGGTTACTTCTTTGGTATCTGCCTCTGTGAAGGTTGCAGTTCCTGATAAATCTCGTAGATCAGCATCTTGATACCATACAGACTTTTTCTTTTTAAGTTTGTTTAGATCGACACCATAACTGGCTTTCATCGATTCAAAATCAGAACCAGTATATGTGGTATGAAAAACCACTCCTAACTTAGCCTTCGATATTGTCTTACCAAGCTTAGAGTTCTTCGGTACAGCATATACAATAGTGTTTGGTTGGAAAGTGATGTAGGTTTCTCCATCGATACTCTCTGTAGAAAGATCGTTAGTAAACATAATGTCGCCTTGAATCACACCTTGGATTCCCAAGTCTTTTAACTCTTCATAGGCGGTTGATAGTTTTTCAGCCAGATCACCAGATGTGTCAGCGCGTACCTCTGCCACGGACTTATAGACCTTTGGATTCTTATTGAAGATACCCTTCTTCGCCACAAAGAACTCTCCGTCAGAGGGGTCAATACCAGCGAAGACGGCAGGTGCGCCATCCCATTTAACTGTTACGTTTGTACCTGTTTTTGAGTTACCAGCCAACATATCTCTCATAGACCTAAGAGCAAGTATGGCTTCCCTAGCACCTGTGACTCCACCGTACAATACGCGATCCTCAATATGAGTCATGTGCACGTTTTTACCAGCCTTTGTGGCTTCCATGACTTCAACATAATCTTTAAAACTTGACATCATTTATATTTATCAGACTTTCTTTTTGTTCCGTCAGACCTCTTAATTAGCCCTTTTGCCTTTAGATGTGCGACGTCTGTAAATCCGGCTTTACCAGCTCTATATCTTTTCATTGCATCCGCTGTGTTTGGGGCGGACTCATTTTTCTCTTCGGTCTTCTTTTTCATCTGGTTTATGTACTTACGATACACGGCAGCTTCAGCGGTCTTACCCATTACTCTTGCTCTTTGTTCCATTGCAATTGCAGCTTGAATCTTATGAGCATGCGAACGTCCAGAGTCTTTAATCTTAGAAACAGACTTCTTGGCAGTCTCTACATCTTTAAATCCTAGGCCGTGGATTGTGCCTCTTGGGTCTTCATCGGTATATAGATCAGAGTGTTTCTTACTCTTTGCTGGTTGCCCTTTCTTACGAGGGATTCGCGGGTTCTTCTCTTCGGTAAACCACTCTTTAAAATTGAGTTGACCAGCAGACTTTATAACACCGTTTGTGACTAGAAATTTACGAAACTGGATATCGGGATAGTCACGCGAAACCTTATTTAGTATATCAACGTTCTCTCTATGATCGTCATAGATACTTACTCTTTCAATTTGTTTGAACTTCTTTAAAAATTTTCTAATTACATATTCTTTTTTATCGGGAATAGTGCCAGACTTTAGATTACCAACCAACTCGAAACGGATTCTTTTGTCGTTTACTCTGAGCCCTTGGTCTCTGAACGCGTCTTTAAACGTTGCGTTATCATCCATCTTTTGGCGAGCGGTAAGAAAGATAATCATTGTATTACGATCGCGAAACTGGCGTTTCACTTCTTTCATTGTACCTTTGATTACTTTAGAGGAGCCTCTAAAAAGTTTAGCGTCCTTAAATTCAGAGAAGTCGTATTCCTCATCATCTTTGAGCTCGTATGAGTTGAATGTTTGATTATCGAGCTTGGTTACAAGTTTACCTGTCAACTTTTTACGAACCAAGACGTTAGCAAAAGTATTAAATACTGTTTCGTCTATGTCGAAGAATGATAGGTTCATGTTGCTATTTATACGTTTTCCACCTCTCAAACAGTATCTCTTCTAGCTTGTTGGCCTCTTTCTCCCAAGGTAAATCTTCATACGCCGTTTTCTGGCAATCAACGAGTCTAGTCTTTTTCCATAGTGCTCGAGTAACATCACGGCCGTCTTTGATCTCTTCTCTAGCCCATTGTTTGACATGAACCATCTCATGTGCTAGAGTTTTTATCATGTGATCTTCATCATTAGTGGACTTTAAATTGATGTGAAACTCGCGTGGACGATAGTAACTGTCAGTCCAAATACAGTCACCATCGTCTTCATAGTTTGGACGAAGCTTAATGTCAATCCAAAGGTTCTTCATTCGTGGCATTAACTGGTTCTTGAAAAAGACCGCAGCTTCTTCTACTAGAGCTCTTTTGTTCTTTCCAGAACCAGTAACGAGAACAACCATTTTTGTTACCCTCCCTTGAGAGTAACGGTTTCTTGCTCTTTCAACATACTTGCCGGAATATTCCACAGGCCGTTGTAACCAGCGTCAACCACCACGTTTTTCCGGTTGATCTTTTGAATCACACCGTTCATCCGGCCATGTTTTCCGTTCCACTCGACGGCCATTCCAACCTGAAGACTAGCTTTAGCTTCCATTGAGTTTTTACTTCGAGCCATTTTAAAGACCTCGACTGCTTCGCTCAGCTGGTTAGCGTCTGCTTTTAGAATCAACGAATTTAAACGAACAACTTCTGCTTTTGTAAGTGCCATAACCTTTTTTCCTTTTTTTGTTTTGTTTTCCTCAATCATCTATACGTATAATATCACTTAAATCCGGCGTCTGTCAACACTTTTTTCACTTATTTAGCGGTAAACGTCCGTAGTTTTCCAATGGCTAGTGTCAAGCAGCAATGGGCCATGTTTAAGCACCGATTCGAGCTTCTCAATCAGTTTGTCGATGTTGTAATGACCATCGCCGTCGTAAAAATAAACCTCTAAGTCGTGCGGAACAGCCGAGCTTTTCGGATTTGCCATCCGCTTGACTGCTTTCAGAGAGGGGAAAAACTCACCCAAACGAGTGAATGAAATTTCCCGGGCGGGCCCGACAAACTTCTCTTCTTCATACAACCCACTCAACACGTTCTCAACTTCAGTTTTTGTCATCATTGCCATATTAGGCCTCCTCTTTAGGTAATTTTTCTGCGATCTTCTTATCTAGCTCACGTAGTTTCTTACCGAGCTCAAACTCTTTCTTACTACCCGATGGTGAACTATTGTACTCGTTCAGTGTCTTTCGATAAATACCGTTTAAACCAGTCATACTTTTTTCAACCTTTCCTGTTGTGTGTTCCTCAATCATCTATACATAATATAACACGAGCACAGAGCAGTTGTCAACAGGAAATATGCAGAAAAAGCATCTTTTTTTAGACCACAAATGTGGAGAATTTATCGGAAGAAGGGACGTCGCGTCCGGTAGGTGCGGGGGAAACCCCATCAGAAGTGAGTGTTTGAGCCGAGTCTTCTACGTCATACAGTCTCATCTTAGGCCGATCAATACCGATTACAAACCTTTTATTCTTTGTAAGATCATTATAACGATTTTTTAATTGTTTAACCATTATTTGATTCATATCTTCAAGTTGTTCGGTAGATATTAAGGCCAACATCAAGTCAGCTGTAGCTGGTAGTCCAAATGATTCTGCGGTATCTGTTAGTTCGACATCCGTATTTGCGAATCCAGATCGTGTCACCTGTGTCGCTGACCATACAGGAACTTTGAACTCACCGGCAAGACCACGAAGTTCTTCAGCAATTGCTTTGATAAGTGAGTAAGTATTTACTGCACCACCCAAACCTTTCACACGCGAAGAAGCACAGATATTAATATAATCAATAAAGATTACGTCTGGCAGAAAATCCTTCTTGAGTTTCAATTCATTGAGAAGAGACCTAAAGTGGCCAACATGAGCAGTTGAAGTAGGATATTCTTTGACGATTAGTTTACCGTTTGTCTTAGCACGAATTGCATTTACTTTCTTATCGAACAAGTCTTTTGGCATATTCTCAACTTGGTCAATTGGAATATCCATAAGGTTAGCATCGATACGTTCTGCAATACGTTCTTCGGCCATTTCCAATGTAATATATAATACATTCTGCCCTTGAGATAATGCAGCTGACGCGAAGTGACACATTGCAAGAGACTTACCAACACCTGTGCCGGCAAGGATAATATTCAATGTCTTCTTAGTAATACCACCCTTGGTAATCTCGTTAAACATCTCTAAGTCAAACGGAATACGTTCTTCCTTCTCGTGATAGAAATCAAATCGACCATCAGCGTTTTCAATATAATCGTGACCTACATTCGTATCAAAGGATACAGACAAAGCTTTGGATAGTAGCTCAGGAATAGCACCCTCGGCTGTTCCTTTCTTTTTGCCGTCAATGATATTGATCGACTCCATGATTGCAAGATACAAAGCACGATCTTTACACCACCGTTCAGTAGTATCCAGAAGCCAACTCATATCACATTCAACCGGCACGTCAACTGTTTTAATTAGATTGACAATCTCACCTAGGTCTTGACGCGTAGTAAAGCTAGAAGATTGTAACTCAATATCTAATACCGATGAAGTCGGCAGTTCGTTGAACTTTGTTATGAATTGAAGGAACAAATCGTAAACTGGCCGATGCTCACCTTCAAAGTATTCTGGCTTTATGTGTGGTAAAGCTTTTCTACAGAACTCTTCATTCTGTATTAGCTTCTTGATTATGATCGTCTGTATGTTCTCTTGATTCGTATTCGTATCCATCTATTATAATATCCCTTAAAATATCTCCAATATATTGTTGAAACTCAGCAGAGTTTGCCAAGTCTTCTTCCATATCTTTTGGTTTGTATTCCAGTTTCCAGTCAAAAGAAAGAACAAAGTTGCCATCTTCGTTTTCTTCCTCGGCAGCTCCAACGCGACCGTATGTGTATATTATACCAGAATATTTTCCAGATAAAAGTTTAATTGCATATAAATCTGCATCAGCTTTTTCTACTAGTTGCCAATCT
>MDTB01151210.1_pt1 | contig 15239 bp, 12 predicted proteins | sample 811161 | NCBI WGS metagenome assembly MDTB01 (sample SAMN05326650, study PRJNA326480) | marine metagenome | isolation source: seawater | place: Mediterranean Sea | collected 2009 | reverse complement strand
TTACTCCGTATCATATGATTCTAGCGGAAACCCAGTTTATACCCCTGAGCCTGGTTCAGGTGGTGGAGTTGTAGGGCCAGGATGGATGTATGACGGCTCTGGAAACCTAGTAGAAAACAATGTAGCTGTACCCCCAGGAGGCGCTGCTTATACGGGCTATTTCTATAATTACTATGGAAATGGATTTAATCGAGATAATATCGAGGCAGCTACCTATGACGCTACGTATTTTAAATTAAGGGAGGTTAGTCTTAGCTATGATTTGACAGATAAATTAGCCTCATCACTTGGCTTTAGCTATGCAACGGTGTCGGTTATTGGTCGAAACCTGCTATTATTCACAAAAGTACCTACCATTGATCCAGAAACATATTCCATAAGGAATGGAATTTTTGTTAATGGGTTTGAAAGTACGTCAATCCCATCTACAAGGACCTTTGGTGTTAATGTTAAACTTGGATTTTAAAATTATGAAACGAACTATTTTTTTACTTACAACACTTTTTACTTTTATGGCTTCATGTTCCGATTTTGAGGAACTTAACCAAAACCCAAATGAACCCACAAGTGTTGGGGCAGATGTTTTGCTTACCAATGCCATTCGCAACAGTGTCCAAACCACATCAAACGAAGCTTTTTTAATTTCGAATAACGTGGCTCAGTTGACAGGTAAGGCTTTACGTTTAGAGGTTGACAATTATAAATGGAATGCATTTCCAACATTATGGGAAGGACTTTATGAAAGTCTCACTGATGTAGAAGCTGCGCTTACATTAGCAGAGGAAGCGGATAATTCAGCGATGCAAGGGGCTTTAATGGTGCTTAAATCATGGATTTACAGTCAGTTAACTAATGCCTATGGAGATATTCCTTACTCCGAAGCGATAAAAGGAGGGGCGGCTATTGAGCCAAACCTAACTCCTAAATATGACACGCAGGAGTCCATTTATGCAGCTTTGTTATCTGATTTAGAAACTGCTGCTGGCTTACTTTCAAACGGAGGGTCTATTGCCGGAGATATATTGTATAATGGTGACGCGCAGAAATGGATGAAGTTTTCGAATGCGTTGCGCTTGCGTTTGATGATGTACAAGTCCAATAAAGAAAATGTGGCTGCTGAATTTAAAAATATAGTAGATAATCAACCTTTATTTACATCTAATGACGACCAAGCTGCGCTCATATTTTTTAGAGCTTTTCCAAATGAATTTCCAACACTTCCACTAAAATCTGGCGATTTTATTGCAGTTTCGTTTTCTGAGTCTGCCTTAAACGCGTTTAACCAATACAATGACCCAAGATTGAGTAGATACGCAAGGCCAAATGCTGACGCAAATGGATATAGAGATTATGACAATCCAACATTCACAGGAATTACCAATGGAGTAGTTTCTGAAGGTTCACTTTTAGGTGTTGCTTATTATGATTTTATTGGCGACACAACTGCTGCTGAAATGGGGATTAATTATGCACAAGGACTATTGATGACCTATGCCGAACAAGAACTGCTACTCGCAGAAGCTGCCCATAATGGTTGGATAACTAACGATGAGGAGACACACTACAAGAATGGTATTCAAGCCTCACATGAATATTATCAAGTGAATTACACACCATTTGGTTACACAAATTTTGATGATTTCTACGCGAATTCAGGTGTTGCTTTAGATGAAAAAATGGATATATGGGAACAAAAATGGCTTTCACTATACTTTACTGCTATGGATCCATATTTTGAAGTAAGGAGAATGTATTTAGATGCGGGTGGTTTTGACGGTATTCGATTTTTAAAAGAGCCTTATGGCACTAATTTCAACAACAAAGAGTTGCCGATGCGTTTTCTTTATCCGTTCCAAGAGCAGAGCTTAAACGAGGTTAACTATAATGCTGCCAAAAGCCAATATGATGGTATAAATGGTAAAATGTGGATTCTGAGCAACTAAACTCATGAAAAAATATTTTGACGTTTATCCTAGGGTTTTTTATCCATCCTTGATATTCATCTTAGGGTTCGTTTTCCTGTCAATACTTGGAGGAAATAAGGTGCGTCATTTCTTTTCGGAGACATCCAATATAATCACATCGCAGACAGGATGGTTGTTTATTTTAGGCGTGAATATCTTTTTGGTATTTTGTCTCTATATCGCTTTTAGCAAACACGGAAAACAACGTCTTGGTGGTAAAACAGCAAAACCTGAGTTCTCCGTTTTTTCATGGTTTTCTATGTTGTTTTCTGCAGGTATGGGTATTGGTTTGCTGTATTTTAGTGTATCAGAACCAATCACACATTTTGCAAATCCTCCAATTCCACAAGTGCTAGATGAAGATCGAGCCATACAAGCATTAAATTTCACCTTTTTACATTATGGGTTGCATGCATGGGCGATTTACTGCCTTGTAGGATTGGGGCTTGCTTATTTTGCTTTTAGCAAGAAACTCCCTTTTTCGCTTCGCTCCATATTTTTTCCTGTTATTGGTAGAAAGATATTTGGTAAAACTGGCGATTATATCGATATCATTGCTGTAATCGCAACATTATTTGGCTTGGCAACCTCCCTAGGTTTTGGCGCACGTCAGATTGCTACAGGGTTAAATTATATTTTTGGAGTAAACCCTGGTCAGACGACACAGTTACTTATCATTTTATTTATCACTTGTATTGCTACTATTTCAGTGGTGACTGGTTTGAAAAAAGGAGTAAAGTTTTTAAGTAGGCTAAACATGATTATTGCAGTTATTTTTCTTGCAGTTGTTATGTTGCTTTCTGGCCCTATAGATATGACTAATATATTCATACAAAGTACAGGAAAGTATTTCACTCGATTTTTTGATTTAGGCACTTTTGCCTCTTCTTTTGTCGACCAAGAGTGGCAAAACAACTGGACTATATTTTATTGGGCGTGGTGGATTGCATGGGCTCCTTTTGTTGGTACGTTTATCGCACGTGTTTCAAAAGGAAGAACCATCCGCGAATTTGTTTTAGGGGTTTTACTCGTTCCAACAATGATGACCTTCTTATGGATATCTGTTTTTGGCGGTTCTGCACTATCCATGGAGCTTCAAACACCAGGGATCCTTTCTAATGTAGTGCTTGTTGATAGTTCAACCTCCCTTTTTGTATTTCTTGAGCAGTTTCCATTTTCATCAATAACGAGTTTTATTGGGATTTTTATGGTATCCGTTTTCTTTGTTACATCTTCGGATAGCGGATCTTTAGTTATCGATAGTATTACGGCAGGGGGAAAGCTGAACGCACCAGTAGGGCAGCGAATTATGTGGGCCTTTATTGAAGGAGCAGTAGCTGCTGCACTTCTCATTGGAGGCGGATTAAAAGCCATGCAAACCGCATCTGTAAGCTCAGGAATTTTATTTTTACTGCTGCTATTTGTTATTTGTTATTCACTTCTAAAATCACTTAACAGGGATTTACGCAAGAAATAAGCGTTAAAAGCTTGCTTGAGCGTTTTTTGTTTGTGCCTTTTCAATAGTGTTGTATTTTCAGAAAGCACTCCATTACGTTCTTAAAGATTTCTCACTTTCTGCTCCCATTTCCAAGCTGAGGCAACGGCTTCATCTAAGCTTCGTTTGGTTTTCCATCCCAAAACAGTATTAGCTTTGGTGGTATCTGCATAAGCAGCAATTACATCTCCTTCTCGACGTGAACCAATTTCATAAGGTATCTTTTTACCAGAAACACGTTCAAAGCTTTGGATTACTTCAAGAACGCTGCTTCCTTTACCGGTACCTAAATTAAACACTTCATAAGCTTCTGCGCTTTTACTTTCTAAAATGCGCTCCAAGGCTACCACGTGCGCTTCTGCCAAATCAACCACATGGATATAATCTCTGATATTGGTGCCATCTGAAGTGGGGTAGTCGTTACCAAAAACGGTTAGTTTAGGGTATAACCCCGCTGCAGTTTGTGTAATAAATGGAACTAAATTCTGTGGTCTGCCTAAAGGTAATTCTCCAATAGCAATAGATGGATGAGCACCAATTGGATTAAAATATCTAAGTGATATTACCCGAAACCCTTCAATGGCATTTACGACATCCATCAAAATTTCTTCACCAATTTGTTTGGTATTTCCATACGGCGACATGGCAGGTTGAACTGGTGCATTTTCGGTAATGGGAAGTTCGGTAGCTTCGCCATAAACGGTACAAGACGAACTAAAAATAAACGGAATTGGTGTTGATGCTTTCTCAATTTCAGCCAATAAATTCAGCATCGACCCTAAATTATTTTGATAGTACGCCACAGGTTTTTGTACGCTTTCACTAACAGCCTTAGATGCAGCAAAATGGATAATTCCTGTAATGCGATGTTGTTGGAACAATTCGGTAACAGCAGCACTTATTTGTAGATTGAGTTCTACAAATGCTGGACGAATGCCACTAGCAGCTTCTATGCCGTCTAATACTTGTACAGAAGAATTAGATAAATCGTCGACAATAAGCACTCGATGCCCCTTTTCTTGTAATGCGACTACTGTGTGCGAACCAATAAACCCCAAACCTCCTGTTACTAAAATCATGGTAAATTGTTTTAAGTATTAAAAATATGGATTAAGAGTAGCATTTATGATGCTTCACTAGCAATCCAATCGTTAATTTTATCCTCCAATAACTCCAATGGAATACATCCAGACTCCAGTACAATGCGGTGAAACACACGGATATCAAAAGCATCGCCAAGGGTTTGCTCTGCCAAAGCACGAAGTTCTCTAATTTTTAGCTGTCCAATTTTATAGGACAATGCTTGTCCAGGATTTGCCATGTAGCGTTCGATTTCTGAAATAATAGCATATTCGGGCTCTGCCTCATTAGCAAGCGAATAGGCAATTGCCTGTTCTCGAGTCCACCCCTTTGTGTGAATACCTGTATCTACCACTAATCGAATAGCACGATGCATTTCGGCACTTAACATCCCAAAATATTGGTACGGATCGTCATATAAACCAAGCTCAGTTCCCAACGACTCGCAATACAACGCCCAGCCTTCGCCATAGGCGCTGTACCTAAGTGTTTTTCTAAATTCGGGTAGTGAAGTGTCTTCTTGTTGCAATGAAATTTGAAAATGATGGCCTGGAATGGCCTCGTGTAAAAACAAATCTTCATCAGAGAACATATTGTATTCTTTTACATTTGGAATCGGTACATAAAACACGCCAGGTCTGGTGCCATCTAGCGAACCGGGGTTATAATGCGCCGCCGCTGATTTTTCTCTAAATGCCTCAACTCGGCGTACCTCAAATGGTGTTTTGGGTTGAAGTTCAAAAAGCGCATCTACTTTTGCTTTCATTTTGTTGTGAATGGCATTAAAGTTGTCAATAACCTGTTGCGGGTTGTCAAAGGGCATCATTTTTGGTAGGGTACGCACATGCTCAAAAAAAGCATTCAAATCCCCTTTAAAGCCTACTTGCGTTTTGATACGCTCCATTTCACTTCGTAAGCGCGCAACTTCAGACAGCCCAAGTTGATGAATTTCGTCTGCAGTCATATCCGTAGTGGTATAAAGTCTAATAGCGTAATTGTAATAATCTTCTCCAAAAGAATAGGCATCAAATCCGCTACTGTTACGCCCCGCTTCCAAATAAGTACTGCCCATGAAATCTGCCAATTCTTGGTAGGCAGGAATGATTTTAGTTGTTACCATATCGGCATACACTACAGCGAGGCTATCTTTGTCTGCCATACTAAAATCTTCTGGGAAGTTTTTGGCAGGCATATAGAAGATATTTTTATCCAAATCAGGTTCTGTCATGGCTTCAAGTTGTGGTACCACTTTTCTGATTAATGATTTTGGTAATACAATATCTTGTGCAATTCCTTCTTTCATTCGGGCTTTAGCACTTTTTAGCCATGCTACATAATCGTCTACTCTTGAGAGCCAGTTGGTGTAATCGGTAACAGTTACAAACGGTTGTGCGCTAGACCCTGCCGCCATCTGACCCATAGTGAGTTGTAGCGTCCACATTTGGTTAATTGGGAGTAGCTCTGTGGGAAATTCCATGCCCATTAGGGTAGTTTCGCACTCCCATTGCAACACTTTTTTACTGAGTTGATCTTGGTCATTTAAGTCGCCAGTGTCAATCGAGTTAAGAGTTTTAAGTGTTTTGGTATAAAACCCCTTTTGTGATGCCATAACTTCCTCGTCAAGATAATTTGGTAAATAGTCATCGTAGCGTGTATCGCCTTGAAAGGTTGCACCTATGGGGTTCATTTTTAAAGTCTGCTCGTGATAGTCTTGCATGAGTGCATCTAGCTTTTCATGGGCAGTTTGTTGTGTACAGCTTGTGATAAGTAGGGCAGTAGTGAGGAAAAAAACAATAGTTCTCATGCATATTGATTTTAGTTGTTAATGCGCAACCGTCGTTGCTTTAATTTTTTTAACTAGCAATTTAGCTTCAGGAATCCAACGCTGCAAGTTAGCAATTCTGCGGACTTCGCTAGGATGTGTGCTTAAAAACTCTGGAGTCCCACCTTTTGATTTCGCTTTCATGCGCTCCCATAATTTTGGAGCCTCTTCGGGATTGTAGCCTGCAATAGTCATAAGTTCTAACCCAATTTTATCGGCTTCGCTTTCATGTTTTCGGCTAAATGGCAGCAATGCCATCATCGTTTACAGCAATGGGCATTATGCCAGTGTAAAATACAATTTTTCCTCCTGGCATACACCATGCATTTACTTGGTCACTTTGTATTAAGTTATACTCCCAATCGTAGTGGTTTAACATATTGGGCTGTCCTTTATAATTGAAATAAACCTCTGCTGCATGGGCAATATCTTGTCCAATAGATTTTACCAATTCACTTTCTTTGGTATTGATTACCACTTCGTTTTCATCTATGAACGACTGGTATTGTTGTAACGACATAGCAAAAAGCTGTTTGTTATTACCAAAAAAGTTAAGGGTTTTTTTACCTGTAAGTACGTTAGTTTTACATCCAAAGAAAAGCAGAATAGCTACTATAAAAAGGAAATACGAGTATTTCATTATAAAGATTTGATTTTCTAAATTTAAGAAAATTATTCGCTTACTACTGATTAAGCATTTGTAATAGTGTGCAAATGGGAAATGGTTTTAGAAGGATTTTCAGACTTAAATACAAAGCTACCAGCAACTAGAACATCTGCTCCGGCTTGCACCAGTTCAACTGCATTTTCTGAAGTAACACCTCCATCAATTTCAATCATAACTTCAGCATTTTTGGTATTGGCAAGCGCCCGTAATCGGCGTACTTTGTCGTATGTGTTTTCAATAAATTTTTGTCCCCCAAAACCAGGGTTAACACTCATGACGCAAATCAAGTCCAAATCTGTAATAACTTCTTCTAATACCGAAATTGGGGTGTGTGGATTCAGGGCTACACCTGCTTTCATGCCTGCATCCTTTATGGCTTGAACTGTACGATGAAGATGCGTACATGCTTCAGCATGAACGGTTAGTACTGATGCTCCCAAATCTGCAAATGTTTGAATATAGCGGTCTGGATCTACAATCATCAAATGAACATCAAGAGGCTTTTTTGTTTGTCGTGCCATGGCTTTGAGAACAGGCATTCCAAAGGAAATATTTGGCACAAATACACCGTCCATAATATCCATGTGAAACCAATCCGCTTTACTTTGGTTTACCATTTGCACATCACGTTCAAGATTGGCAAAATCTGCCGCCAACATTGAAGGTGCAATTTTAACGCTTCCCATTATCCTAAATAGGTTTTTAGAATTTTACTTCTAGAAGTATGCTTTAATCTACGGATGGCTTTTTCTTTGATTTGACGTACTCGTTCACGTGTTAGGTCAAAAGTTTCACCAATTTCTTCCAACGTCATAGGATGTTGATTGCCTAGTCCGAAGTATAAACGGACTACATCAGCCTCACGAGGAGTCAATGTTTCGAGGGCACGTTCAATTTCTGTGCGCAACGATTCGTGCATCAATGTTTTGTCTGGATTTGGCGACTCGCCCGAACGCAACACATCATATAAGTTTGAATCTTCGCCCTCCACAAGCGGTGCGTCCATAGACACATGACGGCCCGAATTTTTCATGGATTCTTTTACATCAGAGACGGTCATGTCTAGTTCCTTTGCAATTTCTTCTGCTGAAGGAACACGCTCATGTGCTTGCTCCAAAAATGCATAGGTTTTATTGATTTTGTTGATTGATCCAATTTTATTTAGCGGAAGTCGAACAATTCGAGATTGCTCTGCAAGTGCTTGTAAAATAGATTGTCTAATCCACCAAACTGCATATGAAATAAACTTAAATCCACGTGTTTCGTCAAAACGTTTTGCAGCTTTTATAAGCCCCAAATTTCCCTCATTAATGAGATCGGGAAGCGTGAGCCCTTGATTTTGATATTGCTTTGCTACAGATACTACAAATCGGAGGTTTGCCTTTGTTAGTTTTTCCAAAGCAATTTGGTCACCTGCCTTTATGCGCTGCGCTAATTCCACCTCCATTTCGGCTGTAATAAGGTCAACTTTTCCAATTTCTTGAAGGTATTTATCTAACGATGCGGTCTCACGATTGGTAACCTGCTTGGTGATTTTTAACTGTCTCATGCAAATAGTTTATGTGGATGATATATGTTATACGCAATCTCTATTCAAAAGGTTACACAAAAACAAAAAAACAAAAAAAATCCGCTAAATATTTTTAGCGGATTTGTTGTTATAAAAATGATATTAGATTAGTCGCGTTTTGGTCTTCTGTTATTTCCACCACCTCTTCTTTTATCTCTATCCCCACTAGGTCGTGGCTTGCGCTCTACATAACCTTCGGGTTTCTCCAAAAGTGCTTTACGTGATACCTTTTCTTTGCGTGTGCGTGGGTCAACCCCAAAGTATTTTACATCAAACACATCGCCCATGTTTACCACATCGGTTACGTTTTCGGTGCGTTCCCATGCCAATTCACTGACGTGAAGTAACACTTCGTTTCCTGGAGCATCAGTGTATTCTACCACTGCACCAAATTCCAAAATCTTGATGACTTGTACTTCGTAAACTTCACCTACTTCTGGTTTGAACATTAGCGCGTCTATTCGTGCCTGAACTTGATCGATTCCTTCAGCACCTGTACCTAAAATTTCCACGATACCTTCTCCAGTATCAGGATCTTCGTTGATGACAATTGTAGTGTTGGTTTCTTTCTGTAATTCTTGAATTACTTTTCCTCCAGATCCAATAATTGCACCAATATATTCGTTGGGAACAGTTCGCATCACCATTTTTGGTGCATGCTCTTTTACGTCTTCAGCAGGAGCAGCAATGGTATCGGTAAGTTTGCCTAAAATGTGTAAACGACCATCACGGGCTTGCTTCAACGCCTGAATCAAAATATCATAGGGAAGTCCTTTTATCTTAATATCCATTTGACATGCTGTGATGCCATTCTCTGTACCAGTAACTTTAAAGTCCATATCACCAAGGTGATCTTCATCGCCTAAAATATCAGAAAGTACAGCAAAACGCTCACCGTCAGAAATGAGTCCCATGGCAATTCCCGAAACAGGGTTGTTGATTTGAACACCTGCATCCATCAGGGCCATGGTACCGGCACAAACCGTTGCCATTGATGAAGAACCGTTAGACTCTAATACTTCTGAAACCACACGCACGGTATAAGGACAATCATCTGGCATTACTTTTTTGAGTGCTCGTTGTGCTAGATTTCCGTGTCCTACCTCTCTTCGGGATGTACCACGTAAAGGACGTGCTTCACCTGTACAGAATGGAGGGAAATTGTAATGCAAATAGAAGTTTTCTTCACCTTGTTCTGTTGGTAAGTCAATGACGTTAGCTTCTCTAGAAGTACCAAGAGTGACAGTAGCTAAGGCTTGCGTTTCACCGCGAGTAAACACAGACGAACCGTGTGTTGAGGGTAAATAATCTACCTCACACCAAATCGGTCTGATGTCTGTTGTTTTGCGTCCGTCTAAACGAATGCCTTCGGCAAGTACCAATTCGCGAACTGCCTCTTTTTGTGCCTTGCCAAAGTACTTGCTTATAAGTTTGCCTTTTTCTTCAATTTCTTCAATTTCTTCTTCAGAAAATGTTTCTAACAACGCTTCTTTCACCTCGCCAAAAGCAACGCCTCGTTCTTGTTTAGAACTACCTTTTTTAGCGATATCGTAGCATTTTTGATACACAAAATCATGAATTTTTTGCTGTAGCTCTTCGTCTTGTTCTTCAGCTTCGTATTCACGTGTTTCTTTTTTGCCCACGGCTTCTGCCAATTCAATTTGCGCAGCAATTTGTTTTTTAATGGCTTCGTGTCCAAAGCGAATGGCATCTGTCATCACTTCTTCAGAAACCTCATCAAACTCGCCCTCAACCATAGTAACTGAATCTTCACTAGCACCAATCATGATGTCAATGTTAGATTCTTTGAGTTGCTCTTTGCTTGGATTCACGATAAAACGACCATCAATTTGTCCTACACGCACTTCTGAAATAGGATATTCAAAAGGAATGTCGGAAAGTTGAATAACAGTCGAGGCTGCCAAACCTGCTAGCGCATCGGGCATTACCGTTTCGTCGTGCGACATCAACTGAATCATAACCTGCGTTTCGGCATGATAATCTTTTGGAAAAAGTGGACGCAATACACGGTCAACCAATCGCATGGTTAAAACCTCTTCATTGCTGGGTCTTGCTTCGCGTTTAAAGAAACCGCCTGGGAATCGTCCTGCGGCAGCAAATTTTTCGCGGTAATCTACCGTTAAGGGTAGAAAATCTACAGGAGAAGCTTGTCTTGCCGAAACAACGGTTGCTAATAGCATGCAGTTGCCACTTTTTACGACAACAGAGCCGTCTGCTTGCTTGGCAAGCTTGCCTGTTTCTAGTGTAATGGTACGACCATCGCCTAAATCAATAGTCGAGGTATGAACGTTGGGTATCATACGTTTTCAATTTTAAAGTTAGTATCTGTGATGTTGTGTTGTGGTCGTAGATACCCCGATGAAAAGCCGGTATGATGCGGATGCTTTTATGTGCTTACTTTCGAATGCCTAATTCCTTAATTAAGGAACGGTAGCGTTCGATGTCTTTGTCTTTTAAATAATCCAAAAGACTTCTTCTTTTACCTACTAACATAACTAACGAACGCTCCGTATTGTAATCTTTATGATTTTTTTTCAAGTGTCCCGTTAGGAAGTTGATTCGGTTTGTAAATAAAGCAATCTGACCTTCTGTACTGCCCGTGTCTTTTTCAGACTTTCCGTACTTTTTGAAGATTTCTGCTTTGGTTTCTTTACTTAATGACATGCCAATATTATTGTAAATGATTTTTATGCAACTCCGAGTCTTTCTCGAAGGCTGCAAATATAGTATAATTATTGAATGAAATTACGCCTCTGACGCAAGAGGTCTATTTAAAATTAAATCGAGGTATAGGTTGATGTTTTTCTTTAGATCTTTTCGATGTGTAATAAAGTCTAAGAACCCATGTTCTTGTAAAAACTCAGCCGTTTGAAACCCTTCGGGTAAATCTTGCCCTGTGGTGTCTTTTACAACTCTGGGTCCAGCAAAACCAATTAAGGCGCCAGGCTCTGCTATGTTAATGTCGCCTAACATGGCAAAAGATGCTGTTGTTCCACCTGTTGTGGGGTCTGTACACAATGAAATGTATGGGATTTTAGCCTCAGCAAGTTGTGCAAGTTTAGCGGATGTTTTTGCCATTTGCATCAATGAAAGCGCCGCTTCCATCATACGTGCGCCTCCCGATTTTGAAATCATGACAAACGGAATTTTGTGCTCAAGAGCATAATCTGCAGCCCGACAAATTTTTTCACCTACAACAGAGCCCATCGAACCCCCAATAAAGGTGAAGTCCATACAAGCCACTACTAGTTTATTTCCGTTGGAACTACCTACAGCAGCTCTTGCAGCGTCTTTTAGTTTTGTTTTTTTCTGTGCAGCTTTTACACGGTCTTTGTACTTTTTGGTGTCTTCAAAGTTTAATGGGTCTTTTGAGTTTAGGGAGGGATCTAACTCTTTAAATTTATCTCCGTCAAAAATAATTTCAAAATACTCTTTACTCCCTATTCTTACGTGATACCCATCTTCCGGCGATACATAAAAATTTTCTGCGAGTTGCTCGGTATCTACAATTTTTCCTGTGGGAGATTTATACCATAGACCCTGAGGAGTGTCTTTCTTCTCGTGGGTTTGGGTTTGAATTCCTTTTTCGGTACGTCTGAACCACGCCATAGTGCAAGAATTTTACCAAATATATAAAACCCTTGAAATTAAAGGGTGTTAATGTTGTTTAGGTCTTCGAAAGCTTGCTCCAAACGAGCAACAAATGCCTTTTCGCCTTCGCGTAACCAAACACGTGGGTCATAGTATTTCTTGTTAGGAACATCATCGCCCTCAGGGTTACCAATTTGTTGTTGCAAATAAGCCGATTTTTCTTGCATATAATCCCTTACACCAGACATAAATGCGTATTGCATATCGGTGTCAATATTCATTTTCACAACCCCGTAGCTGATGCCTTCACGAATTTCTTCAACCGTTGAGCCAGAGCCACCGTGGAAAACAAAATCAATGGTATTAGGTTCAACCCCATATTTTTCGCTAACAAATGCTTGCGAGTTTTTAAGGATTTTTGGTGTAAGCACCACGTTACCAGGTTTATACACGCCGTGAACGTTTCCAAATGCTGCTGCAATGGTAAAACGATGACTAACTTTTGACAGCTCCTCAAAAGCATAAGCTACTTCTTCTGGTTGCGTGTAAAGCTTAGAGCTATCTACGTCAGTGTTGTCAACGCCGTCTTCTTCGCCTCCAGTAACTCCAAGTTCAATTTCCAAGGTCATGTCCATTTTGGCCATGCGCTCTAAATAGGTTTTGCAAATTTCAATATTTTCTTCGATAGGCTCTTCAGATAAATCAATCATGTGTGAGCTAAATAAAGATTTACCTGTTTCGTCAAAGTGCTTTTCACTAGCGTCTAACAAACCATCAATCCACGGTAGAAGTTTTTTGGCCGCGTGATCGGTATGTAAAATAACGCTAACACCGTACAGTTCGGCCATTTGATGTACATGCTTAGCACCTGCTACAGCACCTGCAATAGCCGCTTGCTGATTTTCGTTTGATAGTCCTTTACCAGCATTAAACTGTGCACCTCCATTCGAAAATTGAATGATGACTGGCGCATTGAGTTTTGCAGCCGTTTCCATCACAGCATTTATGGAGTCTGACCCTATAACATTTACAGCGGGTAGTGCAAATTGTTTTGACTTTGCTAACTTGAAAATTTCTTGAACTTCGTTGCCAGTTGCAATACCTGGTTTTATGGAATATGACATCTGTTTTTTTTTGGTCGGTGCAAAAGTAACAAACAAATGTGTGCCTAAAAAGGATAATTTATGCCAAGTGTTGGATTTAAATTTTTTAAACTATAATTAAAGTTCCAGCGCGACCCTTTTGGCAATAAAGGGTTGTGTGTTTTAAAGCCCATATCCAGTCGAAGTAAGAATAAACCAAAGTCGTAGCGCAATCCAAACCCTGTGCCTACGGCAAGCTCTTCCAAATCCCGTAAGCCATCAAACTTACGTGATGACTCATTGACATTATCTGCCACATTCCAAATATTTCCAGCGTCTATAAACAACGCACCCTTTAATGCACCAAGTAAATCAAACCGATACTCGGCATTAAAAGCGAGTTTGAGATTAGCTTCATTAAATTCATTTCCAGTATTGCTAGATCCTGGTCCTAACCTATACACTTCCCAAGCGCGATTGTCATAGGCACCACCTGCAAAAAAGGAACGATTAAAAGGAATATTATCTGCGTTACCATAAGGGATCGCAGCACCAGCAAATGCACGAACTGCAACCACCTGATTTTCTGAAATCTCCCAATATTTCACAAAATCTGTTTCCAGTTTTACAAACTGGCTAAAGGGCACATCAAAAAGCAAGTACTGTCCATTTGATTGTTCCCAATTGAATTGTTTTGCAAGTGTTTGTAGCAGATTTCCGGACCATGAGAGGTTTGCTCTGAACTGGGTAAATGTGTTATCAAAAAGCCCACTTTTACTTGAGTTGAAAAATTGCAAACTTGAACTAAAAATAAGGTTGTTTTGCGTCAGTCTACTCTTTCGCTCTTGGATGCGTTGCACCCGATTATACAACTCATCTGAAGGGATTAAGTCAGTATTACCACCCAATACATCTTCGATAAAGGATTGTGCGCCTTGCGGAATAATAAGGTTGTTGTTCAGAAAATAGGATGAATTAGTATTGGTGTTTTGTGCAATTTGATTTAGTTCGCCAAAGGCATTTGTGTAAACGCCAAAGTAGTTTTCTTTATTTTTATTGTGTACAAATTCAATATCGATGAGTGAAAAAGTCCATCGCTTATTTTGTTTTGGATTCCATTGATACTTTATTCCGCCTGTAAGACTTTGCTTGTCTAATCCAATGTTTTCTTGAACTGCCGATCCCAATCTTAGAATAGTTTGTGGCGCAATTTCTTGCCGGTTTATTTTTTTACCAATAGGGAGCAAAAATTGTGGCGCTCGCAATTGAACATCAAAAGCAAATTCAGTGATAGCAACATCAGCAGATCTACCGACAGAACCTCGCGCACCTAGTTCCAAAGTTTCAGCTCCACGAAATACATTCAGTACACTTAATCCCGAACTAAAAGCCACCCCTCGTTTTATGATATTTGACTGAGTTACATCCAAGCCAAAATTTAGTGCATATTGCTCTTTTGGCATTAAATAGATAGACGCATCTAACAGCGTTTCCTTGTCATTTGCGTAATTATACCTAACCGTTGGGTAGTCGAAACTTTGCAATCGCGTAAGTTGCCTTAATGTTGTACTTCGCGCTAAATCACTGTAGAGTTCATTTGTTTTAAAGGATATCGCTTCGCGAAGTAACCGTTTGTTATAACGCATTTTTCCCTGGCTGAAAAGCGTTAATCCTTCGTAAGTTCCAATCGAATCGTAGGCTTCATTTCCAGTGTTTCCAGCCTTACTTATGAGAACATTTACGTTATTCATGCGTGAAATCTGGTACTCCTTTTCTACTGCTGTTCCTTGTTGATTTTCAATAAAATTACGAATACTTAGTTGCACAGGAAGTCGGTAATCTACGCCAGAAGAGTCAATACGCACACTAAAATCAATAGCATTTAATTGAAATGGGTATACCCCTGCATTTCGAAATAGCGTGAACAAGCGATTACGTTCCTCATCA
>MDTB01022698.1_pt1 | contig 15239 bp, 11 predicted proteins | sample 811161 | NCBI WGS metagenome assembly MDTB01 (sample SAMN05326650, study PRJNA326480) | marine metagenome | isolation source: seawater | place: Mediterranean Sea | collected 2009 | reverse complement strand
GAGTTGAAAAAGAAGAAAGGCAGGCATGGGCTTTAGATATAGAAAATAAAAGACGTACTTCTCTTAATTTAAATACTTTTAATTCTTACAAGGCCATGGAAGATTACAATGAAGCCAAAGAAGCTGAAGACGATGAGAGGGGTTCTGAAATAGACGTTGATAATGACTATCTTTTAAATGAAGGCATGCAAATTCTTTCAGACTATACAATACTTAATCAAAACATTTATCTTTCAAAAGCAGCATAAAATATGATAATTGTATCTTTTAACATAAATAGCATAAGAGCCCGGCCCCATCAACTTATCCATCTTAGAGATACCATCGATCCTGATGTAATTGGGATACAGGAAACTAAAGTCAATGATCCTGAGTTTCCAATTGATGAAATTAAAGAAATTGGATATCATCCAGAATTTTGGGGACAAAAAGGTCACTATGGGGTAGCAATTCTTAGTAAAAAAAAGCCTGAAATTGTGCAAAAAGGTTTTGCAGGTGATTCAGAAGAAGACCAAAAGAGGTTTATACAAGCAACTTTTAAATGGAAAAGCAATAGAATTACCATCATGAATGGGTATTTTCCTCAAGGAGAAAATAGGTCACATGAAACAAAGTTCCCAAAAAAAATAAAATTTTATGATGACTTAGAAAAACATATTAAAAAACTTAAAAAAACTGAAGAGAATTTAATTGTAATGGGAGATTTTAATGTTGCTCCATCAGACTTGGATATTGGTATAGGCGAGCAAAATGTAAAAAGATGGTTACGCGATGGGAAAACAGCATTCCTTCCAGAAGAGATTGATATGTGGAACAAAATTAAAAATTTAGGATTTGTAGATTCTTGGAGAAAACAGAATCCTAATGAGGGATCAATTTATTCTTGGTTTGATTACCGCTCAAGGATGTTCGATGACGATCCGAAACGCGGTCTGAGAATTGATCATATATTACTTTCAAATAATTTAGAAAGTCATATTAAAATTACGGGCATAGACTATTCTGCAAGAGCAATGGAGAAACCATCAGATCATTGTCCAGTATGGCTAGAATTAAAATAAAGTCTTTATAGGTCTCTTTTAGATTGAAAAAACTGCTTAAGGATTTTAGAAGATTCCTTTTCCATATGTCCTCCGCTGAAGATAACCCTATGGTTTATATCGTCCCTACTTAGGAATTGGTCAATAGATTCTATTGCGCCAGTTTTTGGTTCCTTAGCTCCAAAATATAAATAATCTAATCTTGCATCCATAATTGCTTTTGCGCACATATGACAAGGTTCAAGGGTTACATATATTTGACAATTTTTTAGTCTATAATTATTGATTGTTTGGCTTGCATTATTAATAGCAATAATCTCAGCATGAGCTGAAATGGAATTCTTAGAAACTACTTTATTAAAGCCTTTTCCAATAACTTTCCCATCTTTAACAATAATCGCTCCTACTGGAACCTCATCGTTAGCATATGCAATTTCAGCCATACTCATTGCCAAGCTCATATGCTCATGTAAATACATCTTAAGTTTTAAATACTATATAAATTTAGCCCAATCTTCCAAAGGTCTTCTCTCTGATTGAAGAGTATTTATTGGATCTTTATTATCACGATAACCTATGCACATACCACAAAATAGTAAATCCCCTGCATCAGCTTGAACGAATTCAGAAACACTATCATGCTTCATAGACCATGCTTCTTGAGCGCAGGTATCCAACCCCGCCTCTTTTGCAAGCAACATAAATGTTTGCAGGAACATTCCTAAATCAGACCACTGAGGTGGGCCCATTTGACGATCAATAAAACAAAAAAAGGCACTTGGCGCTCCAAAAAAATTAAAATTTTTCATAACCTGAGCAAATCGAGATTCCTTATCCTCCCTTGGAATTCCAAGCAACTCATACATTTGCTCTCCTAATTGATACCTTGAGGTTCTATATGGCTCTTTTAATTTGGGAGGATAAATCTCATAGGCAGGAGTTTCCTGCTTATCCCAATTATCCTGATGCAACAGAAAATCATTCATAGATTGATTATTCAAAACATATATTTTCCAAGGTTGAAGATTTCCGCCTGAAGGAGCTCTTGAAGACTTCTCCAATAATACTTTAATCAAGGCACTGTCGACTGGATTGGAAGTAAAGGCTCTTACTGAAGATCTTGAGGATATTGCATCAGATACTTTCATGAAAGAAAAATTATAACGTATATCTAAGTTTGTTCATTAAATTATATTGAGAAACATTTAATTAAATTTGCGCTCTATGTAAGATTCTTTGTAATGAAGTTTTTAAAGAATGCAATGATGGGAAAAAAGCAATAAATTTAATGCAATCAATGATTGCACCTAAGCCAAAGATGAGAATAAAATTCCCGGCTAAAAGAAATTTCACTGAACAACCTCGCAATAAGGGTAGCAATATTGCTCTAAATAAAAAATAAACAGCAAAAATAATTAGTGCAGAAATCTTTGAAATATTTGGAATAAAAAATTCACTATTGATATCCCAATTAGCAAACGTTGAATTCCAATTAAAAACTAATAAAAGTGTGAAAATATTAAAAAATGCTAAGTAAACGATACGATGATCTTTTAAATGTGCGACTGAGCGACACGCTCTATAGTTTTGAAACCATTTTTTTATTATTTTTAATAAATTAAGCTCTGCAATTCCGTAATAATCAATAGTTTTGCTGCCTGGAAGTTGTAAGGAAATTTGATGTTGCTTCAGCCTTATTATCCAATCAGTATCCTCTCCAGCTAATAAGCTTGGCAGAAAGTGGCCAACTCGTAAAAATACTTCTTTCTTAATTACCATGCCAGGAACGGTAATTAATTCTTTAAAGCCATATGTAGAAGCAATAATAATATTTTCATATAAACTATTTCCAAGATATTTTGTGTTACCCCACAGACCATTAAACTGATTATTCGAAATAATTTCTTTACATGAATCAACCCAAAAAAGATTAGGAATAGTTTTTGTATCTAGAAACCCTAACCAGTCTCCTTGAGCAAAATTAACCCCTTCATTCCTTGATGCGCCTGGAGAAGATGTCTTTGAAAATATATGCTTTACTTCATAGGGCTTCTTATTAAACAAAGATTTAAGATCATCTGGCAAAGGCTGCTTACTATCAGATGAATCTATGATCAATAATTCCATGCATTCAATGGGTAATTCGCTGAGCTTTGTGAGTAGTTTTAAAAGAAAAGATCTATCATTTCTAGTTGGAATAATAATGCTTAGTTTTTGATTTAATTGTTGAATGCGGTCCATCATATAAAAATTTTTCTTTATTTTAAAAGCTCATCATAGCAATTTTGCTCCATCTTCAATGCATCATCCTTATTAAAGGCTTTCAAGGCCTTTTTCCTAAGTTCGTGCCCCATTTCTCTTGCTCTCTTATGATTCAGCAAAATAAGGTTAGAAAAATTTGACAAGGCTTCTATGTCATTAAATTTGCAAATATACCCACTAACATTATGCTCAATAATTTCAGCTTGCCAGTCTCTGTCATACCCAACAACTGGGACTCCTCCTAGGGCTACTTCAACCAAGGCCCTGCCGGTGATTGGAGAAATGCATAAATCCATTAATGGAATCGCGGTGGAAAGCCATGATTGATTGCGCATTCCACAAAAGTGAATATTATTTATGACTCCCTCTTGAGTAGCATATTTCTTTAAAAAATCTTCTTCCGGGCCAACTCCACAAATAAAAAAATCAACTGGCATGGATTTTATGTTCACCAAATTTGAAATAACCTTAATTGCATCTAGAGCTCTCTTCTCCTCTTCAAGCCTAGTAATAATAATTATTTTTTTTTGGCCTACTAATTGAAACTCTTTAAAAAAATCAGAGGGCTTGTCCCGCAATTGTGGATCTTGGTAATGCAGATCATCAATTTGATTTGAGGCCTTAAAAAGTCTAATTTTTTTATCTGATTTTAAAATCTTAACTACAAAATTTTTATTATTTTCATTTTGTACCATTACTCTATCTGCAAATTTTAAAACAAGTTTTTCAAGAAATACCTCAACAGCAATGAATCTCAACAAATATGGCCACATAGGCTTGCCTGTATCACTTCTTATTTCAGCAGGATTGCCCCAGACTCCTATAAATAAAGGAATGCCCATAATTTTTGAGATTAACATTGCTAAGAACCCATTTACTTCAGCATCCTCGCCTCTAATAAAAGATACATTGTTTTTTTTGCATATTCCCCTTACTGCAAATAATGTAGAGAGAATAGAAAATATAAAATTAATTTTCTTAAACGCTGAAAGAAATCTAAATCTCCCCAAAGGAACATCCAAGTATTCAAGATGCTTTGATAATTTAATTAATTTGCTTTTACCAATTAAATCAGGGTTGTTTATATTAGAAGCAATATTAATTACAAAGACTGTTTTAAAGTATCCATTCAATAATTTACCCTCTTGAAAAATGTCCAGTCCCCCAGCCTCGTATTGAGCAAGTGAATATGCTGTATCAAAACAAACTAGTTTTTTGTTCAGATGATTCTTCATTTAAATTAGATAGACCATTTAAGTTTTTTTAGACTATTGTTTCTAGCAAAGATGTTGCTTTTTTAAGCTCTCTTTTAATTAAATAAATTTTATTTTCAAGTATTTCTTTGATTTCAATTTCCTCGTTTACTATTTTCTGGAAACCAGTCATCAAAGTCTTAGATGTAATATTTGATATATCAAGAACATACTCTTCATGCCCAAATACATCCTTGTTTATGCCTCTAGCTTTAGTACTGTATGCAAGACTGAGAGTGGGGATAAAGCTAGATAATGCTGCAATTGTAGAGTGTGTTCTTGCGCCAATAAAATATTTACAGTTACCTATAATGTATTTAATTTGCGCAGAGTCATACTGATTTTCTAAAAGTGAGATTTTTGAAGCATGATGGTTTAAGCGCATGTAAATCTTTCTCATAATCGATAAATCATCTAGAGAGATATTTGAACTAAATATTACATGAGGTATTAATAAAACTGAGCAATTGTGATCTTCAATTACTACCTCAATAAAAGCACAAAGCTCATTCACATAGTCAACAGAAGTATCTCCAAATCTTTGCAAGTATGGGCTAACATTTATACCAACAACTTTATCCTTATTATCAGTAGGCCAAAAAGATATTAGATCAACATGCTTAGGTTGAAGTGAAAATGCGGAATCTGGAAAAAGCATAGTATTGTGCAAACAGAGCTTTTTTTTTACATATTCCTCAGATAATGTTTCTCTAACTGTAATTAAGCTCATATTTGATAGATGCGAGGCCATTATTGTTTCTATATTTGTGTTTTTTGTGAAAGGCCCGATTGAAGCTCCCCATAAAATAGTAGGTTTGTTAATTTTGATTGCAAGATCATCTACTCCAATCAAAAATGAAGGAAAGCCATACTCACTAGAGTAATTATCACCTCCAACCGAAAGAACAATATCAATTGTTTTGAGAAAATTTACAAATTTTTGTGGAAATGGAAAAGGCCAAAGCAGGTTTGGCAAAAAGAGTCCAAGCCTTCTTTGAATAAATTGCCATGGTCTTTTGTAAAAAGGTGAATATAATTTGATGAAATAGACGCCATCTTCTTGAGAGTCTGGCCATAGACTCTGATCTAATAAGATATTATTGCTTGGAAAAAATAATTCTATCTCTCCAAATTGTTCCTTTAAAAGAGATGCTGTGCTTCTCACGATTGCATCAACCCCTCTATTTTCAAGAGAGTGAATGCCATTAAGATAAAATCTTTTCATGTGTATATTTATGTAATAGTTTCTTTAAACCAATTAACGACCTACTGCATTATAACGTTGTGATGTATTTATTATAAATCTTGAAGGGACTTAATTGATATATTCCATTTCATCCATGTGCTTGAGCCAAATAGTTTCTTTTGAATAGCATTAAAGTATAGCCCTAATAAAATGAACTCAGAACAAATAGTGGCAATAGCAGCGCCATAGTAGGAAAAATAAGGGATCAAAGAAAAATTTAGAACTAAGTTGATAACAGCAACAAAAGCCATGCACTTTATCTTTTCAGTCATCAGGTTTTTAACTGAAAGAAGACCTCCTATACCAATTGACATAAATCTAAAAGGTATGGCGATTGCTAGTATAAAAATTATTTTGCTAGTTTGAAAATATTCATCTCCAAATATAGAAAAAATAGATGCTTGCGAAGCAAGCATTATTGTAGCCGCTACACATAGACCTCCGAGAAGCATTGCTCCACAGCTAAAACGAAATACAGCAAGAAGTTTGGATTCATTATCATTTGCCCAACTATGCTGCAGAGGCAATAAATACTTTTGAAAAATTGCCGAGGGAATAATATAAATAGCAACGCTAATCATAAAGGCTGCATAATAAATTCCTGCGGCATCTGGACCTATAATCCAATATAAAATTAGAATATTAGTTTGAAAAAAAATGTAATATAAGAAGCCTGAAGCTGCAAAAGGCCAAGATTTTTTCAATACATCAATAATTGAGGGTGCTTGAATGGAGATAATTCTGTGACTGGTATCCATATCTTTTTTTAAAAGTTGGTTTATTTGAAAGAGTGCAAATAATATTAAGAAAGCTGCCATAAAAAAAAAGCCATTGGTAATATCTATCAACCCTCCCCCAACGCTAGCAACATAAATCGCTACAATTATTCTGCTTAAGTGCGGAAATAAAAGGCACAAAGAGAGTAAATTAAATTTTTTTTGTAACTGGAGTTTTGCTACTGCCAAATCATTTAGAACCAATGCTAATAACCATGGGGCAAGTAAAAGAATAAATTTATTTACATTATTGTCTTCAAAAAAATAGAGCAGAAGAATTAAGGTTATTGCTAGGCATGCTAATATAAAAACCAATCTCAGTGTAGGCAATAACCAACGCGCAGCTTTGAAACCCTCAACCCCATAGATATTTAGCCAGAATAATCCTATGCCAAAACCCACAAATGATGCATATAGATTTATTGTTACGAGACTTGAGGCAAGCAAACCAAAAGCAGATAAATCAAGTTGGCTTATAAAAATAAAATTAGCTAGGAAAGTTAATACTGCTCCAAGTAATGCGCTTATTGATATGAATGATATATTTTTAAACATAAATGCTTTCTATTGTAAGTAGCTGGTTAATGTTAAAAATTAAAGTCATTATTTTAGAAATTGTAACTCAGAAGAGCATACTCTTAGAAAAAGTATGAGATTTTTGAGATTATAAATTACAAAATAATTCAGCGAAATAAATTGGAAGATAGATCTCTTGCAATACCTACTTACCCTTGAAAAAAATAATCATTTTTGAATTTGAAGTAAGTTATTGAATAAGTTCCAATTGCTTCCCTTTGCAATGATATCTTCCCCACAAATACTAAAATGATCAGCATCTCTCCATATTAGGCAATTATTGAATATTGCTTGTTTATTTTGCAAGTAAAGAGTGTTGAAAGGAATGTATTTAAATTTAATATTTCCTTTAATTTCTAATTGAATTTGATGCTCAATACTACTAAATGAAGTAAAGTTAATTTGAGGAACATTAAAAATCTTAGTGGCAAATCTAGATGGATCAATACTATATTCAGTAAAAGGTCCTAGCCAGATGACGTGAATATTGAGATCGGCTATTTTAGCTAAATAATCCTCAACCCGTTTAACCTTTTCAACATCGAAAAAAAACTTTTTATTTAACGGGGGATAATAGGCACCTTTTTCATTTTTGATGAAAGCTGTTCCCGTCTGATGGAATATAACAATAGGTTTAAGGTCTTTATTCTGATTTAAAAACTCAACAAAACTATCATACTGACAAAATTTATAATTCTCGTGGGGGCGACATCCGCCTTGAGAGATACCTATAACAAATTCATATTTATCTGACTTCGAGAAAATATTATGAATGTTCATAGCGTGACTATCGCCTAAAACTATAATAGGCGAGCCATACTTCACTTTACATTTTTGCACTAATGATTGAGATAAATTTCTTGTATCTTTTTCCCACATCTTGCAACCGTCTGAAAACATATGATTGTACATATCATAGCCAGTGCTATTTTGAATCATTGTGTAGTTTCTGAACTCCTGCTCAGTGTAGGATGCCACTTTAAATCGCTCTAAGCCATTCGTGAAATGAATGAATGAACCAACTGAAATAAAGCCTAACATTCCAACAGCAGAAAGAATAAAAATAGCTCTGCGATTTATTTTTCTTTTATTTCTGAATGGAGCTTCGATAAATTTCCAACTAAACCATGCCATCAGGATTGAAACAACACATAAACCAACCAACAACAAATCAGAAACATCTCCAAGCAATCTATGACGCGCAAAAGCTAAAAGAGGTTGATGCCAAAGATAAGCGCTATAGGAGAGCAACCCAATACCTACTATAGGCTTAAGGCCAAGAAAACTATGCACAAGAGTATTTGGAACTGCCGACAATATTAGCAGCACTGTTCCAACTGTAGGGATTAAAGCATATAGGCTTGGAAATGGTGTATTGGCATCAAACGCAACAATTGAATAAATGACCATACAAAAACCAAGCAGACTCAGCATCTGATTAACATAGTGTGATTTAAGATTAGAGTTATATTTGAGGTAAAAAGCCGCAAAGACTCCAATCAATAATTCCCAACCCCTTGTTGGAAGGAGGTAGAAATTTGCTCCTGGTCTATTAAATGCACTCCAATGAGCTAAAGCTAGACTAACAAAAAAAGTAAATACTAAAATAGTTAAAACCCATCTTATACCCATACGCCAAGTCATCATTAGAAAGAGAGGAAATAAAATATAGTATTGCTCTTCAACGGCTAAACTCCATGTATGAAGCAAAGGCTTAAGATCAGTATTAATATCAAAGTATCCACTTTCTGACCAAAATAATATATTTGATGAAAAGGTGGATACAGCTACAAGACTTTGACCAAAATCTTTGAGGTCACTTGGAATGAGCCACAACCAAGCAAATGGAAGGCAAACTAACATTACAAAGAATAGTGCAGGCAGAATACGGCGAGCACGCCGCTCGTAGAAATTAACTATACTAAATGTATTTAGCGCCATTTCAGAGATGATAATTGTAGTAATTAAATACCCGCTGATAACAAAAAATACGTCTACGCCAACATAACCACCACTAAACCATTCAAAGCCAGCATGAAATAATATTACAGGCAATACCGCCAGCGCTCTTAAGCCATCAATTTCCTTGCGATATTCCAACTTTAGTACTCCAACTCAGTCACTAAGCAAATAAAAAAGATGAGTGATAAATTGAGTTATGCATTATTACTTTTTGGCTATATTTTATATGTGCTTGAGCTGCTTTTAGATTACTTTTTGGTAAATATTTTTTTCATTTTTTATAGTCTACACTTTTTCATCAAACTCGTCTCATAGGTGAAAAATGCCTACAAAATTTATAGCTACTAAGTTGATAAAAGTGCAGGGATTAGGAATTTTCTATTCCATTTCTAACACTATGGGTTGAAGGCCTAAAATGTTAAAATAACTAAAAGTACTCTACCAACTCAATAAATTGAGCATAGCTATGACAACAAGAGATAAAGAAATAGAGAGCAATAATTTTGCTGGACTCAATATACCAACAATACCCAACGCTCCTTTGCTGACATCAGAGGATGCAACTCATTTTGGAACCCTAACTTTACAAAAAAATGAGTTATTGGACTTATTTGTAAACTCAACTTATGAGGAGGAACTAACTGTTTATGACAATACGTATCAAAATAATCAATCTCATTCTTTGGAGTTCAAAAGGCACTTAAGTGAGGTTTATGCAATATTTAAAAAACGATTTGACATTGATTCAAAAATTGTTGATGTTGGCTGCGGAAAGGGTGATTTTGTAAATCTATTAAATTCTGAATCATATTTTGATGCAATCGGATTCGACACTACATACGAAGGAGACAGTGCAAGGATACATAAAAGATACTTAAATGATGCCGATAAAATCAATGCCAATGTTATTGTTTTGAGGCACGTTCTTGAATATATTCCCTCCCCCCATACTTTCCTAGAATTGCTTTATAAAATTTTTGGCAATGTAAATATATACATTGAGCAGCCAAATTTTAATTTTACGATTAATGAGCAAATATTTACTGATGTTACTTATGAGAGAGTGAATTACTTCACAAAAAAATCATTAAAAAGTTTATTTACTAAATCAGAATCTGGCAATCTATTCAAAAATCAGTATCAATATGTAATTGCTAATTTAGAAAATCTGAACCATGAATATAATAGTTATTTTTCTAACAGAGATCACTGGATTGATATAAACTTTTATTCCCTTTTTCCTGAACTCCACTTAAAAATTAAGGAGATAAATGTCTTGATTGAACAATCTAATAATACATTTGTTTGGGGTGCGTCAACCAAAGGGTGTATGTTTCTCCATCACTATCTTAATTTGATCAAATCAACTGAAAAAATAAAATTTGCGATTGATATAAATGCTAGTAAGTTTGAAAAGTTTTTACCAAGCTCATATATCCCAATTAAATCTGATGATTTTTTTTACAAAAATGTCTCTGATAATGATTTAGTAATTATTTCAAATTTAAACTATGAAATTGAAATAAAAAGAGACATCTCAATCAACAGCGATAAAAATATTAAAATTATTACTTTATAAAGTCTTTAAAAAAACTTCGAAGTAATGGCATTCCTATTGCAAGCTAATACTCCCACTCAGCAATTACGTTATCTAGAACCCCGTTAAAGTCTATGGTTCCAAGGCAAGTGATTATTTCTGCATAACATTTGTGTAACTGTGATTATAAAATAATTTCAGGCTACTTTTTTGCAAATATATATAAACCGGAAGATGTCTTTACTGCCTCAATGAAACTAAAATTTATTGACTTTAATATCCATTTCTTTTCAAGTTTTGAAAATCTATGGTTAATTGACGAAATTAAACTATGTTTAAGATCTACAATTATTAAAAAAGGATGAGTGCCAAAATGGAAAGGGATTTTGAAACTCAATAGTATCAATGCGTTAGTAAAAACTTAGCTGGAAACTACAAAAATTATTTATTAGCCGTTTGAAGAAGGCTTTGAATTCTTTCTGCGAATAAATCGGCGCCAAAGTAAGATAAATGATTTCCACCGTTATATAATGGGCCAATACCTAACTTCACATCTAAGCATTTATTAGCTGACTGGTTACACAACAGTTCCGACGGCTCAATAAAAATCAAGTTATCGCTTTTGATATTCGCAAACTTCTCAATATTTTTTTGCTTCAAATCTGCAGCAATCGTTTTATTAAAAATATTCGGATATCCCTTGCCCTTATCAATTAGATGTTTGTTTTTCATAAGCCAGCCTTGCGAATTTATATAGGGAGTAGGTAAGAAACCGATTAATACGACTTTATGCCCAAGCTCAAGCAACCAATTAATGTTATCAAAATATGATTCCCAGGCTAGCTGTTCGTCAGCGAGCTTTGAATACTTAACGCGATTTCTTCCATCTATTAAAGGTGTATTTGTTCTTAGTTTTGGATTTTTGAATTGGGTATAGTTAGCAGAGATGATGAATATTTTATTATCAGTAAATGTGGCTATTTTTTCCTTTCTAAGTTGATTGACTATTGGGCATTCAGCTCTACTTCCAAACCAAATATCTTCACTAACAAAGGGGCATTGACCATATGTTAATGAAATAGCGCCTAAATCTGTTGTTCTATTCACTACCGCTCTTTCAAAATGCCCAACAAAGCTATCACCTAAAAAAACAATTCTCTCGTCTCCAAACTTACAAGGATCAATTGGAGATCTACTGAAGCAACTATCAGAATATTCTTGTTCGCGCAGAATAAGACCTTTTGCACCATTAGGATCTGTTAAGGAGTTAAATTCTCGCTGCGAAAAGTATTTAATAGTTTCCAATTGTTTTGTTGAAAAACGCTGATCAAAACCATTTGAATAATTTGAATAGCTAAAACCAACTATCAACATAAGAACAGAAGAGGAAATTGTTACTAGAAATACTTTGCTACTAATTAAACTTTTTTTCCTAAAAGGCTTTTCAACTAGATGGTACGAGAGGAATGAAAGAATTAATACCAAAATAAAAAGACTGAGTTTTTCTGTGTTACCGAATTCGCCATCAAGTCTTCCAAAAGCAAAAATCGGATAGTGCCATAAGTATGCCGAGTAGCTAATGAGACCTATCCATACAAATGGTTTGCTTCCAAAAACTTTTCCTACTAGCTCGTCCTTAGATGAAAAACCAATTATCAGAGCAACACCAATTATAGGTATCAATGTGTAAAAGGTTGGATGAGGTATTTTGCTGTTGAAAAAGAGAATGCTAAGCGCAACCAAAAAAATTCCAAGTTTCGGAAGTGTGCGAGACCAGATGGCTTTAATCGCACCTTTGTTATTTAACTCCCAAACGGCAATCATTGAACCTACGCCCAACTCCCAAAATCGACTGAATGGAAGATAAAAGTTAAGATCTGTGTTGTGTACCTCCATAAATTCAGAAAACACTAGACTGAGTAGAGACAATACAAAAAGAAAATGGAATAAAGCTTTTGGGAAGAATCTAAATGCAACAATCGCAATTATAGGAAATACAAGATAAAACTGCTCTTCAACACCTAAACTCCAAGTGTGAAGAAATGGCATCAACAGAGAACTATCTGCACCATATTCAGTTGCAGTTAAATAAAAAAAGAAATTAGATCCGAAGAATATTGAAGCAAGAATGCTTGCTGCATAGTCAATAAAGTCCAATGGCAAAAGCTTTTCCCACGCAAAGGGTATCGACATAAAAATAACAACGAGGAGCATTGGCAGAATGCGTCGAGCGCGCCTTTCGTAGAAATTAAGAAAACTGAAAGAACCTTTTGTTTTTAGTTCAGAAAGAATAATGCGAGTAATCAAATAACCGCTTATCACAAAGAAGATATCGACACCAATAAAACCACCTTCGAACCAATCTATGCCATACCGAGTTACTTGTGCGTGATATAGGATAACGCTAATTACTGCCAAAGCTCTTAAACCATCAATTTCTGCTCTGTATTTCATGTGTTTATTTTACACATTAATTAATTGTATTGTTTCTTATGAAATGCAGAAGTGGCAGAACTTTACAACAATGTTTACAACAAAGATGAAGGAATGCGTCTTTGCAACATCTTTACAACAAGGTAAACATAGTAGGAATGGGGGTTATAGAGCTTGTTATTACTCCCACTCAATAGTCGCTGGTGGCTTGCTTGAAATATCATAAACCACCCTGCTAACTCCCTCCAATTCATTCACAATTCGATTTGAGACATGCGCCAAGAAATCATAAGGAAGCCTTGCCCAAGTAGCAGTCATGAAATCTACTGTCTCAACTGCTCGAATCGCAATCACATCTGCATACCTTCTTTCGTCTCCTACCACTCCAACAGATTTAACAGGTAGATAGGCACAAAAAGCTTGGCTAACTTGATCATACAAATCCGCTTTGATCAATTCTTCGATAAAAATTGCATCTGCATTTTGCAGAGTAGAAACCTTATCTTGATTAATTTCACCTAAAATTCTGACGCCTAATCCAGGACCTGGAAATGGATGGCGATTAAGCATTTCTAATGGAAGTCCAAGCTCTGCTCCAATTTTTCTCACCTCATCCTTGAATAAATCTCTTAAAGGCTCAACAAGCTCCATTTTCATATTTTCAGGTAAACCTCCAACGTTATGATGAGATTTTATGACTCTTGCCTCTTTGGATTCAGATTCAGATGACTCTATTACATCTGGATAGATTGTTCCTTGTGCTAAAAAATTAATTTCGTCCTTTAATTTTGCAGCTTCATTATCAAAGATATCAATAAATGTTCTTCCAATTACTTTTCTTTTTTGCTCGGGATCAGATACTCCCTTAAGGTGTCTGTAAAATATCTTTTTTGCATCTACAACAATTAAATTTAAATCCATTTTTTCTCTAAATAGATTTTCTACTTCTGCAGCTTCATTTTTTCGCAGCAGCCCATTGTCAACAAATACACATACAAGGTTTTTATCAATAGCTTTATCCAATAATATAGCTGAAACAGACGAATCAACCCCTCCAGATAAACCTAATAATATTTTTTGATCACCCACTTGCTCTTTGATATCAATGATTCTCTGCTCAATAAGATTCTCCATTTTCCACTTGGCAGAACATTTACATATCTTAAAAGTAAAATTATTTAATACTTTGTTACCTTGTTTTGTATGAGTTACCTCTGGATGAAACTGCAAAGCAAATAGAGGTTTTTCAATATGCTGCATGGCAGCAATCGGAGATGACTTAGTTGAAGCTAAAATATTAAATTGATCAGGTAAAGTTGAAACATAATCTCCGTGACTCATCCAAACATCAATTCTAGAGCCAGAGATTAAACCATCAAATAAAAGTGAATCTTCTTCTAAGATAATTTCAGCATGTCCAAATTCTTTATTTTTTGAGGAAGAAACTTGGCCGCCAAATTGCTCTGCTAATGTTTGCATGCCATAGCATATTCCTAAAATTGGAATATCTAATTCAAAAATAGTTTCTGGAATTCTCGGTGTATTAGAGGCTGTGACTGACTCAGGGCCGCCAGAGAGAATAACTCCTTTTGGCTTTAATGCTTGAATTTTTTCAGTTGAAATGTCCCAAGGCAGAATTTCTGAATAAACATTTAATTCTCTTATTCTTCTGGCAATTAGTTGAGTATATTGTGAACCAAAATCTAGAACCAGGATCGTATCAAGATTATTTTTATCCAATGCCAAGTTGCTTGAACCACTCATTATAAATATTAGGTATTAAAGAATTATTATAATGCAAACTTCTCTTGAAAGTTCTTAAGATATGTAAGGTTTTATGTTTTGTATTAAGTTATCAAGCTCAGGTTTATTTTGCTTGATCTCATCAAGAGACAGGCCCTCTAGCTCGTGCGGGAAAACAAGCCATTTATCAGTTTCATGAATATAGTAATCTGGTTTTCTTTTTGTTAAATTTTTTTTAGGTTTGAAATAAGGAGTAGCTACTTTAATTTCTGGAGTATTTTTTTTGCAAGCTTTTTCTATATCTGAAACGATTTGCTGAATAGAGATGCCTGTATCGTGAACATCATCTACAATTAAAAGTGAATCTTCAGCCTCAACTTTTTTAATAACATAATTCAAGCCATAGACTTG
>MDTB01193266.1_pt1 | contig 15241 bp, 16 predicted proteins | sample 811161 | NCBI WGS metagenome assembly MDTB01 (sample SAMN05326650, study PRJNA326480) | marine metagenome | isolation source: seawater | place: Mediterranean Sea | collected 2009 | reverse complement strand
TGAACATAAACATTTTGAATCTAATAATTTTAAATCCAGTCTTGCTTTTTCAAAGAAATTAGAAAAAAAATTTTTAAATCAATGCTATGTTGTTCCTGGTTATTTTCATGAAAGTATTCCTCTTTTGCAAAAAAACTACGATCTAAAAAAAATAGCTATCGCATTTATTGATTGTGATCTATACTCATCTTCTTTACCTTGTATAGCTTTTATAAAACAAAATATTTCTAATGGCGGCTACATAATTATTGATGATTGTCATAATCTAGACTTAAAAGGAAGAACAATACTTCATGCTATTAAAGAAAATTTTAAAATAAATATAAACTTATTTTTAATTGATACTTATGGCTACTCTGGGATGGTATATAGATATATAAACTAACTAAGCCAATTTTTAACGTATTTGTAAGATGTCATTACAGCGTCAATTTTAAAGTTATTTTCTTTTATGATTTTTTTATATGAAACTATCTTTTCAGGTTGAGACCATCTTTCTGGGCAAACCAAACACAACTTAAAATTTGATAAATGTTGATAAATTTTCTTACTATCAATTGGAAATTTTGAAGGAGTGTCTATCCACACCCAATTAAACTTATTTTTGAAAAATATAATATTTTCAATTGGCTCATATTGTGAAAATCTAAGTGCAAGATCACATATTTTATTTTTTTTTGCATAAAAAATATAAGGATTCTCAACATCTAATAAAAAATATGATTTGATTTTATAATCCTTGACTAATTTCAAGACATCATTCTCTATTCCAGACTCTTTTATATTTAAAACAAGCGTTCCATGATTATAATTTTCAAGATAATTTTGAAAGTTATCACCACTATTATAAGGGTCATGATTTAAAATTAAATTCGAATTATGTGCTCGTATATCTATTTCACAACCAAAGTTATTGTCTATTTTCTTTAAATTTTTGATTTTATTAACTCTATGAATTATTATTTCCATTAAATTTTTCTTGATTTAAAAATTATATACATGAATGTATTGAATGAGAGTTTAATTTTACCCTTAATTGATCCGCCACCTTTAGCAATGCCAGATTTTCTGTCATAAAAAACAACTGGAAAATCTCTAATTTTAAATCCATTTCTAATAGCTTTAATTAATATAAATAAATCAAAGTTAAAATCATGTGGTGGGTTTTTAACATTATCCAAAAAATCTCTATAAAAAAATTTGGGCTGTGCGTTTATATCATATAGATCTATGTTAAGGTATGTATTAACTACATAAGACATTAAATTAGTAAAAATAATATCTAATATAGATCTATTTTTTCTTTTACCTTTTAAAATAATTTTTTTATTTTCATTTTTAATTAAGTTATATCCAGTTACTATATCTTCTGGATCAGATTGTAAATCAGCATGAGTCCAAGAAATTATGTCACCAACAGATTTTTTTATACCCTGATAAATTCCATTACCATAACCAATATTTTTTTTGATATTTAATATTTTAAAATAAGAATGATCTTTTGTTTGATCTATTAATTTATTATAAGTTTTATCTACAGACCCATTATTAACTAAAATAATTTCACAAGCTTCAAGTTTTGGAACAATGGAGTTAATTTTTTTAATAAGTTTTTGTATATTTTGCTCTTCATTATAACAAGGAATTATTAAGGATAATTTCATTTTAATTTTTTTTTTGATAAATAATTATTTAATTCATTTGGAGTGCCAATACTGTGAAAATTTTTACATCTATTTTCATAAATTGTATAATTGTTCTTAAGAGCTGAAATTAAACACATATCAATGTAATACTCATTTTTAATTTTGTTTTGAGTTTTCTCCATCAATAATATACTTTCTTTCATATACTTAGCTTTTGAAAAAATAAATGAACCTATAATTGTTGAGCCTTCAATATTCCTAGGTAAAGACTCTTTGCAAGTTATATTTTTAACTATAGAATGTTCACTATAAACCCATCCAAATTGCTCTGGATTATTTATAGCGTATTGATTTTGATCAGTAGTAAATACCTGAATATCATATTTTTTTTCAAAATCTTCAAGTTTATCAACAGTATAATCGTTAAGTATATCGCAAGAAGATATAAATACAAAATCATCATCATTTATATATTCGTATGCTAATTTACATGATTGTGCCTGACCTCCAGTATCTTCAACAACCTTAATAGAAATTGAATTTGTAAAATTATTATTAATAATTTTTTCCAAATTGTATTTATCATCAATAAGCTGATTATATATGAATATCCATTTGTCTGGTTTTGGGATCGACTTACACACTTTTAAAAACATATATTCATTTTCAATCTCTATTAATGGTTTTGGATGTTTATAACCTTGATTTATAAATCTTAACCCTTTGCCTGCCATAGGTATAATCGCAACATGTTTCATATACAATAATCTTTTATCTTAATATGATTTTCTTTGTCTATATGCCACAAAGAAAATTTATAAATAAAATTATTATATGATATTTTTGATTTAAAAAATTTTTTAGTTAAATTATCTTGTAAATATTTTTTTTCTATTGAGCAGATTGTAAAGTGTGGAAGCCAATTTTTACCAAGAAATGGATAACCAAATTTTTTGAAATTATTATTTAATTTTATGTTTCCAAAATTATAATTTTTGTTTTTATAAATTCTATAATTGTCAAACTTTTTTAGCATTTTAATTTGAAAAAGTTCTAAATTTTTATTTTTTTCTACTTTGTAATGCAATGTATTTTTTCTTGTTATAGGGTCATCATAAAAACAATTTGGTTCTAATATGTTAATTGCAAACTTTTTATTTAGGTTAAAATTCAAATCAAATTTACCAGAATGTATATCTTTTAACAAATTCGATTTAACTTCCAGAGTAAAAAAAGTTAAATGTAAAGGGTGATTTATATAAGTTGCGTTTTTATACTTTTTTTTAAATTGATTTTTCCAAAAAATTAAAGATTTTCTAATATAACTTTCAGGCTCTATAAACAATGCAACTTTCATTAATTTATAGTTTTTAATATTTTAGTTCTTGGAATGTTAAGTATAATTTTGTTATTTAGTATTATTGTTTCAATGCTTTCTAAATAATTGATATTTATTTTAAACCAATTATGAATCGGTATATTAAAAAAACTACCTACTAGCGCTCTTAATATAATATTATGTGTAATAACCAATATTTTTAAATTTTTATTTTTTTTAAATTTATTTATTAAGAATAAGTTAAATTTATTTAATCTATTTAGTAGATCTGTATTATTCTCTCCGTTAGGAAAACTAATATCAATATGACGTTTCCAATTTTTTATTATATATGGAAACTGTTTGGAGAGTTTTTCATAATTCAATCCTTCAGCATCTCCGTAATCAATCTCATTAAGTAAATTATTTGTAGAAATTAAATTACAGCAAAATAAACTTGATGTTTGTATTGAACGTTTTAATTCACTGGAATAACAATAATCATATTTTATATTTTTAAACTTACTTTTATCAGATGTAGGTTCAATTTTTGGATTTAACTTTTGTCCTATAAAAATTTTTTTACTATATTTTGTACTTGCATGTCTTAAATAAAAAATCTTAGTTGATTGTTTTTTTATATAATTTATTCTCTTATAAAAATAATCTATAAATTTTAAAACATCATATAAAATATTTAAATCATAATTCTTAATAAGAGATTGTTCTAGTTTTAATTTTTTTAATATTAAATAATTTTTATATAATTTATAATCATAGTTAGTAATATCTAAAAATAATTTTTTAAAAATTTGATTATTAATTTTGACATTTTTTTGAAAAATCAATTTATAATAATTTGAAATGAGAAATTTAAAAATATGATAACTATATTCAACTTTATAATATTTATTAAATATTTTTTTCTTTTTTTTTGTTAAATTAATTTTATTTTTTTCAAATTGATATTTTCTATAAGTAATTACACCTTCTTCTAAATCAGATAAATAAGATTTTATACTTCTTCTATTTTTATAGAAATCATTAATTGTTAAATTACCGACTGAAAAAATATTTTTTAAGCTTTTACCCATAAATTTTTTACTACGCTCCCAATCAAAACAGGTAAATGGGCTTTCTAAAACATGATTAATATGTCCTTCTATATCATAAATCATTAAATGAATTATTAATTGATTTTTTTTTTCAAACTTTAGAGGTCCAAAATTATTATTAATAAAAATACTATATTTTTGTAATTTATATTTATTTAAATTTATAGATTTAATAGATTGGATACATTTGTTAAAAATATTTTTATTTAATGTTTTTGTGATAACCACTAAATCTATATCACTTTTATTATTAAATTTGCTTGTAATATTTGATCCTACTAAAGTAGTTGAAATCACCTCTGGTAAAGAAAATGGTTTCTTTAATAATTCGTTAAAAAATTTTTTATTATTATTCAAGACAAAAACCGAGAGACAGTCTGCAAATTCATAATTTTTTTTCTAGGTTTATCAGAGTTTAGTACTTCACTTCCAGAAACGACACTTACTGAATTAATTTTTGAAATATTTTGAAGATTTATTCCCCCATCAACACATAAAGTTATATCGTTACTCACTTTATTTATTTTTCTAATAAGTTCTAGAGTTTGTTCTTGAAAAATTTGCCCGCTATGACCTGGACGATCAATAGACAAAATTAATAAATGGGTAAAATTAGGTATAAGATATTTAAATTTTTCAAAATCTGTTTTAAAATGAACTGCCAAACCAGCAATAACCTTGTTTTTTTTTATTTTTACAATTGTTTCTGTAAAATTTTTATCCATATCAAAATGAATATATATAATATCTGAATACACAATAGCTTGATCTAACCATTTTTCCGGTTTTTTTGACATTATGTGTGTTTCTATTTTTTTATTTTTCCAGAACGCTTTAATAATCTCATAAGTATATATTTTATTTTCAGAGGCTTGACCAACTATAGTATTATCTACAATATCAACATGAATAAAATCAGGGTATTGATTTATTTTTTCATAAATACTGTGAATAGGTTGAATTCCATTCGCATAAATTGCAACTCCAACTCTTTTCACGTCTCTAAAGCTAATTCTTGAATGAAGTAAATAACCAATACTAAAGAGAGAAAAAAGAATTATTAATCTTATAATAAAATAATTATCAATTTGTAAAAAAGAATTATTTACTAGTGAATTAAATAATGAATGATTTGTATTAAATAACTCTTGTAAAATTAATGATAGATAAGAAATAATAAGAAAATAAATAAAAGACCTAATTCTTTTTTCTTTAGGAATATTAAAATTAAATTTTATGTTTAAAAAAAACATTATTAAAATTCCAATTGATGCGGGTAGTAAAAAATTTAAATAAAAGTTAGTAGTTAAATTTATTAGGAAAAATTTTATAATAAATTCAAATATTATAGATATAAAACCAAATAAAATATAAAGAAATAAATGGCGAGATTTATAAAATAGATAATCAATATCTTTTATAAATTGATCACTTAGCAATTGTTTTATTTTGTCCATAATAAGAGTCTCGTCCATGTTTTCTATTAAAGTGTTTTTTTACCAATTCCATTTTAATAGAAGATTTTGGATTTAATATTTTTGTATGAAAAGCCAAATTTGCAACATATTCTAAAATTTCAGCATTTTTAACTGCAAGTTCATGACTTATTCCCCAAGCAAAAGGGCCATGATTTGCAACTAGAACTCCTGGACAATAAACATAATTTATTTTTTTTCTTTTAATCAACTCGATAATCTTATTACCTGTGTTAAGTTCATATTCATTTTTAATTTCCTTCTTAGTCATTGATTTTGTTATTGGAACAGAGATATTCCAATAGTCTGCATGTGTGGTTCCAAGAATAGGTATTTCTTTTTTAGCTTGCGCCCAAATAGTAGCAAATTTAGAGTGGGTATGTGCAACACTATTAATTTTTTTAAATTTCCTATAAAGTAAAGTATGTGTATCTGTATCTGAAGATGGTTTTAAATTTCCATCAATTACTTTTCCTGTACTTATGCTAATAATTGGAAACTTTCTATAATCAACTTTGTGCAAATCTATACCGCTAGGTTTTATAACAAACTTATCATGGTCAATTTTTAGACTTACATTTCCAAAATTTTGAAAACATAAGTTTAAATCTATTAACTTTTTATTTTCTAACAAACATTTTTTTTTAACAGTATTCATTTAATTCTAATTATAAAAGATTAATATTAATGAAAATGTTAACATAAATATAAAAGATTTGCATTCTAAATTTACAAGAAGCTAAATAATTACGAAATTAAAGATTTAATATTTCTTCTCGCAATAAATTTATTTATAAGATTACTTTTTAATATTAAAAATTTTAAAAAAAGTTTAATAATTTTCAAAATAATTATTAATTTAGTTTTTAAACTATAGTTTTTTAAAAATTTAAAGAGCTGAATAAATGTTTTTAAATTATTCATATGATGTTTTGATAAATTAGGATTGCTGTGCCAAGAGTTTTCTGATTGAAATTCATAACAACCCATACAGTCAGATATAAATAAAGCGCCTTTACCTAGAGAGCCAAAAATTAATAAATAATGATCTTCTGTTGGTGCAGATTTATAAAAGTCTGGTAATTTTTTTGCTATCTCAGTTTTTATAACGGTTGATACAACTGATGTATATAAATTGTGCCCATACCAAATAATTTCATTTACACTGTAAATTTTATTATTTTTAGATGGACTCTTTACAATGCTATTATGATTAAATGGATTTGTAATTTTTACAGAATGGAATGAAACATCTATATTTGTTTTTAACATTAAATTCATCTGTTTTTGAAGTTTATGATTATCTAACCAGTAATCATCACCATCACATAAAGCAATATAAGAGCCATTTGCTATCCTGAAATTAGCTTGATGTGGCTGACCATTAATTCTAAATTGATTTTTAGAATTAAAATTTACTTTAATAATTTCAGGATAAGCTGATTGATACTCTCTTAAAATACTTACTGTTCCATCAGTTGAAGCATCATCAGTAACTAATATTTCAAATTTAAAATCTGTTTCTTGACTGATGAAACTATTTAAAGCTCTTTTTATAAACTTTTCATGATTAAAAGTTACGTAAGAAATGCTAACAAAACAATCAGAAATATTTTTAAAGCTTTTTGTTATTTCATCTTTTGTCATTAAAAATAATTAATAAAAGTAATTGTTTCAGAAATCTTATATACACATTAAATTATGAGATTCTTTTATAACCTAATTTTATATAGTAAATCATTAGTTTCTTTAATTCATTTATTGAAAAAATGCATATTATTAAAAATAATAAATACATAGATCCAATTAAAAGTAGAAATATTAATCTGTTATAAATATTTAAATGGTCTTTAATCAAAAAATTTATAATTAACATTAAAACTGCAATTAAAATAACTTTAGTAATATTTATCAAAATTTTACTCCAATAAACTTCTTTTTTAGTTAAATTATAAAAATAAATAATAAATATAATAAACAGAAAGAAATTTGTAATTGACCAAAAAATCCCAGCAATGAAAACATCAAAAAAATTGGCAGCAATTATAAATAGAACTATTGTTATTAAGGCCCAAATTAAGTTTACTATAGTAAGAAATTTTAATCTTGCTGTTGCAAAACAATAAATTGTTAATGTATTTGTTAATGCTGCAGCACAATAACCAATATTATAAAATTTTAGTGTGCCCGACCCCCAATCAGCAAGTTCAAAATTACCAGTCCAAAGCAATAAGACTTCATGAGAATATATTGAGATAATTATCGCATTACCTATAATTATTGAAAAATTAATTAAAAAAATTATGTTTAAGTAAAAATTAATTTGCTCAAAATTTTTCAATTTCCATAACTTCGTTATTCTAGGAAGTAGAGCTGTATTAATTGGAACAACCAAAAGTAAACTAACTGAGGATAATAAGGTTAATGTTACATAATACCCATAAAATTTTAAGTTTAAAATTCCTGAGAAAATTATTCTATCGAACCAATTAACTAGAAACCAAGATGATGCAGAAATGGCAGACATTGACATAAATTGTAGAATATTTTTTAAAGGTGAAAAATCAAGTAATAGCCATTTAGTGTTAAAATAATTAATAGATTTTAAAAGTTTAATTCTAAAAAAAATAAACTCGATAAAAGTAATTAATAAAAAGTATAGGAATAAATTATAAATATTAAATTCATATCTAAAATTATCTAAATAATTAAAAATATAAATAATAACTATTCCTCCAGACAAATTAAACAATTCAAACAATACTCTGAACAAATTTGACCATACTTGTTTTTCTAAACCATTTAATCCACCTCTATAAATTGAAATAAAAAACCTTAAACATACAATTAAAGTTATTATTATAATTGAGAAAAATATATTTTTTTGATCAATTGTTTTTGTTTCCAACCATTGATTAATTACATTATCTGAAAAAACAAATAATAGAAAAAAAATTAAGACTGCAAAAGTAATAAAAACAAATTCTATATTTTTTAAAAGTTTATATACAAAATCTTTATTTTCACCATAAGCTATATATCTGTTGAAGGTTGATGTTGCTCCTAAATCAAGTATTTTTGAGTATAAAATAATTACAAAATAAAATGAAAATAAGCCATACTTTTCAGCATCTAAAACCTTCATGTATAAAGGAAAAAAAATAGCAGGAAAAATTATTAAGGTGCAAGTGCCAACAAAATTAGCAACAATATTAATTTTCATCAGATAATCCTATTAGATATTTAACATAGAATAATTCTTTTTTTTTATCATTAACACAAATGTACTATTAAAAAACTGTTAATATACATATTTTTGTTTAATATCGCTTAATGTTTTACAAATTAAAAAAACCTATACTCATCACAGGTGCATCCGGATTTATAGGCTCAAACATAGCAAGATATTTTATTCAAAATAATATAGAAATTCATTTAATTTTAAGAAAAAAAAATAATTGGAGATTAAAAGATATTCAGAAATCAGCAAATATTCACTATTGTGATCTGGCCTCCAAAGATAAATTGAATAAAATAATTTCAAATATTAAGCCTCAAACTATTTTTCATCTAGCAACTCATGGATCATATTCTTTTCAAAAAAATTTAGATCAAATAATTAAAAGTAATATGAGTGGTACAATTAACTTACTATATGCCTGTAAAAAATTTGGTTTTTCAAAATTCATAAATACCGGTTCTAGCTCAGAGTATGGTTTCAAAAAAAAAATTATGTCAGAATTTGATATTTTAGAGCCTAACAGCCACTATGCAGTATTGAAAAGTTTTCAAACGAACCTGACTGTTTTTGAAGCACTTTCAAATAATTTACCAATTATTAATGTAAGACCATTTCATATTTATGGACCCTATGAGGATTCAAGAAGATTTATTCCAAACTTAATTTTAAATCTATTAAATGATAAGTTACCAGTTTTAGCAGATAAAAATATATGTAGAGATATCGTCTATATTGAAGACGCAGTTCAGTTTTATCTTAAACTAGCAAATAAAAAAAATATTAATGGGGAAATATTTAATTTAGGAAGTGGAAAGAAAACTAAATTAATGAAGATAGTGAGAGAAACTCAAAAAATAATGAATACAAATATAAAACCTGAGTGGAATAGCATGCCAAATAGAAGTTGGGATCAGTATGAATGGTATGCAAATATGAATAAAGCTAAAAAAATAATCAATTTTGTCCCAAAAATTAGAATAGAAGAAGGTCTAAGAAGAACAGTTGATTGGTTTAGAGATAATTATTCTTTATATAAATAAATATGAAAGCAAACATCAATAAGCTTAAATCAATATCAAAAGAAATAAGAAAGAAAATAATTGAAATATCTTTTATAAAAAGAAGTCACCATATAGGTTCTCAATTTTCAGCAGTGGAAATATTAGTAACCCTTTTTTTTAAAATATTAAAAAAAAATAGTAAAAATTTTTATGACTTAAACAAAGATATTTTTTTATTAAGCAAAGGACATGCAGCTCTAGTTTATTATATAATACTATCAATGAAAGGTTGTTTTTCTGAAAAAAAATTAATAAGTGAATACCTTTCAGATGGTGGTAAATTAGGAGGTCATCCAGATTATAAATCAATGAAAGGAATTGAGATATCGTCAGGAGCTTTAGGTCATTGTCTCTCAATAGGTGCTGGTATAGCTCTTTCAAAAAAAAGAGATAAAAAAAATGGTAACGTTTATGTATTGCTTAGTGACGGAGAAATTAATGAGGGAATGATTTGGGAAAGTGTTATGTTTTCTGCTCATCATAAATTAAATAACCTTATAGTAATTATTGACAATAATAAAATTCAGGCACTTGGACATTCAAAAGACATAATTAACATGAATTCAATTAATGAAAAATTTAAATCATTTAATTGGAATGTTAAAGAAGTAAACGGTCATGATTTAAAAGATTTAATAAAAAATTTAAATAAAAAAAATTATTCTAAACCCCTTATTATAATTGCAAATACGATAAAGGGGAAAGGATTATTATCTATGGAGAATAAATTATCATCCCATTACGAAGTAATAAAAGATAAAAAAACAAAAAATTATTATTTGAATAATATATACTGATAATGAGAAATGTATTTGCTAAAAAAATAGTTGAACGTGCCAACTCAAATAAAAATGTGTATTTACTTACTGCAGATTTGGGCTATAATTGCTTTGAAGATTTTCAAAAAAAATTTCCAGAGAGATTTATTAATGTTGGAATTGCAGAAAATAATATGCTTGGCATTGCTACAGGATTAGCAATGCAAGGAAAAGAGGTTTATGTTTATTCCATAATACCTTTTTTATTATATAAATCTTTTGAACACATTAAAAACTATATTGCTACATATAATTTAAATATAAAGTTAATTGGAGCAGGTGGAGGATTTAGCTATGGACCTCAAGGAATTTCACATAATCCTGTAGAGGATCTAGGTGTTCTAAATCTTCTACCAAATATAAAACTAATGACACCTGGTACAAAAAAGCAAACTAGCAAATCAATAGATATAATGATGAAAACTAAAGGTTGCTTCTATATAAGATTAGGAAAACTTCCTAAAATTATATTAAATGAAAAAATATCAAATTTCAAATTAGGAAATCCAATAAAAATTAAAACTGGCAAGGAAATAACAATTATTTGCCATGGAAATATTATAGAAAATGTCTTGGAAGCTTCACTTAAATTAAAAAAACAAGGATTAACATCAACTGTTTTTGCTTATTTAAATATTAAACCATTAAATAGTAATTTTTTATATAAAAATTTAAACTTTAATTCTAAAATTTTTTGCGTAGAAGAGCATTCTCAAATAGGAGGACTGGGATCAATAATCGCAAATTCACTTATAGATTTTTATGATAAAAAAATATTTTTCAAAAAAATAGCAATCAAAGATGAAAATCAGTTAAAAATTGGAAGTCAGGCATATCTAAGAAAGTGTAATGGACTTGACTCTAAATCTATAGAGAGAGAAATTTTATATGCATTTAAAAAAAATAAGTAATTTAAAAAAACTATAAGAAGAATATATTTTAATATTTAAGTCTAAATTCCATTAATAAATTATTTTTTTTTGTTTCTCTTGCAAAACCTATAGAATTACCACTTACAAAAATTAATTTATACTCATATTTTTCCATTTTTTGATGTAATTTTTTGTTACCACCCCATTTATTATCCTCCAAGACTATTAGATCTGGTTTATATTTCTGAAAATCTAAATTAAGAACTACGTCTGTATCAATTCCTTCAATGTCTAAATTCAATAAATTTATATGTGGTAATTTAGAAAATAGATCATTGATGTCAATTAGCTGAATATTTTCTTCAATGTAATTTAAATTCAATTCTTTTTTTATGCTTTCTGCAAATGATTTATCTAAACTATCTAAATCAGACCACGGTCTATTAAATTTATAGATTTTTGCGTTTTCATTTTGATTTGCTTTTGGTGATACTGCTCCCATAAAGCATTTAACATTTTTTCCTCTGATAAAAGACATAGCTTTCAATTTATGTTTATCTATGTCTACTGCATAGCCAGTCCAATTATTTTTATGTAATAAATGTGTATTAGAAATCCAAACTGGGTGAAAACATCCAATATCTAAATACACACCATTTTTAATGTTTAAACCGTTAAAATATGATAGAATGATAAGGTCTTCTCCCTTTTGCGAATATGATTTATGATATTTAAAAAAGCAACCCCATAAAAAATAAATAAATCTGCTTAAAGATATTGGAAAAAAATTGTCTATGATTTTTCTTATATTTTTTCTCATAGACATAATTCATTTTTATAAGATAATAAATTTTTTTCAATATATATATAAATAACTTTTAATATTGAAAATTAGTTACAAATTACCAAATTCAAAATAAAATTATAAAGAAATATTTTATGATCAAAAAAAACTAATAGGATATCTAATTATAGGACTATTAAAGTGCAATTAAATAAAAAATAAAGGTAATCATTAGCTTTAATTTTTTTAAGCCTTTTGCAATGAAATTAAAAGATAATTTATGTTTTATTGACAATAATAATGCGTTGGATATTACCTTATTTTAATAAATATTTTGGCGGAGTAGCTCAGTTGGTCAGAGCGCACGACTCATATTCGTGATGTCGGGGGTTCAAATCCCTCCTCCGCTACCATTATTATTTTTTTTTCATTTTTTAAAATTACATCTATTTCATAACAAGGAAATAAGTAACATAAGTTTTCTTCATAAAATTCTTTAGAGAATTTATTTAAATTGAATATTATTTGAAAAAATTTTTTAATTAAAAAACTAATATATTTTGGTTTATTAGTTTTAAAGATCAAATTAATTTTACAAATATTGAAAAAACAATCATAATATTTTGGAACTTTTCTTGTAAAGTAATCTTGTTTGCTAAAATATGAAAAAGTATAAAGACCAAAAAAATTTTCATGTGTAGGATCTGAAAAGTAATATGGATTAGAAAAATGAGGGACTACAATTCTCATTTTTTTTTCAACTTTTAAAACTCTTGAACATTCATTTAAAAGTTTGTTTATATCCTTTATATGCTCAAAGAAATGAAATGACTCAATATAATCTATACTATTATCATCAATTAAGTTTAATACCTCAAATATATCTCCAACAATATCAACTGATGAAAAATCTTTAATATCTATGGATATACTTTCGTCAGATTTTTTCTTTTGTCCGCATCCAAATTCTAGCTTTGCACGTTTATTTAAATTAATTGTTTTAATTAAATCTGCACCTTTAGAAATCATTTAATTATCTTCATTATATTTTTTAATTTTACTCGTAGAGATACCCTCAGTATAATTTATTGTAATTAATTTTCCATTCCATTCCTTCATAATTTTTTTTAAATAAATTTTTTGATTTAATTGAGGTCCTTTGTTCCAATCTGAACCATGAACAAAAAAATTGGGTTTGATTATTTTACTGATTTTATCATATATTAATCCTTCCAATGGAATTATCATTTTAATATTATTAAAATATTTTAATACTTCATATCTATGCTTATAATTAAAGAAAGGTTTAGACTTATAAGATGAAATACCTTTGTCAGTCATCAGTCCAACGATAATATTTCCATAATTTGATGACTTGTTTAATAATCTTGTATGTCCATAATGGATAATATCAGCACTCATTGGAACAAAAACGATTGGTCTTTTAATTTTACTTATTTTTAATTTATTTTTAAGACTAATTACCATATCTATAGAGCTTATTATGAATCAAAATTTACAATATCGATTTTTTAGAATAAAACAAAATTATACATATTTCTATATTATTGATTAAACCACTGCTTATTGTCATCTATAACTCTCGTAATTTGATTATCTTCTACATGGGAGAAATGATATAAAGGATCACCTGATATTTTACCTCCTGTCCTTAATACTAAAAGTTTTGAGCCAGATGATGAGAATGCATGTTGTAAATTTGGTTTTAAGTAGAGAGAATCTCCAGGTAAGATCTCTTTTTCATAATTAAAATTAACATAAAATTTACATGGTTTTTTTCCAATATTATAAATATATTGATGAGTAGGAGTTTCTAAATCTGATAATTGATTACATTGATCCTGAAGAACCTCTAGAACAAATGCTTTAGATATTGGGAGTTTTTTTACAGCAGCTAAATTAATAAACTTATAGAAACTTTTTACATTATCCGGGTAATACCATTCATTACAGTTCTCAGTTTTTCTAATTGATACCTTAGCATCATTATATATTGGTAATAAATCTCTTAAGTTAATTTCTAGATATTTGGCAATTTTATTCATTACTTCAAAATTTGGCAATTGATTTAATTGAAAAATATTTGCAATTTCAGGACTTTGCAGTGCCTTAGAAATTATTTCAAGATTTATTGAGTTTACATTTAAAAAATATTGAAGGTTTGATTTAAAAGCTTGAATTTCATTTTCAAGATTCATTTTAAATTTTTTACTTAGATTAACACCTATAGCATTTAACTCATCAACACAATTATGATCAAGCTTATCTGCATAAGTAAGAGCAAGTATAACTCCATTTAAATTTCTATCATTTTTTCTTGTTGCAAATGAATGAGGAATGTATGGACTGATATACATCGAGTCGCCTGTATTCATAACGGCAACTTTTTTGATGCCAGACTCAATGTAGTAAAAATTAACATCACCAATAAAATATGTAAATTGATGAAGAAAGTGACCATTATTATATATAATTTGATTACTTTCAGGATCGTTATTGTCAACCACTAGCAGTTCTTCAATCCACTCAGGTTTAAAAGGAGACAATCTACTATAAGCAGTGTCCTTATATAAATAATATGGCTTTTTGTTTCTGAACATGAGCCTCTGAGATGAATTGGATTCAAGTTGAGACATATATTTGTAACCTTTAGGGGCATCATCTTCTATAGAAAAGAAATCATTGTAATTAAGAGACCACAGCTCGACACATTTTTTTATAATATCAAAAGGAATAAGCATTTCTCCGTTAAGATATTTTTTAAAAATATTCTCTTCTATTCCTAATTCCTTTGAAGCATCTTCTGGTCTTCTTTTAATATCGTTTAATATTTTTTTAAATTTTTTATTAGAAATCATTATAATTTATTTGAATTTATGTGTAAATTTAT
>MDTB01123614.1_pt1 | contig 15241 bp, 14 predicted proteins | sample 811161 | NCBI WGS metagenome assembly MDTB01 (sample SAMN05326650, study PRJNA326480) | marine metagenome | isolation source: seawater | place: Mediterranean Sea | collected 2009 | reverse complement strand
GATCAAGTGGCAGAGGCTACAACTCCACCTAGCACAGAGACGGAGGATCAAGTGGCAGAAGCTACAACTCCACCTAGCACAGAGACGGAGGATCAAGTGGCAGAAGCTACAACTCCACCTAGCACAGAGACAGAGGATCAATTTACAATTGCACAAGATAATAATTTTCTTTCTAGTACTGAAATACCTTCTTTTCAACAAAATTTAATAGGTGAACAATCATCTGTAAATCAAGAAATTGAAAATTTAGAACAAATTGAGTCTATTGGTAGCCAATCTGAAGATGATGAAGTTGAGGATGCTCCTTTAGAAGAAGACAAAGAGCTTGATGAGGAAGATGATAGTAGTATTGTTATTGCTTCAAGTGAACAAGTAAAAACAATAGATGAATTAGAAAGTGATGATTTGAGTATTCAATTAACTGATGCGCCAACAGACCAACTTTACAGTTCAGGGATTTCATCTTTAGGAAGTTCTTTGATAAGCTCCGTGAATTCTTCTGCTTCTTTTAATTTAGCTAGTTCAACTAGTTTAGGTTCTTTACAGAATATTTCAAACCTTGGTATATTATCTCCTGTAACAAGTTCTATTCCTATTATGGTATCTAGCTCAGTTTTTCCTGGTACGTTAGAGACATCAAGTTTTGATCAAGTTGAAGCTGAGACTTCTTATCAGAATCCAGAAGAAGATAGCTCAGATGAGGGTCAAGTTATTTATAACATAGAAGAAGAAACAGAATTAGAAGATACTGTTTCTAATCAAGTTAATAATTCTTCTATTATTAATGCTACTAATCAAAGTGATAATAATATAGGAGGAGATGGGGATAATGAATTTTTATACGACTTTAGCAATAATATAGGAGGTAATGATGTTCTAAGTGATACTGGAAGCACTACCAATGACAGAATTTTCTTTAAAAATATTCCAGATAACCATAGTATTTGGATTTCAAGAGATGAAAATGCAGATGTGGGAATGAGAATAGAAACTTTTAACACCCATGATCCGGTACCAACTTCTCATAATAATAGCATCAATACTATAACTACATTAGTTTCTGACGGAACTTCAGGCATAGAAGACTTTTATTTTACTACTGATAATACTGACTATAATTCAAACACGTCATTCTCTTATCAAAATTTTTATAATTTAGGGGCAACTGATATTAATGATATGGCACAATTGATTACAGGAGATAGTAACGACAATACTTATACCTCAAATTTACCTAGTAACACATATAAATATAAATTTTCAGATGCATCAGAATTCAGCGTTGCATACCAAGGTTATACCAGTTCTAAGACACATCCTTATGACGGGACTGTTTTAAATGCTAGAGTTTTTCTTAGTAATGAAGGTAATGATGAGCTGTCCATTACAAATAATTTTCATACACAGTATTTAGCACATATGGGTGATGGTAATGATACAGTTAAATATGGCGCTAACGGAACTAGTTCTCCTCCTTTAAAAGAAGGTAGTTATTTTGATGGTGGTTTAGGTACAGATTCTTTTGAAGGATCTACAGTTGCTGATCATTATGGATGGAATTCGACAGATTATACGGATTCTATAAAGCCTACAAATGCTACTATCTTAGGTTTTAAGGCAACATCAGCACTTATTTCTAATAACGATTCTTCATATTTTGATAATTTTGAAACTCTTAGTGCAAATAGTGGTGATGATACTTTCTACCTTGCAGGAGACCCAGGTAATGATATGACTTTACAAGGAGATAGTGGGGCTGATGAATTTGAATTTGATTACGCATTTACATCAAATATAAATGCAGAAGGTGGAGCAGATAACGACAAATTTTCTATTAATACTTCTTCAAATACTGGCTTACTTCAAATAGATGGAGGTGCTGGAACAGATACTCTTTATGGATCTAATAATTCTGATCATTATGGATGGAACTCTGTAAATTATAGTTCTTCTTCAATTTCTACAAACTCAGCAACATTGAGCGAAAAAGGCTTATCTACAAATGTTTCTAACGCAACTAATGCTTTCTTTAATAATATTGAAGCTATTGACGGAAACTCAGGAAGTGATACATTTTACTTTGGTGGTGATCCCTATACCGATCTTACATTAAATGGAAACTTAGGAAACGATGAATTTAATTTTGATTATACGTTAACTAAAAATATAACTGGTTTGGGAGGTGATGGTAATGATATATTTACACTTTCAAAATCTCCTGGTGCTACAGCAGTTCTTACTCTTCAGGGTAATAATGGAGCTGATCAGTTTAATTATAACACTAATATTTCTGGAACGATTGTTAATTTTGGAGGCAATGGAGAGGATACTTTTCAGTTTAATAATACTGATATTTTAGGTAATTTATCAATATATACTGGAAATGGGAATGATGACCTTGAATTTAATTCAAAAAACTCAGGAAGTAACTTAGAAATAACTGATTTTTTAACTGGAAATGATAATTTTGAATTCAGTTCAGCTGCATTTAATGGAAATGATGGGCATGTTCTTGTTTTTGGAACTGTAAATACTTTAGATACTAATATTAATGTATTTGTAGCTAGTGAAGATAATGGTATTACTCAAGCTTTTGATAATACTGACACCTCAGTAACTGCTCAAGGTATAGATTTATTAAATAGAAACGATGACGTTTGGCTATATGATACTGGCACAGGGTATTTATATTATGATGAGGATGCAGATCAAGTTATGGATGATGCAGTTACCATTGCTAAAGTAAAAAGTGATGGCATCACTTTAGACACAAATAGTTTTAAATCATCAGATATAATTTATAATAATGATGATGGCAGCTTAGCTTAATTAAGTTAATAGATCTTTCCATATTGAATTTGCCCAATCCCAAGCATTTAAAGCAATCAGGTTAGATCTTTTTGGTGAAAGACCAGAAGCATCTTTTACAGTTACAATTTTATTTTTTTCTTTACTGTATTTATAAACCGCACTTACAGATATTCCCTCCTTTTGACTTACTAAACTATAACAAGTATTAATCATAGAGGGTGGGGGTGGTTCCTTGTCAATTAAGTGATAACTTGATGCATAACCAGCTACTTTTCCCATAGAATAGGCGACGTAACCTGATTTTGGTATAGCTCCAATAGATGAAGCATCGGTAGAATCTCCTATTATAAATATGTCTCTACTAAATTGAGAAGTAAAGTCATAGGGGTTTACAGGCGCCCATTTCCTACCTTCTTTGATTAACCCAGCTTTTAATAATAAATCAGGAGCTTTTTGTGTAGGAATTATATTTGCAATTTTATATGAATATTCGTCAAAATCAGTAGATATTATTTTTTTCTCTGGATTTATAGACCGGACTTGACTATCTGCATTATAGAAAAGTATATTTTGATATAAGCTATTCCAAGCTTCTTTAAAAAGAGCTCCTTTTGATACAACTTTTTGGTTAGCATCTAAAACTATGACTTTTGCTTTTATACCTTTTTTTTAATAAACGAGGCTATTAATGAGGCTCTTTCATACGGACCTGGTGGACATCTGTAAGGACTTAAAGGAACAGTTATAATTATATTATCACCATCTTGAACATCATGAATTTCTTTTGCTAATCCTAAAGTTTCATTTCCAGCCTTCCAAGCGGTATAAAAAGGATTTGTATTACTCACACTTTTAGAAATTTCTATATCTGAATAATCTAGCTGAATACCAGGAGATAATATAAGCTTATCATACTTCAAGCTTATATTATTTGTATAAATTTTTTTTTTTGTTACATCAATTGAACTTACTTTTTCAAAAATTACTTCAATATTATTATTTTTCTTAAATTTATCGTAAGAAAAGCTGATATCTTGCATTGATTTTATTTGTCCAACTACCCAATTTGAAATAGGGCAGGATATGAAATTTTTTTCTTTTTCTATTAAGGTGATTTTGCAGTATTTATTCAAGGATCTTAATGTTTTTGCTGCACTTAATCCACCCCAACCTCCTCCTAGGATAACCACGTGAGACCTATTAGCAGAATTTTTTGCTAGAACCAAAGATACCCCTGAAGCCATTATAGATGATCCTATTAAAAAAGATCTTCTATTTAGGGCTTTATTCTTTTTTATCATAATAATCAGCTAATAATTCAATTTGATTTTTAGTATAACCATTGGCAATAATTTTCATTATATAATGATCTCTTACTCCTGTTTTATAATCATTAAATGATTTTATAAAATATTCCTTATCCAAGTTATTTATAGAAGGAATACTATCTCCAGATGACACCCCATTAGGACCATGACATCCTGAGCAAGGCAAAGCTAAGTTAGTAGCATTTAAATTAAATATATAAAGGAATAAAAGAAATATTTGTAAATTTAATACTCTATACATTTTATTAATTATAGTGCTTAAGAAGGATTAAACAAAGTATTTATTTGATGATTATTGTAAAATATTAATAACATATTCTGTAATATTTTGGCTCCGCGGGTAGGATTCGAACCTACGACCGATCGGTTAACAGCCGATTGCTCTACCACTGAGCTACCGCGGATAATTTTTTTGAATATACTATTAAATTAATTTCTTCACAACCAAATTGATAAATATATCTTTTTTTACAAATTATATTAAGATTAGACATAGTAATGTTAAGTTTGAATAAATTCCTAAGAAATAATAAATGGCAGAGTTTTTGGATAATATTAGCTTCTTTTCTGATAAACTTATTAGCACTATCTAGTGCTCTCTATGTTATTCAAGTTTTTAATAAATATTTGACTTATAAATTAGACTCTACCCTGATTGTCCTTACAATAGGAGTTTTAATAGCCTTTATTTTAGAATTATTACTGAGAATTATTAGAGGTATGTTAGTTAATAAGTTATCTGTAATAGGTAAAAGAGATTATACATTAAAGAATGTTTTGCAAACATTTAATTTGAAACTTGGAGTATTAGACAGTAGAGATGAAAAATTAATATTTAATAACTTTCATCCAAATAAAATTAATAATATTGATGAAGGAGAAAAACTTGTATCTTTAATTGATATTTTTTTTGTAATTCTTTTTTTAATAGTTATATTTTTTTTATCAACTAAACTAGCTATTTTTTCTTGTTTTACAGTTTTATTATATCTCCTTATCATTAAATTCAAAAAATATGCTTTATTAGGAGTAACTAGAAAAAGAAATAAACTTTTGAAATCTACTAACAGTACTTATTTTGATATAAGTAATTTAGCATTAGAAGTAAGAGCATTTAATAGTAAGCATATTTTATACCCACTTTTTAAACTCCAATATGCCAGACAAAGAGTATCAGAAATAAAGTATAAGAACTATAATAATTTTTTTAATTCTATATTTTCCTTATTTCCTGTTTTTGGAACTATAATTATTATTTTCTTTGGATCACAAGAAGTTGTCAATCAAAGCTTATCAATAGGTGCATTAGTAGGTATTAATATTTTAAATTCAAGGATGTACGGACCAATTAGTAGATTCTCACATTATTCTTTTTCAGGCAATGACGGAGAATTAATAAATAATGTTACTATCAGCAAAGCAGGGAATGAAAACAATAATGGTTTTAATCCTAAGATAATATCTGGAGGTATTGTTATAAAAGATTTATCGTTAGGCTTTTCTAATAATAAAGAAATACTTTTTCAAAGACTAAATTGTACAATTCCATCTGGAGGAATTGTAGTTATTAATGGCTATAATTCAGCAGGAAAAACATCATTGTGTAAATGTATATTAGGGTTAATCAAACCATTAAAAGGTAATATTTTTTTTGATAATATAGAATTAAATAAATTTGATATAACTTGGTTGAGAAGGCAGATTTGTTTCCTACCACAAGAAATATCACTATATAATATTAGCATTAAAGATAATATTTTATGTAACATTACTGAAACACAACTTAGTCAAATAAATGATAGAATGCTATTACAAACGATTAGTTCAGTTGGCTTAACTGATTACATAAATAAAATTCCTGATGGTATAAATCAAATAGTTGAAAATAATGGAAAAAATTTGCCTGTCGGAATTAAAAAGAGAATAGGCTTAGCAAGAGCTATTATAAATAATGGTAAAATTATAGTATTTGATGAACCGAGTGAATCATTAGATAATAAAGGAGTTTTTGATTTATACAAAATACTAAATAACTTTATAAAATTAAGAAAAACACTTATAATCGCTTCCCATGACTCAAATATATTAAAAAGTGCAAATATAATAATTGATTTATCAACTAAGCCTATTCCAAGAATCGGATACAGAAAAAAAAGGAAAACAGATGCTTAACGATAAAGAAACTCTTGAGCTTGAAAAAATTATTAAAAAAGAAAATAGTTCACTAGTACTTATTTTTTTAATTATTTTTTTTATATGGTTTCTTTTTTTAATATTAGGTTACTATTCTAACACTGCTAAGTTAGATATAATAGCTGAGACTGAAGGAGTGGTAATACCTTCTTCAAAAGTAAAAACTGTTCAGCATTTAGAAGGAGGTATAGTAAAAAAAATACATTTTAATCCTGGTGATATTGTAAGAAAAGGAGATATGTTATTAGAACTAGAGCCAATAAAAACTTTATCTAATTTTAGTGAATTAGAGAAAAGGCTTACTAATCTATCTATTAATATTTCTAGGCTAAGAGGTGAAGCTGATTTAAAAAGACCAATTTATGATAAAATGCTAGCAAGTAGTCATCCTGTTTTAATAAAGGCTTCGAAAAAATTATATGATGTTAGAACTAGTAGATATAAATCATCAATATTTGAACAAAAAAAAACTCTAAAGAATGAAACAGATAATTTAAAATTATTAGAAGAGCAGATTGAAATTAGTAAATCTTTACTGGAAGAACAGTTAACAAATAGATTATCTCATTTAAATTTACTAAAAGAAAAAAATCAAATTATATCAAAAATAGAAAATGCGGATTCAAAAATTAAAAATATAAAGGAAACATATTCCACTGAAGTTAGAACTATGCTCTTGGAAGAAATATCAGAGTTTGAAGAACTAAATGAGAGGAGAGCTTCTCTACAAGATAGTTTAAATAGAACAAATTTAAAATCTCCAGAAAATGGTATTATTAAACAAAGGTTTGTAGACACTATAGGAGGAGTTGTAAAGGCAGGAGAACCTCTTTTTGATATAGTTCCAATTAATGATAAACTTATTGTACAAGCGAAGCTTTCAGTAGACCAAATAGGTTATATAAAAAAAAATCAAAAAGTTAATGTAAAACTAGCAGGTAAAAACAATGCCATATATCAAACTATTATAGGTAAAGTTATAGGAATAAGCCCAGATGCTATTTACTCTGAAAAGGATATTAAATCTCCTTATTATGAAGTAAAGATAGAAACTGAAAAACATTATTTCGAAGCAGGAACTGATAAGTATTACATGTATCCTGGAACTCAGGTATTAGCAATGATAGAAATAGGATCTAGAACTATTTCTGAATATATTTTAGAGCCCATACTTACTAATTTTAATTTAGCATTAAGTGAAAAATAATGCGCTATCATGTTATTTTTATTTTTATAATGGTTTATTTTAATATCTATAAAAGTTTTTCAGATCAAAGATACATTTGTTTTAGAGAGGATACCAAAGAAGTAATAAACTTTTTTATTTCAGATAAGAAGTTATATCTTTCTGGATTAAGTATTAGTGGAACTTATTCAATACTAACTAAGTTTGAAAGTGGAATATTAGCTTTAAATAAAGCACGTATAGGAGAAGAGGTAGGTATCGAAACTGTTTTTTTAAGTTTAAAAGAAAAGAGTTTTTCCGTAAAGTCTATTATTTCAAAAAAATCTAATAATACAATTATACAGATAAAAGGAAGCTGTAATTAATAATAAATAAAATATATTTATGACGTTTATAATATTATGCAACAAACACTACATAATAATCTAACTAATACTACTACTAGTTCAGCTAAAGAAAAAAAAGATAGATCATCAATAGAATACTTTTCTTTAGTTTCTAAATATTTAAGTTATAAATTTATTAGTTATTATAAAATTAATATTAGCCAAAAAATTGAGACTAGAGCTGTAAATCATCTTTCAAAAATATTTACTTACCTCTTGCAAAATAAGAATCAAAAGATAAATTTTTTATTAACTACTAATAAAAAAAAAATAAAGCTAGAATTTAAAGTTTCTCCATCTTACTTAAAAGGTGAAAATAGAAATATTGCAGTTAATGCTAATACTAAAGTTATTTCTATAGACCAGTTTTATTTAAAAAATTTTAAGTATATAATTATTTAATTCTCAGGGGGTAATATTTCCTGTACACACACTTCGTCTATTAAATATTCTTTTTTTATGTCTATAAGATGGTTTTTTTTTTCTTCATTTGTTAAATTTGCGCCTATTCCGTTATTAAAAAGTGTTATTATAGAAGCATCTTGTATATCATACCAATAATTTCTACGAACTAATTTATTATCTGAGTCCCTAGCAAAAGGACTATCTGGTTCTGTTCCATAATCTGGTTTATAAAATTTCATAATTAATATAAATTTCCTAACATAAAATCTTTATAAGAAATAATACCATAGAATTTTTTATTTTCTTTATTAAATATTGGTAAATGTCTAAATTTATTTTTTTTAAGAAGTTCTATCGCATTTATTAACGTATCATTGCAATCTAAATAGATTACTTTTTTAGTCATAAAATCATCTAATTTAATTGTTAGATTTAATGGCCTAGATGATGCTATAGTTTTAATGATATCTTTTTCTGTCACAATACCTTTAATTTTGTATTTATCAATAACTACACCAGCTCCTGCATTTTCTAATTTAAGCTTCTTACATACTTTCAAAAGTGTATCTTTGCTACTAAAAGTTAATGTATCTATTTTTATTTTTAAACTTTTTAATTTAATTATATAATCTATAATTCTTTCTGTAGGATCAAAAAAATTAAAAAGTGGAACAATTTTATATTTTTTATTTGCAAAATCTATATTTTTAATTGAATGACTTTTCCAAGCAATCTTGGCTTTTTCTAGATTTTCGTAAATACCCACATATTCTAATGAGTTTAATCTAGAAAACCTTTCCTTGCCTATTGTATCTAGGAAACCTCCAAAGACCAGATATAGATACTGCCTACTTCTCATTTTTTAAAACTAAAAAAACTCTGGCTTCTATACTATCTCTTGGATATTTTTTAATATTCTGTCCTTTAAGATTAAAAGAGGTGTGAGGAGCATAATTACTAACCTCTGTATTGTTATAACTTTCCCAGTTTTTTAATAATAAAACTTCATTGTTATTCATCTTAGGAACCCAAAGCCATTTCTGATTTTTATTATATGCTAGATGATATATTTCACCAGTTCTATCTGGAAACCTTTGATCTGTAGCTATTAAATCTTTTTTGCAAATAGTACTTGGCATAGCAAATGCTAGTGGTGAGGATAATACAGTCTTGCATAGAGGTCGCCATAAGTTGAGCTGAATAATTCTTTTATTATTATTTATTAAAGAAGTAAAATAGCTTTTTCCTAGTATCTCTTTTGCCCTTCTTTTACCTGAATTTTTAGTATAATCAAGATGAGCCCTCTCAGCAGGCTGTCTAAAACCATCATTATTTTCAGCACCACTCTTTGAATTACTTCTTCTTGTTAAGTCAAAAATAAATATATCTATGTAATTAAACTTTTTTTTAAGAAAAGCACAGATTTCATTTTTATAATTATCAATATTATCATTAAGATTAACATCATTATATTTTGATTGTAATTTACAAACCTCATAACCAGATTTTTCAAAACCAGTGTTTATTATGTTTCTAGCGTTAGATATTAGAACTTTTTTTTTTTCTACTTTAAAGTATAGCTTAGGTACGAGTCCTGTAATAGCAGAACTGTCATAGTAAGGTTTATTTTTCTGTTTCAGTATAAACGTAATATTAGACTCAACATCAGACATGATAAATAATACTATTTTTTTTTAAAATTTTGTACTGCAATTTTATGTTCATTACTTTCTGAACATTCTATAAGATTTTTAGCCTCATAATGAAATAATTCATTAAGGTTTTTACGGTTTGCTATTTGAATATTACTTTTAATTTTTCTTAAAGCTAAATTAGATTGAGAAATAATATTCTCACAAACAATATTTAAGTTTTTTTCAAAATCTTTTTTAAATAGTATATTTAGTAAGCCTAATTTAAGAGCTTCACTGGCATAAATTCTATTATTCAATATCATTATCTCTTTTGCTTTAGCTTCGCCTAATAGGCTAGTTAAAAACCAAGAAATACCATAGTCGCCACTTAATCCAATTTTGCTATAATTGGAAATAAAGAAAGACTTTTGATTTCCTATTCTAAAATCACAGGCTAATGCTAAGGAAAAACCAGCCCCTGCGGTCGCACCAGTTATTGCTGCTATAGTTGGTATTTTAAGGGAATATAGTATTCCTGTTAGATTTTTTTGTTTCTTTAATAAGTCAGCAACTTTTTCCTTAAAGTTATTCTTTATAACTTTTTTTTTTTCCATTCCTTTAATATTTCCTCCAGAACAAAAACTATCACCCTGGCCTCTAAGGACTAATAATTTATATTTGCTATCCTTACTAATATTCTTTAATATTTTTCTAAGAAAAGGTGTTAAATTTTCAGATAAAGCATTTTTCGATTTTGGATTATTTAATGTAAGTGTTATGATACCATTTTTAAAGATAGCTTTTAATTGGTCAGTTCCTGTATGTATACTTTTTTGCATTTTAATATTATTGTAGTCTTCAGATGGTAAGTAAAGCTAAAAAAAACGAAATAGACTTTCTAATAGATATGTTTTCTAGGGCACCTCAAACTACCTTAGGCATTAAAAAAATATTAAATATAGACTCTAGTAAAGGTGAAGCAAATGTAATTTATCACGCAAAAAAAAACATGTGTCATTCAGGTAATATAGTTCAAGGAGGTTTTATTACTGGCTGGTTAGATGCTGTGATGGCGCTTGCATGTATGAGTAAAGTTGGAGCAGATACTTTAGTATTGTCTCTTGAGATTAAAACAACCTTCATTAAAAAAATATCTATAGAACCTATTTATGTTTTTGGTTATGTTATTAAGTCAACAAGATCTATAGCTTTTTTAGAAGGAAAAATTGTTGATAAAGAAAATAATATTTTGGCAAAAGCTAATCAGACTGTTAAATTAATATCAAATTACTACAAAAAATAATAATTAATATTTATGAATAGCCCTCTATCAATAATTATCCTTGCTGCAGGAAAAGGTACTAGAATGAAATCCTCAAAGCAAAAAGTTTTACAAAAAATAGCAAATAGAGAGATGGTTCTACATGTGATAGCTATGTGTAATAGACTAAATTATAAAAAAATATTTATAGTTCTAGGAAAAAATAATAGTGAAATTAAAAATATATTACCAAAAAATGTTGAGATTATTATTCAAGAAAACCAACTAGGTACTGCTCATGCATTATTATGTGCTAAAAATAAATTAAAAAATCAAAATGGGAAACTTTTGATTCTATATGCCGACGTTCCTTTTTTGGAAAGTAGTACTATTAAAAAGCTGATAAATAAAAATGAAGATAATATTTCAATGTTAGGTTTCGAGTGTAAAAATCCTAAAGGGTATGGAAGAATAATATTGAAAAATAAAAAAGTATTCAAAATAGTAGAAGAAAAGAATTTACATAGTTCAGATAAAAATATAAGCCTTTGTTATTCTGGTATCTTTAGTGGAAACATAAAAACTATATTTAGATTACTTAGTAATGTTAAAAAAAATAAAGTAAAGGAAGAGTTCTTACTTACTGACATTTTTGGATTAGCAAACAGAAATAATATTACTACTTATTTAATTACAACTAATGAAATGGAAGTAATGGGTATAAATAATATGCTACAACTTTCTTTAGCTGAGGAATACTACCAGGATAAACTAAGAAATAAATTTTTAAAAAAAGGTATCATGTTACAATTACCAAATACTATATACTTTTCATATGATACTAAAATAGGATCTAATGTAAAAATTGGTGCCCATAACTACTTTGGGGTATCAGTTACAATAAAAAATAAAGTAAATATAGGAAATAGTTGTAATGTAGAAGAGGCAACAATTTTTGAGGGAGCTAGTATTGGGCCATTCAGTAGAATTAGAAATAATTCTATAATATTTGATAACGCTAAGATTGGAAATTTTGTAGAAATGAAAAACTCAAAATTAGGAAAAAATTCTAAGGTTAATCATTTGGCTTATATAGGAGACACTACTATAGGGAATAATACTAATATAGGAGCTGGAACAATTACTTGTAATTACGATGGCAAAAAAAAACACAGAACTATTATTGGCAGCAATGTTTTTATAGGATCAAACACTTCTTTAATTGCTCCGATAAAAATAGCTGATAAAGCTTTTATAGCTGCTGGTAGTACAATTTCGGAAAACTTAAATACAGAAGACTTTTCGATAGCTAGAGCTAAACAAAAAATAATTAAAAAAGGAAGAAAAAGGTTTTTAAAATAGATATGGAAATCAGTAATGTGCGGAATATTAGGTATAATTAGTAGAGGAGATATTATATCTCCAATGATTGATGGTTTAAAAAACTTAGCTTATAGAGGTTATGACTCCTCAGGCCTAGCAACTATTTATGACCAAACAATTATAAAAAGAAGAGCTTCTGGTAAAATTGAAAATTTAGAAAAATTATTATTATCAAATCCTATTAAGGGTAATTTAGGCATTGCGCACACAAGGTGGGCAACACATGGTATACCAAACGAGATTAATGCGCATCCACATGCTACCGATAAGGTTGCTATTGTACATAATGGAATTATAGAAAATTATAAAGACATGATAAAAACATTAAAAAATAAGAAACTTTTGAGTAGTGAAACAGATAGCGAAGTAATAGCCCATTTACTTACTGACTATTTATCAGATGGACTAGATATAAATACTGCTGTTATGAAACTTATCAATAATTTAAAAGGTGCTTTTGCTCTAGGAATTCTAATATCAAATCAAAACAAACTTATTGCTGTTCGAAAAGGAAGTCCTTTAGCAATTGGATATGGAGAAAGTCAAAATTTTATTGGTTCAGATGCAGTTGGTTTAGCACCCTATACAAAAAAAATAAGTTATTTAGAAGATGGAGATTGGGCAGTTTTAGATATCGATAAGGTTGAAATTTACAATAACTTAAAGCCTATAAAAAGAGATATAAATATTACTAGCATATCTAGACTTTCTATTGAAAAAGGAGGTTTTAAACATTATATGCATAAGGAAATTCATGAACAACCAACTGCCATTGGAGAAACATTAAAAAGTTATATAGATTTAGAGAAAAAATCTTTAAAAGTTGATAGTAAATTATTAAATAAAAATATAAAAAGAATTACGATGGTAGCTTGTGGAACATCATCATATGCTTGTAGAGTAGCTAGATATTGGTTTGAAAGGTTAGCTAGTATTCCTGTACATATTGATATTGCATCAGAATATAGATACAGAGAAGTCTTCTATGATGAAAATGAGCTAGTTTTATTTATTTCACAATCAGGTGAAACCAGAGATACTATAGCCTGCTTAGAAGAAGTAAAAAAAAAAGGACTAAAAACTTTTTCAATAGTAAATGTTTCAGAAAGTACTGTTGCTAGACTATCAGATGAAAGTATTTTAACACAGGCTGGTCCAGAGATTGGTGTAGCTTCAACCAAAGCATTTACTACCCAATTATTTACTTTATTAATATTAGCTATCAAGCTAGGAGTAATGAAAAAATTAATTACATCAGAAAAAGAGTCCCTGCTAGTTGATGAATTAATTGAAATTCCATCCTTGATGGCTAAGACACTTGATCAAGAAATTAAAATTAGAACTATAGCGTCTGAGATTTATACTGCTAAGGATGTTCTTTACATAGGTAGAGGAGAAAGTCATGCACTAGCACTAGAAGGAGCCTTAAAGTTAAAGGAAATAAGTTATATACATGCTGAGGGATATGCTGCTGGTGAATTAAAACATGGCCCAATTGCCTTAGTAGATGAAAATGTTCCAGTAATAGGAATCTTACCTTCAAATAGTTTATTTGATAAAACAGCCTCTAACTTATCTGAAGTTCATGCTAGAGGAGGAAAAATTATTTCTATTACTGATAAAAATGGTTCTCATAAAATAAATGATATATCAAGTCATATATTTGAACTAGAAAAATGTAGTGAAATTTGCCAACCCCTAATAGTAGCTTTACCCATACAACTATTAGCATATCACGTTGCTGTTTTTAAAGGTACAGATGTAGATCAGCCTAGAAATTTAGCAAAATCAGTTACAGTCGAATAACTTCAAAGAGTGATTATTTTTCTGGAGAATATGCACAATACTTATGTTTTTCGGTTTCCTTCTACACAAATAAGTTAGTTTTCAATCGTAATGAACACCTCTGGTCTGATGACCAACAAAAGATACATGACCTGATAAAATCTCTTAATGAAAGTGGTTTAGGTTATAGAAGAATTTCACATTATTTAAATGAAAGAGAAATCAAAACTAGTAAAGGTAATTCTTGGAAGAATAATAATGTTCACTCTGTTCTCAAAAGAAATAAAGAAAGAGAAGAACGAATTAAAAGAAATACTTTCGTATCTGAAATAGAATATGGAGATATGGAACTAAAGTGGTTGAGGTATGATGAATTAAAATCTATGAAAGTATAATAGGGGATACCGAACCTATTTTTACTAATTGCCCTCAATCGTCTACCCACACCAATTTTAGTATAATGAATATGATGAGTAAGTGTTTCATTAGTTAATGATTAGTTTCTGATATGAATTGACCGTCTTTGTATATGTTAGTTTTATATAACCTACCATTCTCTTCATAAATTAACTGTTCACCATCTCTTTTACCGTCTTTGTAATTTCTTTTAATTTTTAACTGACCACTCATAAAATAGTATAACTCTTCACCATGTTGTTTACCGTCTTTATAATTTTCTTTTGTTTGTAACTGACCGTTGTCATAATACTCTAACCATTCACCATCTAGTTTACCGTCTTTATAATTTTCTTTTATATGTAACTGACCATTCTCATAATATGATAATACTTTACCATGTTTTTTACCGTCTTTCCAACTACCTTTTATTATTAAATCACCATTATCATTAAATTCTAACATCTCACCTT
>MDTB01030334.1_pt1 | contig 15241 bp, 20 predicted proteins | sample 811161 | NCBI WGS metagenome assembly MDTB01 (sample SAMN05326650, study PRJNA326480) | marine metagenome | isolation source: seawater | place: Mediterranean Sea | collected 2009 | reverse complement strand
CCCCATATGTGGCCATAGAACCTAACATACCATATTCTGTATCATCAGGATGAGCTGATAAACAAAGGACTTTATCTAAATTTAAAAATTTCATATCGATTTGAAAAACCTATCGGCATATATTTTAACACCCCTTCTTCTAAGATAATCCCTTAAATCCTCTGAGACATCGTTTGTATGTCCTTCAATTGTTTTATCTTCTATATTATACATAGTTTCAAAATGGCTCTGATTCAAATATATTTTTCCTTTTTCATACTTAGTTTTAATTGTACGAGTTATTCCTTTATGTTCACATAATGCCTCCCAATCTGAAAGAATTTCATTTACCATCGATTCGATTTCACCATCATCGAGCGATTTTGGGTACATATTTTCCTTAATAACCTTACACGGTATACCAGCGGCTAGACATCCGTCAGGCAGACTCTTATTAACCAATGAATTAGTTCCTATTACCACATTATCACCGACAACCACATTAGGTAATACAATACTTCTAGCAGGCAACCAAACATCATTACCTATCTTGACAGGACCAAACTCTGATGGAAATCCCTTTGTTATATCCAACCAAGCACCATGAGTCCAAATCATTACATCAGCTCCGATGCCACAATTGTCTCCTATCTCTACAGGTTCAGATGGATTGATGATAGCATTCTCAAATATTCCAACTCCATTACCTATCTTAACTGTAGAGTTAGGACCAGTGCAACCACCCCTTCCTATCTCTACACCATCAGCCATATATAGATGTTCACCTATTACTAACTCTTTGCATTTTATTTTAACATTATTACCTATTTTAGAATATTTACCTATCGTAACCTTTTCACAATCAATAGAAAAATTATCTCCGATTGAAACTGATTTGTGAATGTTTTTGTATTTAGCTTTTATCATCAGAACCCCTTCTTTTCTCCCCTTGAAAATGGAAATTTGTTTTCTACAAAATAATTGTCCAATACTGATTTGTATTGGCTGTTCTTTAACTCCGGCTTCAACCATAGGAACTCCTGAACCACATCCTTGTCAAGAAATGGGTAGCGAGCTTCCAATCCATGTAATCCTGCAACATACTCCTCTTTTGCAAGATACGACTCCATTGTACTGAAGTAAAAACTAGCCCACGGAAACACCTCTTTCAAATCATTTGGGAACAAACCACCAAAATTACTGTGATTCGTTTTTTTAATCCCATTGAATCCATAATCAGAAAATATTTCATCTGCTCCCATACCTGTTAAGTAAAGTCTTTTGTTTTCTTTTTTAGCAGTATCACATACCCAAGACATCCAAGACGCAGCCTTATCATCAATTAATCTTCTGTCATATTCATTGTAGTCACTACTATCAGACCTTATGGTGTAATTAAATTCTTCCGTGCCACTTTTCAATAGGTTTCTGTGTTGGACTCTTATGTCTTGGTCTTTCATAAGATTTTGAAACTCAGAAATATTGCTTTGGGATATTATCCTTTGTCGTTCCTCAACAACACGTCTATTTTCATGCACAATAATAGGAGTTAAAACACTGTAAGCTTTGAATGGTACTTCCTGTTTCAATAACTCACAGCAAATAGCACCACTGTCATAACCAGAGCTTAACCCTATAAAAATATTTTGAGTAGTATCATTAGTTCTTTTAAATATAGAGTTTTGAAATGCTTTAGTCCAATCATCGAAATTATCTTTGTGTTGTTCTAAATCAAAATTATTTATAATAAATTGGTCTAATAGTTTAGAATCAGATATTCTAAATATCATAGCCATATTTGTTTTAGCTTTATAGACATCATTATGTCCTATCTTATCAAGTGCTGTTCTATATGTAGAGCAACCAAATTCTCTGTTTGAGTGTGAATAGAATAGCGGCTTTGTCTTAAATGGGTCTGTGGCAATCAGTATTATATCCTCGTTAAAGTCTAATAATGCTATAGCAAATTCACCATCTAACTTCTTTACAAAGTTAACTCCATATTTTTTATACAAATCTATGATACAATAACCATCACTCTTATAGTCCCCAAAGTCTTTGTAGTTATAAATTTCACCATTATACAGGCAAACAATACCATCTTTTTGAAATGGCTGTGTTGTAAATTCACCAGTCATACTAAGTAAATTGTGTATAAATGTAAAATTATTAACCTCATCTTTTACTATTGAGGTATCATCAGGACCTCTGAATTTCAGATAATAATTTATATCATCATAATCTTTGATATCTTTACTTGTAAACAATATACTACACATTAAATAATTCCTTATAAGTTCTATCTATCCAATAATTAGCATCCCTATTCATATCATTTCTTGGTATAGCATTGAAGTGATACACCCACCCATTGTTTAAGTAATGTAATTCATCCTCCCACCAACAACTCGCATCTATATATAATAGATTTTTTCTGAATAAATCTTGAAAGTTATAGCAAGATGGTAGTATCTTCATATCAAGACCTTTCTCTTCTCTGTAGAAATTAATACAAGTTTGGTCTGTAGAGTTCCATTTACCAAATACCATATTTAATTCTGTCATATTTTTATTATACCAATCAACTAAACCTTTTAAGTAATTTTTGTGAGTTTTATTAAATATTTGAAATCCACCATTAACATATCTCCAAGTAGGAAATGTATCTTTATTGAAAAACTTAACACCGTATTGTGCTATACTTCTATTAACCCACTCATAACATCCATCATTTACAACAGCCGCATACTTACCTTCGGTCTCATTAAAAAAGTTTGGGCAGTTAGGGTGAATAATAGTATCAGCATCAACCATTAACACTTGATTATACTCAACATCATTAGCATCTAGTATATCAAAGACATAGTAACGTTGCCAGGTAATCCTCATCTGTTCTACAGGAACTAATAAGTCCTCCCACATCCACAATTCACAGTCATTCTTATCACACCAATGCTTCCAACTTTCTATACAATAATCATACTTGGAACTTCTACCATCCCCTAAGTTTATGTTAGGAATAAACACTATATTCTTCATATGTATTGTACGCCCCATTGTTCATCTGTAAGTTGATTGAATGGATAGCCCTTGTGATTACCCATATCAAAAAATGCCCTCATACCTTCCCAATCAGATTTATCTCTATCTGTATTCTTATTTTTTCTACTGAAATAAAATCTTGGTTCTAAAAAATTGTAACCATTGACAGTAAAACTGTAGTTTTCTATTAAATCATCATCACCTTGAGCATCAAATATTCTGAACTTACCACGATTAGGTTCAAATATTTCAGCACCTTTATCTCTAATAAAGTTATTATTACCACCAAAGATTTGGTTTCTAGCCTCAGTAGAAATTATGATGTCAATGTCATCATTCTGTCTGATTCCCATTAATGCTAGTATGCCAGACTGACAAATTGTAAACTCACCAGTGGGTATTACCACATCAGACAATCCTATTAGATTATTTATTAGTGGTTTTATTCTATGTTTCCCATCGTGTTGTCTTGGATTATCATATATTTGACTTTTTTTCATATAGAAAGGAATGTAACTTTTACCACTTATTAATCTACCAACCATAGCACAGGCTCTGTGATAACTGTGTCTTACAAATCCATTGTCAAATTCTACTGGATTTTCTTTCAAGAACATTTCCAACTCTTCGTCACTCATTAAAGGTAACGAATTGTAGTAATCTTCTGTCATATTTTCCCAACCTAATATGTGGTGATCTCCAACATCCTTTCTAAACTCTCCTAACATACAATTAAAATATTGCCAATTTTTAGGATCTAATGTAGACTTAACTGTCTGTACATTTCCAGGCACAGAGTAAAACATTATTACATCTTTAACAGTTTTTAAAGTTCCATTTTGATTCAAAATTTCCTTTCCACCACCACCTTGAGCAAACTCCATTTTTAGGAAGTAGTCTAAACTAATTGGTTCATAATCAATATGAGCATTTCTTTTTTCCTTACGTTTAATCTGTCTCCACTTTTTCATATACAAGAAATAAGGGTTATCATCTATGTCCTCTTGTATGTAAGTAAATTTGAAACCATTCTTCCAAGCACTGTAATTAAAACTTATTTGGTCTCTTCTACTCCCATACTTCATCTCTTCCCACCAAGTATCCATTTGTTCTTTTACATCACTTTCATTGTGTCTCATAAACATAACAGTAGTTCTAGCAAGACCATTGTTTTCTGGATAACCCCACGCTCGATATCTACCTACTTGGGCATGAATTATATCCATATTGTCTTTGTATTTTTTCTTAGGATTGTTGTCACCCAACCATTGAATGAATTTAGCCTCTTCATACACACATTTTCTTACATTCAAATCTCCTGATACAGTCCTCCCACATAACTCATGATTCAAAATTGCCAAATTATTTTTGGATAACATATCCGTTACCAAGCTGTCGATGTCTTTGGTAATCTTAACCTCTATGTCATGCCATACGCTGATATCATAGTCTTTCAAAAATACGTGAGGTTTTAGCTTGTATCTTTTAGCGTCTCTAGCCCCATCATCGTAAAGTGGTTTCACCAAACAAATATTCCATAAATTAGACTTAAAGTTAGGGTTGTCGGTAAAGCATACAAAATCCCAACCATCCAAAGGAACATCTGGTTCATGTAGATGATAATTATTCTCCTCTGTGCAACCAAATACTGATGTGTATATTACTTTTTTATTCACTTATTATACTCTCTAATTTTTTAGTGCTGAGTTTTAGGGTGGGTGCTATATGTGAACCATTACCTTTTTCTACAACCTGATGTTCAGACACAAATTCATACACACTTTGATATTTGCCGCCAATATTTATAGTGCCAACTTCGTCTTTAACTTTCAAAATTATATCAGCAACATCTTTATGAGTTATTGAATTTCTAAAAACATCATCAAAAGCAATCTTATGTCTGAATGGTATATCACATAAAGAACACCTAAGTATTAGTGAATCCTCTACCAATTTAGTTACACACTCACCACCTAACTTAGACCAACCATAATTGTTTGATGGTTTTACCTCACTCTCCTCATCTACTAACTCTCTATCACCATACACAAAATCAGTTGATATGTATACAAACTTAATGCCATACTTACTACACATCTTAGCAACATTAGCAGTACCCACTATATTTGTATCCAAACTCATCAATGGATTTCTGTCATTAACATCCATTGGTTTAGTCAAAGCAGCTGTATGGATAAAGTATTTAGGATAGTTGGGCTTCATCATTAAATCCTTCATCACATTAGAAACCTCATATTGATTTGTAATATCCATTTCTTTTCGTGATAAAATATTAATCGGAAGAGATTTTGTAGATAACTTCTCTAACTCTTTTGCTAATTTACCACTCCCACTAACTAAGATCATGAGAACTCCATTACAGTTGGAACGTGTGTTATAAACTTACCACCGTTTTCCACAAACTCCCGTTCCTTATTAGCGATAACATCTTTAAAATTCCAAGCACCCAAGTAAGCATAATCATAGTCAAGTATATTGATATCTTCTCTAGACATTATTGGTATGTGCACTCCTGGCGAAAACTTTCCTTGTTTATCCAAAGTGGTATCTGTTATAACATCAATTAATTCTTTACCAATACCACAGTAATTAAATACTGTGGTTGACTTAGCAGTAGCACCTATACTCATTATTCGTTTACCATCATCTGTAATCTTTCTAAGCAAACCCACTAAGTTCTTTTTTGATTCAGCAACCCTATCTGCAAATATTTCATAGGTTTGAAAATTATCAACTCCAAACTCTTTCTCTCTCATCAGGTTATCTAAAACGCTATCTTCAACATCTATCGTATTCTCTCTAGCTGCGTATATCCTATTAGAGCCACCATGAACAGAAAGATTATCGACTCTGAACAATGTCAATCCATTTCTTTTTAGTACATTATTTAAAGCAGTAACAGAAAATATATGTGGATGCTCATCGTATATTTGGTCGTATGAACCTCTTTCTAATATTCTAAGTAGTGACGGGTCTTCAAATACAAACACGCCATTATCCGATAGAATATTATCTACAGCATTAAATGTATCGTCTAAATCATGAATGTGGCAAATACAATTAGCAGCATAAATTAAGTCCATAGTTCCATGGTGGTGCTTTATTTTTTCTGATAATTCTGTAGTCCAAAAATAAGTGTAACTCTGATACCCCTTATGAGCAGTTTTCAATGAAAAGTTGCCACAAGGTTCTACACAAACGGAAGTATCTCTATCAAAATTAGTAATGAAAGGACCATCATTCGAGCCAATCTCTAAAACTGACTTCGGTTTGAATTCTTCCTTCAGCATCTCAGCGGTGCTTTTAAAATGAGCAACCATAGGAAATGAGTTTGAAGTATTATAAGGATACTCACTATTAAATATTCTTTCTGGCTCTACAAAATCTTTTATAGAAACTAATTTGGAATCGTCATCCCAACAAACCTTTAAGTCAAAGAAAAATTCGTCACTAAATTCTTTCTCTGTAAGAAATGCATTAGCTATTGGATGTCTACCTAAGTCTAAAAATTCTCTAAACATATTCTAATTGCTCCTTATAGTTATCTCTATTAACATAGTATTCTGCTTCAACGATATTCTGATTTAATGGAAATACTCTTTGTATCTGAAAAACTTTTGAATATCTAGCAACACAATCTAAAAATCCACAATGCGTTCCAATATTTAATTTAGCTTTTGTCCTTATGTATAATTGTATTCTTGTTGGTACATTTCTCATGTCAAAACACTTGTTAAAACTGACTGGCAACTCTTTAGGATTTTTATACGTCCAATAGAAAAATGGCATGCCATCACACTTTTCTAAAAGAGCATTCATCAACATCTTGTTACTCTCTTCATCGTATCTACCACCACTACTCTCAAATCTATTTGTTATGAGCAGTCCACCAAACTCACTTTCATTAGCAAACCTTTTTATTATATCATCCCCAATTTGCTTTTCTTCATCAGAAAAATATAATTCAGGACAGTAATCTACGGATTCTTCCGCATTGAATTGCCAGAACTTCAACATCTGTCTGGTTAATGGTATAGCCTTACTATCTTTATCGTATATCCTATAGTGGTCATGAAAAATTTCACCTGAAATGTAATCTTTGTAACCATCTACATAGGGATTATTATCAAAAATGTAATGAACATTTTTAAAAGGATTATCCCAAGTTCCCCAATTATCTTTCATCTTTCCAAATAGTTTTTCCAGTAACTTTACGGATGGTACATAAACTTTACTGTCTGGAAATTTCTCTTTAATTAATCTCGGCATAGCAGATATAATTCCCCAATCTCCTACTCCGTGAGCAGTTCTCATAACTGTAAATTCTTTTTTCTCTATATACTCATCTGGAACACGTAAACCTTCTGACTCTTCAAAGCCTAATCTATCAACTTCACCAACTGTATATAAATTATTATCTAATATTCTCCAGAATATCATTACATTCTCACATTCATCTCAGCACTAAAATTACTATTGTAAAATATATTTTGTTTTTCTTGTTTCTGTATGGTTTTGGGGTGATACAAACTTAACTCCTCATTGGGTGGTAAGTGTGCGTAGGTTTTACAGCCAATGATATGTTCGTGTAATGGTCTTGTCCATCTAATATCTTTCCGATTACGAAAGACTCTTGCTTGATAATCGGGATAATTTACCCAATGATTTTCTGTGACTCTCCATCCCCATCTTTTAATGTGTTCTTCTGTCATACCTTCAATTGTATTTACTCTTGGTATCCAAATCAAATCAACATCATTGATTGACAATATTTCTTTTATTTGATGCAACAATGTTTTGTTTGGATATTCATCAGCATCAATATGAAATATGTAGTCACCGTAAGAATTTTCTATCACAGAGTTTTTTTGTTCAGCAAAGTTTCCATTAAGTTTTCTCTGATAAACTTTCATAAACTTATGTGAATCGGAAAACTTTTTAGAGTATATATCCAACTCAAATCTTACAGCGTCATCATTACCATCAACACAAACCACAACTTCATCTTGGTCATCAACACTATTGTATAATATCTCTAATAACCTTTTCAACTCCTCAGCCTCATTGTGGACTGTAATTCCATAACTAATCTTCACTAGCAGCCTCTTTGAGTATCCTTCTCGGTATTGATTCTAAATCATCTAACATTACCATCGGAGATTCTGACCTCATCTTTCTGTAGTCATATGTTCTGTATAAATCATTCTTATTTGCAACTAATAACTTCACAGTACTAGCTAATTTTCTTCTTTCAGCATCTAATTTTCTACCATCGAAAATAACTTTGTATATTTCTTTATCTTCATCAACAATAGTTAGCTTTCCTAATTGTTTTAAAATCGTTACGATATTAGGAGCTGCTCTATTTTCTTGTGTTTCTAACTGTAACCCACTCATCAATTGAACCTTTGAGTTATCAACCTTTTTTAAATTGTATTTTGGACTAATAACCAATACAGTTCTTCTCTTTTTATTGTATCTGAAACTTATTATATCACCACTAGAAACTTTTCCCCAGCTGTAACGTATTTTAGCCATCGTCTAACAAAACTCCCATAGCTTGACAAGCTTTTTTAAATTCAAACTGTCCAAATATTTGTGGATTGTCTATTGCTAGTCTCTTATCATGACCATCATACTTATCTCTCTCATCTTCAGGCACATCAATCACTGGTGCATAATTCCAATACCAATCAGTTGCGACTCCTTCAGGGTAAATTATACCTTTTTCACCCATATTAATCACAGATGGAAACCAAACTATACCTCTATCTTCATCTATAACTTTTAAGTCATTCATAAGCTGAGTATTGTTTTCAGTTGCTTTTTCTAAATGTTCACTGTCTAAAGAAAAGTAAGAATTAGATGTCAAGCCACACTCGAAACATATATAAGATTCAAAGGGTTTACCATCAACTTCTGTTTTTTCAACAACACAGTTTTCATGTAGATCTTGACATATTGGGCAATCAGTTCTACTTTCCATACTATACCTTCTTTAACTTTGGAAGTTGAATTTTTTTAGGTTTAGTGTCTCCTACTTTTTTTAGCTTTGGAAGTTTTAAATCTACCTGTTGTGCAACCTCTTCAAATTTGGGTAAGTGTTTTTGTAAAATATCACCGAATAGCTTTGTCATAGCCTTCAAAGAAAATTTACCTCTATTACCCATAGCTAACTTTTTAGCATTAAGACTGTACTTACGATAGTTTTTTACAACATCAAGCATTACTTTTGATGTGTACTGATAGTTTGCTGTAAACCATTTAGCACCATCAACTCTGTAATCTTTGGATAATCCAGACTTTGGAACACTAACCATTGTTCCTGGTAAAAGAACTGATAAATTCTTATTTAAGAAATCCACATGACCACTCCAATTAGGAGCTATCACAGGTTTTTCTGAAAGGGTAGCTTCTAAGAGTGGTCTACCAAATCCCTCACCATGAGTTAGTGTAATATGAGCTTTAACTTTAGAATGGTTGTACATCTCATTCATCTCATCATCAGTTAAATCTCCGTGTAAAAAATAAATGTTAGGTAGATTACCAGATACTGTAACTTTTATATCCTCTATCTTTTTCATAATCTCGTTTCTATCCATAACAGAGAATGTAGCACCACTTGTTTTCATTAGTAAAGCTGGTTGCTTTGGTTTGTTTTTGAATGTCTCCAAAAAAGTCTTTACCAGCATACCCGTATCTTTTCTATCTTCTCCAAGTTTACCTTGTAACCAATGACCTGTGTACAAAAATAAAAACTTTTCAGGAATTTTTTTCATTTCATTGTCAAACTCATCCGAAAACTTTGTTATCTTTTTAAATATGTTAGTGTCTGCTCCCTCAAAGAGAACTTCTATAGGTTTGTTTACTCTTACCTCACCAACTTTTTTCTTCGTCTGTTCATCCATTTTATCAAATACGGTATTTATAAGAACATGTTTACTAAATTTTGAGGGAACTATATTGAGATTCATTTTATTCAACCCCTCAATCCATTCTGGTTTAGGTGTAGTTGTCTCTATACCAGCAGTAATTCCAATATTGTATTTAGCCATTGGTGTAAATTCATTTGGAACACTAACTTGAATGTGTATTTCTGGCTGTCTAGGAAGATTGCCGTCTTTCATAATTTTACTAATAATTAGTTTGTCATCCTCATCATTGGGATTTAAAGCATTCATTGGACAACTACCCCAAGGTAAAGAATTCACATGAATATCAAACTTATCCATGTTAATTAAAGACCTCACTAAATCTCTTGTATGCGAACCATATCCACTTCTTGTGGCAACTGGCCCTGAAACTACTAATATAGGTTTCATCCTAACTCCTAAGTTTTAAAAATTGTATAACGTTTTCTTGGTGTCCACTTTTTAAAAGCAGTATCCATATGGTCTGTAAAGTTCTTACACATAGCACTAGCACTCATCATAGCATCATCACTCATAACAAACTCATGACCTAACATACCACATCTGTCTCGTTCTTCCTTACCCATATCATACCACTCTTTAAGAGCATCAGCAAAATCTTCAAATCTTGGTCTGTCATCAAAGATATATGGTGTTGGTATTGAGCCTTGTAAACTACGATTGGATGGCCAAACAGGTTTGCACCATTCACCCCAAGTCAAGTCGGAATTGTCTTTCCACTTTTTCTCATCATGTAGTGAGTGAACCCAGCTGTAATCCTCAGCAGTAAGTAACTTATCTTTATACTTAAATCCACATTGGTCTTGTAATCCACCCGTAACCGTAACTGATACTGGAGTACCACACATTAGAGCCTCACAAGTTCCCAGTCCGAATCCCTCATTAGATGCCATATTAATTTGAACATCAGCTATGTTATAAAGGTAACATAATTCTTTATCCTCTAACTTTTTATGTGAAAATATTACATCATATTCTGGAAGTAACTCCTTTACCACTTCTGGTAAATCTGTACCGTTTTCGTCTCTTGGTTGAGTGTGCATTATTAATGCACATCTACTAGATTTATCTTTAGGTAACATATCACAAAATGTTTTGTACGCCATTAAAACATCACCGGGCAGCTTTCTACGAATATTACGATTGTTCCAAAATACTATAAAATCATATTTTTTACCCTCTGTAATATTTCTTTTGTAATTAAGTAAGTTACCCCACTCTTTGACATCAAGCTCATTAATTGGATAAAAGTTTTTTTCGTTTATTCCATGTGGAACATATGTATTATCCCAATCATTAACCGGTTTAAATCTACGAACATTATCAACTATGTTAACTGTCTGTTTAGATATATTCATAATTAAATCACAAGACTCATAGAATGGCTCGTTCCACATTGGATAAGGTAAATCATCCCATATGTTGTAATAAAATATTGGAATGTCTCTTCTCAGTTCATGTTCCATTTGATATAACCATCCCCAAAATCTTGGGTCTGTATAGTGTAGGATTGCATCAGGTTTTTCAGTATTCATCATGTATCTAATTAAGTCAGGACTGCCATACCCACTTATAGGATATATTTTAAGATTAGCATCTTTAATACCATACTCTTTTCTTATTGAGTCATTCATGTCTACAACTTTCCCCTCTTCAGGATGTTTTATAGCACCACCTATTTGAACCCAGTCGTAATGTTTTATCGTACCTAAAACGATTTCTCTTGACATAGTACCTACACCTGATGACATTCTTAAATCATCAGAGAGGAGTAATATTTTCTTCTTTGCCATAATAGCCTCTTACTTAAATGGTGATTCTAAGAATTTCTTAAAACCCTTAATAACTTTAGTCCAAAAAATATCTTCTGAACCTCTTAAATTTCCTGCTATATTTTTTCTCTTATAGCTTTTCTTTTTAACTACTTTAGCCATTTAAAACCTCTTTCTTTTTTCCAGCAGCCCAACCACTTTTGAAATACTTTTGTAAAACTGACAACTTATCTTCATACTCTGCGATAACACAGATTTCTTTTTCTATGGTTTCCATGATATCTGCGTGTTCTGCAACACCAACTTGATTTTCTAATAGTATCTCGACATTTATTCTATGTCTGTCAATTTGAGCTTCAAAATGTTTTTCACTTGCTTTTATTAAATCATCTCTGAAATTCAAACTCATAGTGCACTCCCACTTGATTTAAGATTTTGCCATTCATTTATCTGTTTTCTAAAATTGTCATTATGAACATACAAGTCCATTGAACGATTTATTAGTTTTTGTAGTGTAAAGCTATCGTCTAAATTACTTATTTTAAATTTTTTGTATAGATTGTCCAATAACTTTACGGATGTTAATTTTAACATAACATTTCCTCCGTATATACATATATAAATATATAAAACTAATTTATTATTACATATTTTTTTTCATTTTTCTTAGCTTCTTTCAAAGCTGAATTTGTTCCTTTGGATGTGATTCCTTTTGGTATGAATGCTACAACTACATCTGAGTACTCAATCAGATTTTTATTTCTGCTATGGTAATGCCAGACAGCATATGGTTTACCATAGTTAAAACTTTCTAATACACAATGTTGATTATAAGGATAATGTGATGGTGGGAATTCTGAATAGTTCAAGTCAAATTCCAAAGCATATTTTTTAGCATACCCATCAGCACCATCTTTTTGTCCACCACTTACTATCTCCAATTCATCCCCCCACCTTTCTCTAAGTTTGTGAATGAACTCTTGTATTCTTCTTCTGTTTTCGTACTTACGGCTTCCTATAATCGCTACTCTCATTGTCATTCCTTTTCTGTCTTTTTGGTGGCTTTTCTGATGTACAGAACTTAGCACATTTGTGGTACTCATTTAAACCATCTAGTATACCATCTTCTTTATTATAAGTATATTGAAATCTAACTCTATTGGTTTTGTTAACATTACCAGCATCAATAATGTCAAACCATACAAAATCATTAGGTCCTAAATCATCACCAACTTTTATGTTAGTTTTGAAGTGTAACCTTTTTTCATAGTCTAGAATAAACCTCTTGACATCATCTGATTTTACAGAGCCATCTTCATACCACAATGTTAAATAGTATTTTATGGAGTCTTTGTGTATTTTTTCTAATTTATTTATTACCTGTTCTTCAAATTTTTTATTTAAAAAATGAGATAAATTCATTCTTACATTTACTTTCATTACTTGACTCCTATCTATAGTAATAAATATTATAGGTCTTTACATTTGTTGAAAGCCTTACACTTACCAACACATTTTTCATATTCAACTTCTTTAACGTTACCCTCATCATCATATGTGGCATCTAAGAACTCTTTGAATCTAGCAATCATTTTATTCATACTCGGTTTACCATTTGCTGGAACAAACTTTTGAACTCTTTTTTGGGGAAAGTCCATATTCTCATACAATTTTCTCTTAACAATAAAGTACTCAACCTCTATCTTATCAATAGGATGATTAAATTGCTTAGAATAGAATTGTTTGTAAAGTAATAACTGATCTGTTTTGTTACTATCAGCTTTGACATATTTATTCCAACCCATAGTTGAAGTTTTTATATCATATATTTTGATTACATCTCTAACTGTATCTTTAATTACTATGTCTATATACCCAATAAATTTTAAATTGTTCGGTAAATCATAGTTCAATGGAACTTCAATACCAATCAACTCATAACCTTTCTTACTGAAATATTGAGCTCTCTTCTTTTTGATAAATTTGAGTATCTCCACACCATGACCATAAAACTCGACCATATCTTTCTCGCTACAAAACATCTCACCACCATTAGCCTTAACAATCCCTTCAAAGTTTCTCTTCATTCTTGTTAGTAACATATCTTCTAATGGTAATTGTTCTGCTAATTTAGCAGTATCATTATACATTACTGTAAGAAAGGTTTGAATAACTTCGTGCATCGAAGTACCAAACATTGTGTGAATGCTGTCCGTATATTCTCTTATGCCATCCACATATTGTATCTTCCATTGGTAAGGACATTGTTTCCACAATGAATATTGGCTGTAACTTATTTTTCTCATTAGTCCATCCACCTACCATGTTTAATCAAATGCCAAGTTCTATGGATTATAATTTCACATATTAAAAAGAATAGATTATCTGATTCGTAATGACCAGCATCTGTAGTTAGCACATATTTGGATTCTGCCATTACTTACCCCACTTACCATTCTTTACGATTGTTGCCATAATACCATAGTTAGATACATCTAAGTAAGCATCTTCCAATGGTTCATCCACTGCTGATTCTCTGTCATTCATCAGCAAAGTTTTTAGTCTCTGTATCTTATCATTCATACGAAACCAAAGACCTGTAAGTGATAACTTTATTTCTTCAGGCGTTTGTAATTGTGTACCAACTGATATATTACCTGGACCGTAATCATGTTGTTTGTGAAGAAACAATTCATATTGTTCTCGTTGTAATCTACGGAACTCAGCCGTCATTTCCGGCCATTCCTTTTCCATCATAGTAACAATATCACCATTTTTTTTATTATTATAATGATTTGTGTACACTTTTTTTGTTTTAGATTCTTTTATAGTTTTATTCATACCTATACCTCTTTTAAGTTCTAATAAACTTTGTTCTTTCAACTGTTATACCTCTCCAATCTATAGTTAAAGTTACGAATTCTTTATGAATTAATCAAGCTTTTTATTTGTCTTTTTATTTTTTTATTTAGATAGTATACATAAATATACTTTGGTTTTCTCTTCTTAAAAAATATATTTGGGTCTCCCTCATCATATCTTCTCTTCAGTTCTCTACCATATGGTCTCCTATGCTGATTTAAAGACCTACTATGCATTTCCCTGCCATCCACCATTAACACCTGACCAGCACTTGTCTCACCTAAATATTCAAAGTTACTAGCCTTATAAATTGTACCTGAGTGACCATAGTGTTGGTCAGCAAAAGAGACTATAACCTCAATATCAGTATTTTGTTTCAGCCACCTCAAAGTATTACCTATGAAATAACTTTCTGTATTCTTTGGTGTATCGTCAATACAAACTAATCTTCTCAACTCCATACATTTAGTAGGATTAATAGGATTGTATTTAGCAGCTGTATGTGGCATTGATGGTATAGCATACAACATAGCACCTATCATTTTAGGTAATCCAAAATTACCCTCTGTATACAAACCGAAATGGTGGTATGATTGAATACCATTTATATTATGAGAGTAGTGATGCTTTTCT
>MDTB01072839.1_pt1 | contig 15242 bp, 17 predicted proteins | sample 811161 | NCBI WGS metagenome assembly MDTB01 (sample SAMN05326650, study PRJNA326480) | marine metagenome | isolation source: seawater | place: Mediterranean Sea | collected 2009 | reverse complement strand
TTGCAAATATTCATCGCAATCATTTTTTATAAATTATCTTTATTTTAGCATTAATAATTTCTTTCTAATAACAAAATTTTCCGTCTTTATTTCATAAAAGTAAACACCCCCGGGTAATTTCATACCCGTTATATTATTATTTGCATTCCATTTTATCGATTTTAATCCTCTGTTGTTTTCATAAGAATTAAGTTCGTCAACTTTATTACCGATGATATCATAAAAAGAGATAATTACATATCCTTTATTTGGTAAATAATAATTTATAGTAGTAATAGGATTGAATGGATTAGGATAATTTTGAAATAAAATTGTTTTGGATCTGAATTCTAATTCTTTCTTTTCAATGAACAGATTAACAATCTGAAGTATGGATCCTTGTTCAATAAAAAATTCATAATATTCTTGACCAGGAATCCACCATAAGAATCCATCTTGATTTAAACCTGTCTGCATTAAGAGATATGCGGTAGATAAACTTAAAATAACCTCTTGTATCTCTTCATTAGAGAATTGATTATTTGTACCTTCACAAATTGAGGTACATAAAAAATTTGTAGGAGATTCAAAATCACAATGATCAGCCTCAACAACTTGTAGAGCATTCCCATCAATTGCATGCTCATAAACAGATATACCGTTTCCAAAAGCATTACATTCACTGGATTCACCAAGAATACCCCATATAGGTATTGAAATATTAGATGCAGCACTTAAGGCTAAATTATCAGAATCAACAAGATCTAGACCCATCACTGCAACCGTATTAGAGTCTTCAGATGCAGCAAGGACTGACCTCATTCCGCCGGCTGAATGTCCTCCATAAATAACACTATTTTCACTTCCTATTATATTGGAAAGATATATTAAGTCTAATGCATCTTGAATAGGGTCATTATCAAAAATAGACGAGTGTAATAAATCCATGGTTACAGTTTTAATTCCCCAGCTGGCGTAGTGTATTGCTAAATCCTCCATGACGCTTTTATCTCTAAAAAAACCATGGCTCAAAATCAAATGAGTTGTATTAGTATCGTTAATTGGTTGAAAAATCTTATAATCTGTAGAAACCCCACTATCGAAAATAATTACCTCTGAAAATATTACTATTTCAAATGGACCAGGTTCTGCAAGGTTTAAATTTGGCTGACTTAATATATTATTATTTAAGCAAATTAAAATGACTAGTGATATGTATTTTTTCATAGGTAAAATTCTTATTTATATTAATTTACCGACTATTCTTTTCCCATGATATTCAGTAGCACCAATTTCCTCATGAACCTTTTTTAAATTGAGATTTGTTATTTTACCTGCAACTATAATATTTATTTCAGCAGAAAATTCACTAATTATCTTTCTTAATAAACTTTTAGCATCTAATACGCTTTTTTTACCACCTGAGGTTAGTATACTTGTTATATTGCTTATCTTACAAAGAGCCTCTATTCCATTTAGAATATCCTTTGAATAGTCAATTGCTTTGTGAAATGTTACACGCATTGGATGGGAAAATTCCGCCATCCTTGCTACCAAATTCACATCAATTTCTCCCGTATTAGTAAGAGCACCAAATACTACCTCAGAAACACCAATGCTTTTACAAAATTTTATTTGCGATATCATTTTCTTAAACTCTTCTTGAGTATAGATGAAATTGCCTTCTCTTGGCCTAATCATGATTTTTACGGGGACTTTGAGTGTATTTATCGCCCTAATAATAATATCGTGATTTGGCGTGATTCCATCAAGATCAAGGCGTTTACATATCTCAATCCTATCTGCATTCAATCCTTGAGCTCTCACTGCTTGATTCAATGATTCTACACATGCCTCCTTTAGAAATTCCATATTTTTTTCTAATTATATATAAATACAATAGTTTCTTTTAAATCTTTATGTAGACTACCACTTACTGGACAGGTTCTGGCTGCGCGTTCTAATTTTTTTCTTTCTATTTTATTTAAAGGTTTGTTGAAAAAAAAGCTTACTTTAATCTCACTAATTCTTCTTGGATTGTGCGACATGATTTTCTCAACCTCTGCTATAGTGCCTTTTATATCAATACCATCTCTCTTCCCAACTATTCCCATAATAGTAAGCATACACGAAGCCAAGGCTGTTGCTACAAGATCTGTTGGTGAAAAAGCCTTTCCTTTTCCTTGATTATCAGTCGGGGCATCTGTCAAAATAACTTTCTTAGATTTCAGATGTACCGACTCAGTTCTTAATTCTCCTAAATAATTAACTTTGGAAATCATTATTACTCCTGATTATGTTTATTAAAACAGCTAGGATACCTATACAATCAGTATGGTCCACAAAATTCACTAATTGTATCAACAGAACAATCAAAAAATATTAGATTATTGTTTTTATTGATTGATACTACATATTTAAGATTAGATGAATATTTCTTTACAATATTAATGGCTTTTGAATGATTAGGTGCTAATTTAAGTAACTGGGTTGGTATGTTTGCATTGTGAGAAAAATAATAGTTTACACTCTCACCTACAAATTCAGAAGCGACTTTAGAAGAATGCTCAATAATATCTTTGGAAGTTATGTAATCATATATATAAAAAGTTTTTACAAAATTAGTATTTTCTCCACTGTATTCTCCTCCTTTCATAATACCATTCTTCTCACAACTAATTAAAAAAAATAATGATAATAATATTATATAATTCATGAGGTTCATTCTAGATATAATTATTTATTGTAATTATAGAATCTTAATCTAGGAAAAACTCTAGGACAAGTGAGAGACACAGTCAGTATACAGTTAGAAGAATAAAAACAATCATTAGAGGAATCCATAGATAAATTATAGTCTATGGATTAATATAAAAATAATATGCAACAATAATAGGAAAAATAAATAGTGTTCTATCTATGTTCAATAGAAAAAACCAATTGACTCCGTTTTGTTCGATAAGGAGAATATTGCAGTTATCACATTGTTCTCTCATCTTAAAACAATTATGAAAAATTTTTTCTTGTCCACACCTAGGACAATTTCTAAAAATTAAATTTTTATAATAAATATCCAACATTACTTAATTCCATTATCTAATTTATTACTACGGTTTATAAAGCCCTCGAAAACCTTCCAATATAAAAATATCAAACCATCCGTTATTAAAAAGGGTTATAAATAAAATCATCGAAAATATAAAAAAAAAGATTGTTAAATATATTATAAATTTTTTTCCATCCATCAATACATTCCTACATTTCAAATTGTTTGAAACTCATTTTTTTCTTCTTCCAAGAAATGATGGTGAAAATTCTTAAACATATTCCTATCAGGACAAGATATATAATAAACGGAGCTAGATTAAAAATGAAAATCTCTACAGTATATTGGTAAAAAAGGCAAATACTCATCCCCAGCGCAACACCTATAATCATGGTTATAAAATGTGAAAGGAATATTAATAATTTTAAGTACATTTTTTACCTATTCTAAAATAAATCAGTTTATAAAATAAAAAACCCCACAACAGCGGGGTTTTTTATTTTATAACTAATCAGAGATTAATCAAATTTTACTAGTTTTTTCTTCTATCTTAGTTTCAGCCTCAATTAAGTTTACTTTAAACCTTGTACTCTTTTGTAATCCATCTACTATATCTTTTTGTTCAAGCTTAGCATCATCATATTTAACGGTTGCAATCCCTTTATCAAAGTCTACGTCACAACCTTTTACACCATCCATCTTCTGCACAATTGAACTAACTTTTCCAGAACAAGAGTAGTTACAAACCATTCCATCAACTTTAATTAGGGCTGTGTTATCCCCTGCAAAACCAAATGAAATAAAAATAGACACAACTAATATTAGACATCTCATCGAAATTCTCCTTTTTTGATAGTCATATTGTAATACAAATGTACTCTAATTGTAAAATAGAATTTTCAACATACAATATTAACGGCTATTCAAAATGGAATATAATTTATTTCTAAGTTTTTGACTGACCGTAAAAGATGAACCTTTTTCATTATGCACACTCCCAATTTTATTATGAAATTTATCAATATGAGCTAAAAAGCTGTCAATATTGATTTCTACATTTTTCCCATCATCATCTTCAATAAAAAACTTGGTTATTTTTTTTTCTTTTTCTTTTTTCGGGACAATGGTCCTTTCAGCCAAAAATTTAAATTTTTTATCATTATATTTTATGTTGTAATCGTCACAATCTACTTCTTTAAATGGCTCCCTACAGTTAGTATATACTAATTCTCCTGAATCATAAACTTGTTTTCTTGTCCAATAAAGGCCAGGACTAAATTGAATGGACGATTGAATTGAAAGATCAAAATCACTATATAAATCATCATAATAGAGCCATTCACCTGCTTCTAATCCTTCGACATATTGTCCCCTAAGAATCATAGAACTGTTGTCATAAGGAATATTATATAAATCATCATAAAGATGAATATTGATTTTATGTACTTGAACATCTCCATACTCTTTTCCATCCCTATAATCAACCGTGATCAATATTTGATAGTTTATACTATTAATTCCATAATAGTTCCAATCTTTATCTGGTTTTATCCAGGACCAGTTACCTTCCTTCTTATCGTTTAGATAAAGCCCTATAATACCCTCAACTCTTTCTTTTTCATTGTAATATTGTAGGAAAATACCAGTTTTTAACCCATTGACAAATGTACACTCAGCAAGTTTGTTCAATCTATTTTTATCATACACCTTCAATCTACCAGTATAAGGCTCATCTATATTATTGTTATACCAGATTCCGTTTTCATTATGTAAATAGTCAGGTTCTAAAACATAATTCTTATTATTAACTAGAATTTTTATCTCATCGACTCCTTTACCAAGAGTGATTACAACAAAAAAAATTGATAAGATATAATTTTTCACAAACAAAATTTACCCCTCATTGATTAAAAAAAAACATGCCAATTTTTCATTGCTCTATTACTCCAATGATTTAGCATACTGCAAAACCATTAGTATTGATTCAACATGCATATTGTCTAAGGTCCTAAAATTATTCATGCTTCCTATGTACTTAAGATATATTGGACTCTGATTAAAAAACCTTATCAAATCATTAACTTTCGAATCTACTCTGGCATGATATGATTCTATGTTAAAAATACGTTTCTTTTCATATATCTTATTTATTTTATTCACATTCCATTGCCATTTATCCCCTTTTGAGTTGTACATCTCTATCATCTGAAAATCTAACGGGGCTTTTTTATTGTAAGATCTGAATTCAATTTCAACAAATTTTGTATTATTCTTTTTTATGTATCCTGTAGAAAAAATAATAGGAAGTGCTTTTATAGTATTTTTTTGGTATTTGTGTGTATAGCTTATCCTTTCTACATTCCGATTGGTCTTCACAATGCCTTTTATATTAGTATCAGTTACCTTATTTGAGAAAATAGTACAACCATTATATTGTAGAAATAATAGAATAAAAAGAAAAGAAGTATAGATTTTATTCATAATTAAATATTAGCATTAACCTGTTTTGATATAAAGTAATTGGAACAGCATTTTCTAATTTCTGAGAAATTCTTCTTTATTTAGAGAGGTCATTTTTTCTAAATCTGCAATCATGGATATAAAACCCTTACCTACTATCAAAATAGTAGGTACCATTACCGCAAAATAACTTACCCATGTCATTGTTGAAACTTGCTCATTAAAACCAATTTCCCCGGGGTTTGCGACAACTATTAAACTGGATAAAATAAATTGAATAATAGAGCTAATAATAAATCCTGCAATAAGGTAATTGCCTGTTCTATTAATAATAGCGTTATAAGATTCTTGCTTTTCTCGATTAATAGCAGATTCAATTATTTCGGTATCAAATACAGCATCATTCAGTAAGAAAGAATGGAATGATTTCATTTTATATTTTCTCATGAAAAATAATAAGGAACCGATGACTAATGGTAGAGAACCTTCTTTAAAAATAAACCAATTCCTAGATAGCCCATACCTTTCTCCAAAAATACCAATTCCTCCTGTTAATAAAATATTAACAAATCCAAGTATGGAAATGAAATTAATATTTTTTCTTTTAAAAAAATCAAAAAAGAAATAAAAAAAAGGAAAGAAAAGAGCAATTGCAAATACAGCTGAGGAAATCTGGCTATCATTTACCAATGGACCCACCAAATCATCAACTTGGTATTTTTGAATCCACTTGACACCATTTTTTAATACAACAACAGGTATGACAATATTAAAAATAAGACTTAAAAAGGGGTTTTCTTTTTTCTTTTCATTCATAATTTTTTAAAACCAAAATCTTCTATAATTTTATTCTTTGAAAGAAAAATCAAGATAATATTATATTAAAGTTAATTATATATTATAATTTATATATTACATTATTTATGGACTTATAAAATTCTTGATATTTCATCGGCAGACTATTTAAATAAACGTATGAAAAAATTGATTATAATAGAGATAGCTACGCTAACAAGAATCATATCCGTTTTTAAATGATTATGATTATCTAAAAAGATTAATTAATTGAATTAAAAGGACAAATTGCATTCAGATGTATCCTGTGCATAAATAAACCAATCGTCAATGCACAAAGGATATGGAGGACACAATTTATTGTAGTTTAAATGAGGTGTGTTATCACCTTGGTTACATATCTCTGTGGGGACAACGCCGTCCAATGCATTATTTGCAAGGTCTAGTCTTGTTAATTCAATAAGAGCACCTACTTCTGAAGGGATAGACCCAGTTAATTGATTACCAGATAAATTGAGGATATTTAAGTTCACTAATAGACCTATTTGAGGCGGGATTTCTCCGATTAATTGATTATTTGAAAGATCTAAAGTCTCTAGATTTTGTAGATATTTTATGTCTACAGGAATCTCGCCCGCAAGCGTAGAGTCCTTTAGGATAATATCCGTAGTAGTACTCACTGCATACTCAACACCCCATAAAACTACTTCCGTTGGATATATGCAGCTTCCATCATCAAAAGTAGACACGCTATCATAGTTTAATGCCCCACTATCCATGCAACCACAAATATTATTACCTCCAAAAACCCCAGAACAATCATCTTTTCCCACATCATTACTGCACGAATAAAAAATTAATGCTATAGAAAAAAAAACCAAAATTGGATTGATCATCGATTCAATTCCTTCTCAATTTCCTTCATCTTCTCAATCACTAGTTTTACTTGATTTTGATATTTGGCAAGATTTTCTTTGTTACCATTTTCTTTTATATGTGCAATAGCATCTGGAACGCTCTTTACCCAATCCACTAAGGTTTGATAAGCCTCTGTGCCTTCCTTACCCTCTGTTATATTATTATCTTTTTTATTAGACACACTTAAATCTAACAATCATGATGAAAAAGACAAAATATCACAAAATATGATTTTACCCAATATAATTAAGAAATAGTTTTTTTATTAATCATATTATATAGTTAACCAATCTATCCACATATTGTGATTTCTATTTGAATACGATTGAATGGATTATCCCTATTGTCAACTGGTACTTTTGTTATTTCATCTATTACTTCCATACCATCAATTACTTCTCCAAAAACTGTATAACGATTATCTAATTCAGGATTATCCTTAACATTTATAAAAAACTGACTCCCTGCACTATTTTCCTCATATCCTCTTGCCATTGAAACCATTCCCCTTTTGTGAGATCTAAAATTATATTCAGCAGGAATTCTCCAAGTAGATTGGTCCTTATGCTCTCCTATTCCATAATATTCGGAGGAGAAACCTCCTATTCCATGTATTTTTCTATTGGTTGATTTCGTATTTGGGTCTCCACCTTGAATGATAAACCCCGGTATGACCCTATGGAAAATAGTACTATTGTAGTAGCCTGAATTTATATGCCCTATAAAACTTTTTGTATGTAAAGGAGCAGTATCAGAAAATAACCTTACTACAATTTGACCAAAATCTGTATTAATACACGCGTAATTAAGGATATTACCTTTATTATCCCAATAGGTCCAGGAACCTACTTTTTTTCCTTTTTTAAATAATCCTTTTGATTTTTTTACTCCATTATCATGCCAATTGATATGGAACCCATTATTAATTCCGTTTTTATAATTTCTTTCCGAAGCTATATTTCCATTCACATAATAATCTACCCACCTACTATCTTTTATCCCTTGCTTATATCTTCCCAATTGTTTTTTACTACCATTTTCCCACCATGATGTGTAAACACCATGCAACTTCCCTCTTAAAAAAGTAGTCTCTTGTATCTTATTTTTAGTTTCTTTAGAAATACCAAAAGCTATTCCAGTGAATAGCGTCTGCGTTTTAGTAACTACAAATAAGTCACCTGATTTTTCTAAAGATGTAATATCAATTTTTGTCTGGGAAAATAAAAAGTAGTTAAAAAGAAAAATAGTTACTGATTTTATAAAATTACTTTTCATCTACATTTTATGGATTTTGTTTCAATACTCTATAAAGGTTTAATTAATATCGTTTTTATATTTCATGTGACTGAAACATTTTCTCTAATTTTCTAATAATAGGGATATTCCCAATTAGATAAATTGAATTTCCATCTATCCGAGCTTTGATACTACTACTACTCCACATAAGAATTTGAAATAGTGAGGGCTTAAAAATCATCTGTCCTTTTTCCATATATGGATCTTTATAACCCATTTGATCTACAAAATGAATTAAAATTTTATCAACATCTCTTATATCTCTAAATGTGATTTTTATAGAACTAAAAGACATAAAATATATTCCTGATATGATTGCAATTACATTGATAATAGAACTGCTTAAATCACGAAATAATGATGGAAAAATTTCCATAAACATATCGAATTTATTCAACGGTTTTTTAGAGATTGACCCATAAAATATCTGCCCAAGGATTAATCTAGTTTCTGTTGAAAAACTTCCCTTTTCATGTAAATCGAATAAATTACTTCTTATGTCTTTTGGAATATCTAATGTTATTATTATTTCACTATTATGATTGATTTTACCAAGTTCAATTATCCTGTTCAATTCCGTACGCATAATATTCTTGATTGTGTCATTAACACTATTAGACAAATTATAAGATTCAATATGTTTTTTAGCATCTTCATTGAAAAGACCTTTTACATGTTTTGTAAAATTATTTGTAGGATTCTTTAATTCATTTAATATTTTACCTGGGTTTTTCAAATCCTCAGTTCTGAGTCGATCGGTTTTTATTAGGGATGTCATAATGAATACAGTGATAACAAGAAAAAGACTATAGCCAGAAATAATAATAATTGACATATCCATTATTGATCTAGATGGAGGAGGTAGTTTTTTAATACTCTCAATCTCATACTTCATCTGGAATTGACCATCAGTACTTTCTAATCCGGAATCAATTACATTATCTACATAAAATGACGGGATTTTATATAGTGTGTATTTTTCAAGGATGTTTTTGAGATCTACCTCACCTATACGGATGGCAGAAAAGTCACTTTTTACTTTTACTGAATCATAGAATGCTTGAGACATGCAAATTCCACCAGGCTCTGCCAATGGCTCAAGTCTAGCTGCAACATTAATTCCTTCTCCAAATAAATCATCTCCATGGATTACTACGTCACCGATATGAAGACCAATCCGTAATAGAAATTGCTCATCTTGCGATAGTTTGTGATTATACTCTTTTAGATTGTTTTGTAATGCGATTGCGCATTCGATAGCATTTATAGATGAAGAAAAATCGACAAAGAGAGCATCTCCCATTTTTTTTAATATATTTCCATTATGAGTACCAACTATCTTCAATAGAATCTCATTTTGATAATTGAGTAATCTTAAACCCTTTTCTTCATCATTACTCATAATGCGCGAATATCCCACAATATCTGTGAACATAATTGCTGTAAGTTTTCTTTCCATAAAAATTATAATATGATTAAGTGATTAAGTTTAATTATTAATTAAAAATACAAGTTTTGCACATCTAACTATTTATCCAAATCCATTTTTTCTATTTTTTTCTCTATCTTATCTAGCCTCGTTTGGACATATAATTTTAGATCATCGCTAGAACGGTTAGAATCGTCACCCACCATTAAAGTAGTCAGTGTTGCAGTAAATACTCCGATTAGAATCATTCCTGAAAATACCAATAAAGTTGTTAATATCATTCCGGCACTGGTTTCAGGATTATATATATCTGCGAATCCTCCGGTAACAACAGCATTAAATGACCACCATAGACTTTCTCGATATGTTTCTATACCATTGCCTCCTTTAAACTCTAAGAAGTGAATTATAAATGCCCCCGAAATCATTAAAAAGAGACTAAACCCTATAGTTCTTTTCATTAATTTTATATCAAAAATCTCAGACAAGGTATCCATACCTTTCCAAAAAATTCCAAGTAATTTAAAAATCTTTAAAAATCGTAAGAATCTAAGAATTCGCAATAAACGTAAAAGACGAAACAATCTTCCTCCTCTTACTATTTCATAATTTGGAACTGGAATGGATGTAATAAAATCAATCCAATGTTTCTTTAAATACCAGCGCTTAGAAGGTGACAAACTTAATTCAAAAAAGAAGTTAATTTGAAAAATCAAACAACACACTGCATCAATAATAAAAATAGCTATTAAAGTATCTTTTGACAATTTTGAATTGAAGGATTCAAAAATCAGAAGCCCCAGAACAACAGAAATTAATAAAGCTATAACAATATCTTTTATTTTATGAAATTTTGAATTGTTTAAAATTTTATTTTGTTTTTCATTTATTGTCTTTCTCTGTATTATATTTTCTAACCTTTCTATTTCTTCATCATACCTATTATTAAATTTTTTTATTTCACGTATTTCTCTTTGTTTTGATATAATTCTCCTTAGAGGAGTGGAAAATTTCTTAGGCAATAATTTTGTATCCCCATAAAATTCTTTATAAATATCCGCACCTTTTATAGATACATAAAGCTTATCTAATTCATCTAACAATACTTCTTTCTTTTCTCTGATCTCTAATTGCATTTTATGCAATATCTGAATATCGAAATCTTCAAGATTCACATTGGAAAGTTCTTCTATCTTTTTTTTAATTAAGCCCATGGCGAGATAATCACTGGGTAGTTTTTAATAATAAAAATGAATAATTAATCGTATTTATAATCTATTTGAAATTCTTTATTTTTTGAATAATTCAATGAAGGAATCCAATAACTACCGACAATAAACCAAGTTGATTTATTTTTTCCTAAAAATATTTTTCCTTCATCAAAGGCCCACTCACCTTTATCATATACAGCCACATAACTTTTTTCAGGAGATATAATCCCTTCTTCCGCAATGGAGAAACGATAAATAGATTCTGGATTGTAAGATAGAATCTCTCTTTGACCAAGATCAACCACCCCTCTTTTTTGACCTATGAAACACTTCCAAATCAGAACATCATTTTCAGTTAAGGAAAATGCAATAGGAAGTGGATTCCCAAATATAGTCTTTCCAAAATCTTTTTCATCAATATATGCTGATTGTACTTCAAGTACATACATTCCTTTTCCCTTATATTTCTCAGGTAGTTTTTTCTCTATATTTTTAACAATATCACAAGCTGAAATGAAAAACATAAACATCAAAGATATAATATATATACGCTCTATTTTTATCACTGCCAAATATAATGAATGTAGTAGAAAGAATAAAACCTGGGTATTGTATAAAAATTTATTTTTATTCAGTAAGACTATATTTTAAATAATGCCTTGCGAATCGCCCGGAAAATCAACTTAACAATTGATAGGATAATTGTTTGACGGAGAAAAGAACTATCTTTTAAATTGATTGCTTGCTTATAAATAATAGATAGTTGCTTTTTATTTATCGTATAAAAAAGATGTATATATCTAAGAACATAGATAAAAAGAATCAGAAAAAATAAATAGATATATATCATCTAAAAATGATTTATCTGTAAGTTATTATCAATGCTATCAATCCCTTTATGCTAATAGGCCGTCCCTTCTTAACAGAGCGGTAACTTTAGGTTCTCTTCCTCTAAATTTTTTATATAGCTTCATAGGATGTTCAATATTCCCTTGAGATAAAATATTTTCCCTAAATGACTTTGCTGTTTCTTTATTAAAAATGCCATCTTCTTTGAATTTTTCAAATGCATCGGCTTCCAGTACCTCTGCCCATTTATATGAATAATAGCCTGCAGAATATCCACCTGCAAAGATATGTCCTAATTGACAAGAAATAGATGCACCAGGTACTTTTTCAAACAGAGATGTTTTCTTTATTGCATTCCATTCGAATTCCTCGACATCAGCAACCTCATTATCCTTCCCAAACCAAGACATGTCTAAGTATCCAAATGTTAATTGTCGGAGACACATAGTTCCTGACATAAAATTCTTTGAATCTTTAATTTTTTTCAATAAGAAATCTGGTATCAATTCTCCCGATTCATAGTGGTATGCGAATAGTGAAAGGGCCTCTTTTTCGAATACCCAATTCTCCATTATCTGTGAAGGCAATTCAACAAAATCCCAGAACACTGATGTACCAGCAATTTTTTTATATTTCCTTTTTGATAAAAGGCCATGCAAAGAATGACCAAATTCATGAAAAATTGTAGTAACCTCACTTAATGTAAGTAATGAAGGTTTATCATCTGTTGGCTTCGTTAAGTTACAGGTGAATGTAACATGAGGACTTTGAATGCCAGCTTTTCCCATACCCTGCTGCCTGAGTTGATTCATCCACGCCCCAGATCTTTTTGTTTCTCTTGGAAATAAATCTTCATATAAAATACCAATATGATTTCCTTCCGCATTTTTAACTTCATAAACATGAACATCTTCATGCCATGTCTGAATATTATTTAAAATATCAAATTCTAAACCGTAAAGTCTTTTGGCAACCTCAAAAACCCCTTCCATCACTTTTTCTGCACTAAAGTATGGCCTTAATGAATCTTCGTTAAAGTCATACAGGTCTTGTTTTAGCTTTTCAGAATAATAAGAAAAGTCCCATGGGCTTATCGCATCTAGACCATCAATTTCTTTAGCTAGTGCGGTTACTTCTTTTAGCTCATTTTCTGCATAACCTATACACGTTTCATATAAACTGTCCAATAATTGAAATATATTAGACTGCTTCTCTGCCATTCTTTCTTCCAATACGTAGTCCGCATAATTATCATAACCAAGAACTTTTGCCCTTTTGTGTTTTAATTTTGATATTTTTTTACACAATAGAGTATTATCAAATTCTCCGCCATTACATTTTGTGTTAATTGCTTTATATACTTTTTCCCTAAGATCTCTTCTACTAGAAAATTTTAAAAACGGTGCAAAACTAGGAAATTGGCCAGTTATTAGCCATTTATCATCCTTATCCTTCGCTTTGGCAGCAACTTTTGCACTATCCCGTATAGAGTCAGGTAAACCGTCTAAATCACCCTTATCTAACCATAATTCAAATGCATTTGTTGCATTAAGAGTATTATTTGAAAATTGAGGTGACAATGTTGACAGTTCCTCATCTAGCTTCCTTAGAATATCTTTTTCTTTTTTATCTAGATTTGCACCATTACGGACAAACTCAAGGTATGTCAATTCAAGCAGTCTGATATCCTCAGGTTCATCAACAAGTTGTTTATTGTCATATACCTTTTTTATTTTTTTGAATAGATTTTCATTCAGCATTATATCACTATCATACTTAGCTAGTTTTGGACTAATGATTTGAGCTAGGTCTTGGAATGACTGATCCGATTCACTGCCAAATAAATGAAAATATGTGCTTGCGACCCTAGATAGTGTTGCGCCTGATAATTCAAAGGATAGAATTGTATTTTCAAATGTCGGTTGCTCAACATTATTAACTATCGATTCTATTTCTACATTCCCTTCAATAATCGCATCATCTATAGCAGGTATAAAATCATCTTTATTAATTTCATTAAAAGGTATAGTACCAAATGGCTGTTCAGAACTCTTTGTCAGTGGGTTGTTCATATTTTTTTCTTTTTTTCACTCCATTTATCAAAATCATATCAATGAAAAGGAAGTGTCTATTTTATTAATTAATGTTTTTGTTTTGTATTAATTAGATTTAATTATTCTTATATCTATATTAAGCTTTCATTTTACAAACAAAATAGTAAGTAATTAATTTATTTTTCTACTACAAATTTTAAACAAAAATTATACAAAAGAAGCATTTGAATATCTAAATCATATATAAAGAGCTTAAACCTATCATTAATACCAATTGCCTATTAATAGATTTCTTTTCCAAATTTATTCATTATCCTATAAAGTTAAAAAAACCAATAATCTTGACATTGATGACTAAAAACTTTTCCATATTCTAAACATAAATTTTTAACTAATTTTTAATATAATAAGCATTTTAATTTGGTAAAAATTATGATTTTCACTTTCTTCATGATTGCTTTTCAAATTAAGACTACAATAAAAGATTAGGCAAATCATCCTATCTCAATGTAAAATGAATAATTAATGAGGAAAGACCTCAAAATAAACCTTGCGTTATTTATAATATCAACAAGTTTGGTATTAGTGTTTTTTGAACTTGGCGCAAGATATCTTTACAAACCAAAAAACCTAAACTATAGTCAGTTCATTCAAAGAAGTAATAATCCAAATATCAAATGGGAACACAAACCAAACATTTCAGTCAAAGTAAACAATGAGAATTTTAAGATAACCACAGATAAATGGAAATTTAGAAGAGAAGAAAATAATATATCAAAAATCAAACCAGGTAATAAAAAACGAGTCTTACTTATTGGTGATTCTGTGGTTGAAGGACATGGAGTCAACGATGCTGAAACATTTTCTTCTATAATGGAAAATATTGATGATGATATTCAAGTATTAAATGCTGCTGTCGGTGGATATAATACTTTTCAAGAGAAAGAATATTTGATTACCGAAGGTATCCAATTTAACCCCGATATTGTCATTCTTGGTTTTTGCTTCAATGATATCAGCTCAGGTTATGAAATTCTATCCAATTTTCATACTGGCGAGATTATGAAGTTTCAAAATGGTTTTTTTCCTTCCATATTAGGTGAGGTTTATAAAGAACCGATAAAGGAATACAAAAATTTTAATGAGTGGGTTTATTTTAATATATTTTCTTATAAAATTCTTTCAGATGGCTTTTATTCTGCTAA
>MDTB01036965.1_pt1 | contig 15242 bp, 11 predicted proteins | sample 811161 | NCBI WGS metagenome assembly MDTB01 (sample SAMN05326650, study PRJNA326480) | marine metagenome | isolation source: seawater | place: Mediterranean Sea | collected 2009 | reverse complement strand
TTGCTAGCAAAATGAGATCTACCAGCTCCTGACAAGCCTGCAATCACTAATAATTCTGCCATAAGTCGATACTACTGCCATCGTTTAGTTAGTTCCAGAGGTCTTTTCGCAAACGATTATAAGAAAACGAGGAATATACGAAATTTCATTTTTCCATTCTGAGTTTTTCTCATCTGAATTAAGTGGCGCAGGTTCAATCATTCTGGTTAGTACAAAACCGGAGTCATTTAAGACATTCAAGTATCTACTCAAGGGACGGTGTGTGTAAGGAATACTTATACCGTCACCAAAATATTCCTCGCTTAACTCTTCCCTCAAGTATGAACCAACTCTCCAATACTTTTCAGGTGGATCAGTAGTCCAATCTTCAACCCAAGAACTACCAGGAGATTGAACTAGAGGATGGTTCATCACGAGAACAAACCTTCCCCCTGATTTAATAACGCGAGATGCTTCACGGAAAGATTCTTCAAATCTTTCAATATGTTCTACAACCAAACAGGAAATTGCAGCATCGAAAAAAGCATAAGAAAATGGTAAATCTTCCGCTAACGCCCTGAGCAAAAATGAACTTGGATTAATTTCCTTCCCACGTTTAATCTGCTTTTGAGATTGATCAATACCTACCGCATCGATTGACATTCCTTCGAGAGCACGAATTATCTGACCCTCCCCTGTGCCTATATCCAACACTTTCTGAAATCCTTTCATCAAGTCGACGATGAGGGGTAGAAGTTGCTCAGAATATTCAGCATTCATGCCATTCGTAAAAGAGTTTTGCCACCATTCTGCATTTAACTCCCATGGGTTTTTACTTTGATCCATGTCCGATCGTTTCATATTTTGAGTAGAAATGCTGAACTCGCTTTATGCTCCGAATGTGGCTATTTTCTTTGCTTTTCTTTCCAGCGTCTTCTGGGGTTTTGGTGGTTTTTTCGCAGGTCAAGCATCTAGACGAGGTTCGTTGATTCCTACTCTCACTCTTGACATTTTTATAGGCCTTTTCGTAGTAATTCCACTTTCTCTTTTTATCGCTGAGACTTTTACAATTCGCGACTTCCTTATAGGAGGATTTGCAGGTCTTTTCGGAATGTCTGGAGCAGCTTTTCTCTACGCAGGAATGAAAAAAGCTGCTTACGTAACCGTTATACCTGTTTCAGGAGTAATTGGAGCACTTTTTCCTGTGTTGTGGGGTCTCGTAGATGGTGACTCGCTTTCAGTTCTGCAGATAATTGGAATCTTCATAGGTCTTATTTCAATAGCTCTAGCTTCCGGAGTGTCACTGCAGACATTTAGAGGACCAGTCGCCGGATTGATAGACGGGATATTAGCCGGCCTAGGTTTCGGAGCCTTCTACATCATTATTGAAAATACTTCTAGCGATACTGAACCTTGGGGTGCAGTCGCTAGCCGACTTTTCCCGCTAATCATCCTTCTGTTTATTTTGTGCTTAATGAAAGACAAACCAAAACCATCTAAAAAAGCTTTTCCTTTTATTGTTGGTTCGGGTTTAAGTAATGCTTGCGCGAGCGCTTGTTTTCTGCTTGCTGTCAATAGAGGTCTACTGAGCGTCACTTCACTTCTGAGTGCGCTCTATCCAGCAATAACAGTAGTTCTAGCTCATTTTATAATAAAAGAAAAAATGACACGTACCCAAGTTTTTGGAGTCGCTGCAGCAATTTTTTCTATGGCATCAATCACAATTAACTGAGATTTAGTTTTCTCGCAACTTCTATAGCTACTTTTTCCGGTAACCACTTAATTTCTCTCAATTCTTTCAAGGTGCTTTTTTTGATTTTCGTCAAGCTCCCAAATTCGTCAATTAGTCGACTTTTACGTTTTTCTCCCAAACCTGAAATACCATCGAGAATTGACTCTGTCATACGTTTCGCTCTGAGTTTTCTATGGTACTCAACTGCAAACCTATGAGATTCATCTCTCAGTCGTTGCAGCATATACAAAGCTTCGGAATTCCTGGGAATTACGACTGGGTCTCTTTTCCCTGATACAAAAACTTCTTCAAACTGTTTAGCGAGTGATGCAACAAAAATTTGTTCCGACAAACCAAACTCAGCCACTGTTTTCTCTGCTACTGAAAGTTGACCCTTTCCGCCATCTACTAACAACAACTGAGGTGGATAAGCAAACTTCTTATTTCCCTCTGCGCCGATTTCATTACTCTCTTTCAAATACGCAGACAGACGTCGTGAGATTACTTCTTTCATTGCTGCATAATCATCATTTCCATCAAAACTATTTATACGAAAACGTCTATAATCACTCTTTTTTAATAAGCCGTCTTCCATCACTACCATGGAGCCCACGTAATCTGTGCCTTGTAAATGGCTCATGTCATAGCATTCAATTCGCAAAGGTGCATCCACCATTCCTAATGTTGTTTGCAGTTCATTTAGTGCTTTAGAACGTGAATTATGGTCTTTTGCTCTTTTAAGTCGATGTCGTATGAACTCTTCGCTTGCATTGCTGACAACTGTTTCAAGTAAAGATTTTTTCTCACCGCGTTTTGGAACACGTATTTCTACTCCAGAACTTTTTTCCTTACTCAACCAGCTTTCAATTAGCTCCATATCTTCAGGGATAACTTCGGTCAATATTTGATTTGGTACTCCGCGCGGTGGTTCAGAACTGTAATGCTCTACCAAAAGATGCTTAAGCATCTCTGAATTTTCTATTCCGTCAATTCGATCAACAACGAAACCTTTTCTGCCCACGACACGACCTTTTCGAATATAGAAAACCTGAACGGAAGCTTCAATTTCATCACCAGAAAATCCAAATAGATCAATATTTTCTGTTTCGTTAAGGACTATTCGTTGTCGCTCAAGAACTCTTTCAATGTTAAGTATTTTGTCACGAATGTGAGCGGCCTTTTCGTACTCTTGAGCGGCAGACAAAATAGACATTTCTTGACGTAGATCGCTAACTATACCTTTACTGTTTCCATCCAGAAAACTTAAAAGGTCAGCTACTAGATTCTCGTATTCTTTTTCAGTAATTTTTTCAACGCATGGTGCGGAACACTTTTCTATATGAAACAACAGACATGGTTTTCCAATCTTTTCGTGTTCGTTAAATTTCGTATTTGAGCAACTCCTAACGGGAAAGCTTTTAATCAGCAAGTCCAGAGTTTCACGTATAGCTTTGACATTTCCGTATGGCCCGAAATACCTGATGCCCCGCTTGCGTTTGCCACGTGTAATCGTTGGTCGCGGCCACTTCTCATTGACAGTTACAGATAGGTATGGATAACTTTTGTTGTCTTTGAGGTCAACGTTGAATCTTGGTCCATGCTCTTTAATTAAAGTGAACTCGAGCAGTAACGCCTCTAGTTCGTTTGCTACTTGAATCCATTCAAGGTGCGTTGCTTCTTGCATCATTCGTTGTGTTCGCGTAGCCATAGTCGTCTTATTTCCAAAATAGCTATTAACGCGGTTCCGAAGGTTTTTAGCTTTTCCTACATAAATAATGTTTCCGGCTTGATCAAAAAATTGATATGAACCAGGTTTGGTAGGAATCGTTCCTTGTTCGGGCTGTTCTAACACTCTTTTAGGATAAAGGTCATAAGGAGTCTTTTCTAACCTTGGAGCATGTTGCTAGTTCAGAAGTGGCTTGAGGAATTTTCCAGTGTGACTACTTTTGAGTTTAGTTATATTCTCCGGCGTGTCACTTGCCACTATTTCCCCTCCACCTTCTCCTCCTTCAGGTCCTAAGTCAATGACCCAGTCTGCTGTTTTCACAACATCTAAATTGTGCTCAATGACTATTACTGTGTTTCCATTATCAACTAGACGTGTCAAAACGTTTAATAATTTTCTCACATCTTCAAAATGTAGTCCTGTTGTAGGTTCATCTAACAGATAAAGAGTATGGCCAGTGGGTCGCTTAGCGAGCTCAGTCGCGAGTTTAACTCTTTGAGCTTCGCCTCCCGATAAAGTAGGGGCAGATTGGCCGAGTCTTATATATCCAAGTCCGACATCAACCAATGTTTGCATGTGTCTGGTGATGGAAGGTTGCTTTTCAAAAAAAGTTAACGCTTCTTCGCAAGGCATTTCTAAAACATCGGCAATATTTTTACCCTTGTACATTATTTCAAGAGTGTCGCGATTGTAACGCTTACCTAGACACACTTCACAAGGAACGTAGACATCAGGCAGAAAATGCATTTCTATCCGTAAAGTTCCATCACCAGAACAGGCTTCACATCTTCCTCCTTTAACATTAAAGCTGAATCTTCCAGGCTGATAACCTCTGAGACGTGATTCTTCAGTTTTGGCAAACAACTTTCGTATGTGGTCGAATACACCTGTGTAAGTGGCAGCATTTGATCTAGGCGTTCTACCTATAGGAGCTTGATCAATATTTATAACTTTGTCGACTTGATCGATTCCCTTTATTGCTTTATGCAGTCCTGGCGGTGTTTTAGATTTGTATATCGACTGCATTAATCCTTTTAGCAAAATTTCGTTAACAAGGGTCGATTTGCCAGACCCTGAAACTCCAGTTACTGCAACGAAGCACCCCAGTGGAAAATCAATATCAATATTTTTTAAGTTATTTTCACGAGCGCCCAAAATACTTATGAAGGAACCATTTGTTTCTCGTCGTTCTGTCGGTACCGGTAAAAGTTTATTTCCTGACATGTACTGTCCGGTTAGAGATTTTTTGCAACTAACAAGACCCTTTACGTTTCCAGAGTAAACCACGTCCCCTCCGTGTTCACCGGCACCAGGGCCTATATCTACAACATGATCCGCTGCTCGGATCGTTTCTTCATCGTGTTCAACAACGATGACGGTATTACCTATATCTCTTAAATGAGACAAAGTTTCTATCAAACGCTGATTGTCTCTCTGATGCAAACCAATAGAGGGCTCATCTAAAACGTAGAGGACGCCGACTAATCCACTTCCAATTTGAGAAGCAAGGCGGATTCGTTGTGCTTCACCTCCTGCTAATGTCGCAGCCGATCGAGACAAGGTTAAATATTCGAGCCCGACATCGAGTAAAAATCGTAATCGTGAATTTATTTCTTTTACGACCTGTTCGGCGATCATTTCTTCTCTGTCGTTTAGTTTTAGATTTGAAAGAGCGTTAAAAGCTTTATCGATTGAAAGCTGACAAATATCGTCTAATGACCGGTTGTCAATTGTTACTGCGAGAGAAAGAGGGTTCAATCTTGACCCTCCGCACTCATCGCAGTCAACTTGTCGCATGTAGCCTTCGATTTGTTCTCTTTGAGTATCACTTTCTGCTTCCTGGTGTCTTCTCCGTAAATAAGGAATTGCTCCTTCAAAGCGCGCATTGTGAACTCGTGCTCTGCCAAAACGGTTGTGATATCTAACTTTTACTCTTTCTTTTAAGCCTTTGCTCATAAGGATTTTCTGATGATTTTTAGAAAGTTTTTCCCAAGGTGTTTCGAGGCTAATCCCCTCATGTTCTGCAACTGCTTCTATGAGCCTTTTGAAGTATCGGCTTCTGCCACCTGACCATGGCGCAATAGCTCCTTCTGTAAGAGTCAGTTCTGGATTAGGAACTACCAGTTGCGGGTCGACTTCATAGACAGTACCTAAGCCATCACAGTAGGAGCACGCCCCATACGGACTGTTGAAAGAAAAATTACGTGGTGCTAGATCCTCAAATGATTTTCCGTCACTAGGACGCGACAAGTGCTGACTGAAAACAATTAATTCATTTTCTTTATCTTCATCGTTTGTGGAAACTATCTCTATCTCTGCCACACCTTCACTTAGCGACAGAGCAGTCTCCATTGACTCTGTTAAACGTCTCTCTATCCCCTTCTTCATGACCAATCGATCAACCACTACTTTTATTGTGTGTTGTTCGTATCTCGCTAAATCCGCCGATTCACCAAATTCGTGAATTTCACCGTCAATTAAGACTCGACTAAAGCCTTGAGTTGATAAATCATCAAGAAGAGCTTCGTAGGTGCCCTTCCTTCCTCGTATAACTGGTGCTAAGACTTGAAATCTAGTGCCCTCAGCTAAGTCCATTATTCGATCTACGATCTGCTGGGGTGTTTGCCTTGTTAATTTCTCTCCTGTTTCCGGGTCGTGGGGAACACCGATGCGAGCGAAAAGAAGCCTTAAATAATCATAAACTTCAGTAACGGTTCCAACAGTGGATCGCGGATTTCGTGAAGAGCTTTTCTGATCAATTGAAATAGCCGGAGATAATCCTTCAATGAAGTCAACGTCTGGTTTGTCCATCTGGCCTAAAAATTGACGGGCGTAAGCAGACAAAGACTCAACATAGCGTCGCTGCCCTTCGGCATAAATCGTATCGAAGGCTAATGATGATTTACCAGATCCTGAAATACCGGTAAAAACAATAAGTTTTTCTCTAGGAAGATCTAAGTCAACTGATTGTAAATTATGTTCCCTAGCTCCTTGAACTACTAACCTTTCTGGCATTCAACGATCCTAGACATTTGGAACGCACTTCACATTTGATTTTCCTTTAAACTTTTTCCGGCATATCACGAATCTCTCGTTTTAATTCTTTTATTTCGTCTCTTAATCTTGCAGCGTATTCAAATTGGAGCTCTTCAGCGGCTTCGCTCATTTCTGCTTCGAGAGTATGAAGCAGGCGTTTTAGATCTTCACGTGGCATGTCAGAAAGCTCATCAGCAAGCTTTGCAACATTTCGCTTTTTATTTTTTGGTTTACTAGAAGCTGCTCCAGGCCTGACCATTTCGAGTATGTCACTTACTGCTTTTCTAATTGTCTGTGGGTCTATTCCGTTTTCTTCGTTGTATTTTGTCTGCAGTTTTCTTCGTCGTTTTGTCTCATCGAGCGCTCTTTTCATAGAACCAGTTATTTTGTCCGCATACATCACAACCTGACCATCTACGTTTCGAGCCGCTCGACCAATTGTTTGTATAAGCGAAGTTTCACTCCTTAAAAATCCTTCTTTATCGGCGTCTAAAATAGCCACTAGTGAGACCTCGGGTAAATCAAGGCCTTCTCGTAGAAGATTTATACCAACTAAAACATCGAACTCACCTAGTCTTAAGTCACGCAGTATTTCGATTCTTTCAATAGTGTCAATGTCTGAATGCAAATATCTGACTCTTACCCCTTGCTCTAGCAAATAATCGGTTAGATCCTCAGCCATTTTTTTCGTAAGTGTCGTCACGAGCACTCGTTGTTCTGTGTCAACTCGCGTAGAAATCATCTCAAGAAGGTCATCTATTTGACCTTCTGTTGGACGTACGACAACCTCTGGATCGATTAGGCCTGTTGGGCGAACAATCTGCTCGACAATTCTTGTACTGTTTTCTTTTTCCCAATTACCCGGAGTAGCTGAAACTAGAACTACTTGTCCAGCTTTATTGATAAATTCGTCAAACCTTAGTGGCCTGTTGTCAGCAGCTGAAGGAAGCCTGAAACCATGCTCTATCAGGGTCAATTTACGGCTTCTGTCGCCTGCGTGTTGACCATGAAGCTGTGGAATGGCTACGTGCGATTCATCGAGAACAACAAGAAAGTCATCAGGAAAATAGTCAAGCAAGGTGAATGGCCTTTCACCAGGCGCCCTGCCATCTATATGAGAACTATAATTTTCGATTCCACTGCAAAATCCAAGCTCTGACATCATCTCAAGGTCATAATCAGTTCTCATTCTCAGACGTTGAGACTCAAGGAGTTTATTTTCTTTTTCAAATACTTTAAGTGATTCTTGTAGTTCTATTTCGATGCTTTTTATTGCTCGGCTCATTACTGCTGTATCTGCCATGTAATGAGTTGCAGGGAACACTATTAGTTCATCTAATTCTCTTATAAGATCTCCGGTAACCGGATCAACTTCAGTGATTCTTTCAACTTCATCCCCAAATAAAGAAATCTTAAATATAGTTTCTTCATAAGCAGGATGAATTTCAATTGTGTCACCTTTAACGCGAAATTTTCCACGGCTTAATGCCATATCATTTCGTTCGTAGCGCATGTCAATTAGTCTGCTTAATGCTTCACGTTGATTTATTTCACTTTCTGTTCTCAGAACCAGTAATTGCCCTTCGTACTGGGATGGGGAACCCAGCCCGTAGATACAGGAAACCGAAGCAACTACGATCGTGTCCCTTCGAGTCAACAGCGCTGATGTGGCAGAGTGTCTTAATCGATCTATCTCATCATTTACCGAAGAGTCTTTTTCAATGAAGGTGTCTGAACTGGGAACATACGCCTCTGGCTGATAATAGTCATAATACGAAACGAAGTACTCAACTTTATTATCTGGAAAAAATGATCGAAATTCATTTGCCAATTGGGCTGCCAGAGCTTTATTAGGCGCTATCACTAAAGTAGGTCTTTGAACTTCTTCAATAGTCCACGCAACGGTTGCACTTTTTCCGCTTCCGGTAATTCCTAAAAGGGTCTGAAATCTCTCTCCACCATTAAGACCATCTGCTAATTCTTCTATTGCCTTTGGCTGATCTCCTGCTGGCTTAAAAGGTGCATGTACCTTGAACTTCCGTTCCACATAAAGATGATACTGATCTACAAGCGATGAAACATGTTCAATTTATTGTTTAACAATTAAGGAAGGTAATGCTCGACCAATTTCAGGTCTTTCAATAGAGTTAATCCATTCCCAACATTTGTAAATTTCTTTTTCAAATACTCCTATTGAAGTATTGTTTTCAATCACGTAATCGGCTATTTCTGTTCTTGCCTCACGCGAGACTTGTTTTTTGATTCTATTTCGTGCATCTTCTTCCTCGAACGAACGGTGCTTTACTAGACGTTCGACAGCAGTTTCTGTATTAATGTCGACTACTACTATCGCGTCAAAATTTCGGTACCCAGATTCGACAAGCAGCGGAATTTCTAAAATGACTGTGTCGTCAGTGTTTAAATACGCTTTGCGTCTACCAGTCATTTCTTCTCGTACAGCCGGGTGGACAATAGCATTTAATGATGCAAGTTCTTCGGGGTTGGAAAAAACGATATTTGCTACTGCCTGACGGTCAAGCTGACCATCTGGCGCCAAAATGTCTTTACCCCACTTGGAAAGCATTTCCTCAAAGACTTTCTCACCTGGTTGTTGCAGGTCTCTAACAATTTGATCTGCATCTATAAGAGCCGCTCCGTGAGCAACGAAACTGGCAGCTGCAGTAGATTTTCCAGAGCCAATGCCGCCTGTTAATCCTATTTCAAGCAATTGTTGACCCGCTTAAAATATTGCTATTCCTGTGTCTCTGTTTTTTCTTCTTCGGATTCATCTTCAATGCCGTCTTCGGTTTCGTTAACTTCATCCTTATTTGATTCCTCTTGACTGGTTTCCTCTGGGTCAGAAGTTTCTATTAACTCCTCTTCTGTCACACCAGTTTCTTCGTCATTGGAATTTTCTGTTTCTTCCCCGTCTGATGCAACTGGATCAGCTGGATCATGTTCGGTGTAATACTCTGCCCATGCTTCCTGGCCTTCAGATGATTCAACTCCTATGTAGTTGCCCTCTTCATCGTAGTTGTGCTCACCAAAGTGCTCTTGGTACTCTGCAGCCACCACTCCACCTTCGGCTGCTTGCTTGATCGAAAGACTTATTCTTCTTCTTTCTAAGTCAAGATCAATGATCTTTACCCATAGTTCCTCTCCGGGAGTAACTACTTGCTCAGGCAGTTCAACATGGTGCGCGGACATTTCCGAAATGTGAACCAAGCCTTCGATTCCTTCACCCACTTGAACAAAAGAGCCAAATTGAATCAGTTTTGTAACTCGTCCGTAAACCAACTCGCCCACTTGATGACTATCAGCAAATTCTTGCCAAGGATCTTTTTGAGTGGCCTTTAGAGAAAGACTGATTCTCTCTCGGCTCATATCTATATCTAAAACTTGAACCTCAATCTCATCACCGACTGTGACGACAGAGCCAGGATGGTCAACATGCTTCCACGATAATTCTGATACGTGTATTAACCCATCCATTCCACCAAGGTCCACGAAGGCTCCAAAATTAACAACACTTGAGACCACACCGGACCTAACTTCACCTGATTTTAAGTTAGTTAGGAAGTCTTCGCGTTCATCTTTTTGACTTTCTTCGAGCCAAGCTCTTCTAGAAAGAACGACATTATTCCTATTTCTGTCAAGTTCAATGATTTTTGTATCGACAGTAGTTCCAATTAATGGCTGAAGATCTCTAACGCGCCTTAGATCCACCAACGATGCTGGAAGAAAACCACGAAGTCCGATATCGACAATTAAACCGCCTTTAACTACTTCGATAACCGTTCCAGAAACCATTCCATCAGCTTCTTTTACAGCTTCTATATCACCCCACGCTTTTTCATATAAAGCACGTTTTCTAGAAAGAAGTAAGCGACCTTCTGTATCTTCACGTTGTAAAACTTGTGCCTCTATTTTTTCTCCCATTTCCACAACTTCATTTGGATGCAGATTATTGCGAATTGAAAGCTCTTTTTGCGGTATCACGCCTTCAGATTTGTAACCAATATCTAATAAGACTTCATCCTTATCTATTCTTACAACGGTTCCTTCAACCATTTGCCCATTTTCGATATCAACCATTGTCGCTGTGTAGGCATCTTCTAAAGAAAGCGACCCTAGGTCATTTGATGTTATTTCACGAGGTTTATACTCACCATCGTTATCGAAGGAGCCCATAGGCTGGGACTCAATTAGTGGAATTGTGGAAATCGGATCGGACACGTTGTTCTCATTTTTAGTTGACATGGAAGGGAATTTCCCTTTCTTTTTCAAGACGGATAAAGCCTATCGGAGACCTATGGCATCATGACCGATTTAATTAAGTTGCTTTCTCCGCTAGTAATAAAAACTCAGGATTTTCTGTTCCACACGGTAAGAGTTCGTAGTCGATCGGTGTAACTGACCAGATGTTTCTTACTAGTAATCCAACTTTCTCACTCATTAATCTCAGCTCTCTTGGTGTAAAGCAAGTAGTCCAAGTAACTGCTTGTTTTTTTTCACCTTCCACATTCATGATTTCTACGTCTTCTCTATTTACACCATTAAATGCATCAAAATGATCAGTCTGACTTAGGTACTGAACCTGAAAGTAAGAAGAAAAAGCTGATAAAGCCAACTTTCCTCCAGGTTTTAATGCTCGAGCCATATTTTCAAGAGCTCTTAAATCCATATCATTATCCTCAAGTGAAGAGTCGGGTTCACATAGTAAACCGAAACCTCCTTGACACATTGACACAACGGCATCGAATTCGTTTTCAAAATCCATCAGGCGGACGTCTTGTCGCATAAACTTTGCTTTACTTTCTCCAGCATTTGCAAGTCTTATAAATTCCTGTGAAATGTCTATTCCTAAAACATCAATTTCTTTTTCCGCGAGCAGACTTGCGTGCCTACCAGGCCCACACCCCACATCTAATAATCGATCCCCAGGTGCGAGTCCAAGAATTTCGTATAGGCAATCAACCTCATTTTCGCTTCCATAAGTAAATGAATAACGAAGGTATGCGTCGCTCAAATGATCAGCAATGGGTTCAAACCAGTGTGAATACTTTTCTTGATTATTCAATTTCAGCCTTTTGCTTCTGCCCAACTTTTTCCAGTTGCTATATCAACTTTCAACTCAACGGACAATTCATAGGCATTTTCCATCTTTTTTTGAACCATTTTTTTTACAGCTTCAATCTCTTCGGTAGCAGTTTCAAGAATTACTTCGTCATGAACTTGCAGAACTAAAGCAGATTTATAAGATTTTTTTTGGAGTTCTTGATCGATTGACAACAATGCAATTTTAAAAATATCGGCGGCTAAACCTTGTATGGGTGCATTCATTGCTTGCCTTTCACCAGCTTGTCGCACGTTGAAATTGTTCGACAGTAATTCGGGTATTTTCCGCCGTCTGCCTAAAAGAGTCTCTGTGTAACCTTTTTTTCTTGCTTTCTCAATTGATTCATTCATGTACTCTTTGATACCAGGAAATGCTTCAAAGAAGGCTCTGAGTATTTCAGACGCTTCATCAACTGGTATGTCTAATCTTTGCGCTAGCCCATAGGCTTCCATACCGTAGGCGAGCCCATAAGAAACCATTTTTGCGCGGCTCCTAAGCGACGAATCAATTTCCTCTGGTTTGATTCCCCATGTACGCGATGCAACAGCAGTGTGGATATCTTGCCCATCATTAAAAGCCGTTTTTAGTTCTTTTTCGTCGGCTAAATGAGCAATACACCTAAGTTCGATTTGGTTGTAATCAGCTACTAATAATGAATGTTTACTAGCGGGTATGAAAGCTTTACGAAACGACTTCCCAGCTTCAGTACGTACTGGAATATTATGCAAATTTGGTGCGTCAGAACTCAAACGACCGGTTCTAGTAACTGTCTGATGAAACGTAGCGCGTATTCTATTGTCATCATCTACGCACGAAAGTAACCCTTCTCCGTATGTAGACCTAAGTTTTTCAACTTCTCGATAAGAAAGTAATTTGTCAATAATGGGGTGAGAGTCTTTTATTTTCTCTAGAGTCGCAGCGTTGGTTGAGAATCCGGTTTTTGTTTTCTTTCCGGGTGTCAACGCTAGTTTTTCAAAGAGTATTTCTCTCAGTTGTTTTGTTGAATTAACATTAAATTCTTCACCTGCTAGATTATGAATTTCTGTACGTAAGCCTTCACATTGGTTAGTGAATTCATCTCTGAGTCTCTTCAATTCAGCTATATCAACACCTATTCCCCGCGTCTCCATTTCCGCGAGGACACGTACTAATGGGACCTCTACATCTTTATTGAGATTATGCAGACCTTGGGATTTAAGAGCTTCATTTAATGGTTCGTGTAGTTTCGCTATAGCTTTTGCGTTAACAATCGCCTCGTGCAACTGATCACCTTCTGAGTCGAAATTGAGTTGACCCTCTCTTTCAACCTCAGGTGGAAAAAATATGTTGGTATATTTCGATAGGATTTCAGAAAGAGGTTCCGAAGAGTCAGATCCTTCAAGAAGATGCTGAGCAAGAGTCACATCTATCGTGATATTTTCTAGAACTATTCCATTCTGTGCTAAGTGCAGATAGCTTTTTTTCCCGTCATGAACAGTAACACCGGCTCCATTAGTGGAAAAAAGTTTGTTTAATTCAGAAATCACTTCCGGACTTTGCAACACATCGACAGTCAACCAAAAACAGCTTTGATTATCGCCTAATGCCAGGCCAGTGAGATTTCCTTCTTGGTCGGTAGATTCCGCAAGCGAGATGAACTCACAACTAGAAAGTGCTTCAATTTTTTTAAGAGTCACCTCCTTGTCTAAAAAAGTCTCATATGTCAGATCAAGTACAGAATCTTTTGCGGTTTCTTTTTTCTCTTTTTCATTTACCTCGAAACCAACAGCAACTGAAAGTCGTTTCTTTAGAGTATTGAGTTCCAGTTTGTCTAAAAAGTCGTTTACTTTTAATTCATTTATTTCATTATTTATAAGATCTTCGAATTTAATACCCAGTGGCACATCGCGAATAAGCGTCATTAGCTCAGCGTTAAGATGTGCTAAATCTTCGTTTTCTTGAAGATTTTGTTTTAATTTTGGAGTTTGTTCAGATGATGCAGAAAAAATTCCCTCTAAATCCCCATAAGCATTTATTAGTTTCGCTGCGGTTTTTTCGCCAACTCCTGGAACACCGGGCAGATTATCAGACGTGTCCCCTCGTAGCGCCGCATAATTCACGTAGTCTTCTGGAGCTACTCCAGTTCTATCAAAAATTCCTTTTTCGTCATAAAGGGCGTAATCAGAAACACCTTTTTTATTGTAAAGAACTTTAATGTGAGGGTCTTCAACTAGCTGAAAAACATCTCTATCTCCTGTTACCACTACAACCTCTTCACCGGCGTCACGACCCATTGTCGCCAGGGTTGCTATTACGTCATCAGCTTCAAATCCTTCGATGTCGATAGTCATGTAACCGAGCAATGAAACCATTTCTTTGACTAGTGGAATTTGTTCATACAAAATGTCCGGCTGTTTTTCCCTATTAGCTTTGTAACTGACAAGTTTTTTGTGTCGAAAAGTTTTTTCAGGCCTATCGAAAGCAACAACGATTTTTTTTGGTTGTTGATCTTTGATTAGATTTACGAGCATTGAGGCGAATCCGTATACAGCATTTGTCGTCTGCCCTTTACTGGTAACCATGTCAGGGGGTAACGCAAAAAAAGCCCTATAGGTTAATGAATTTCCGTCGATGATCATTAAGTCGGGCACGTTTTGACACTACTCCCAACGGATTACAAATGCTTAATATTAAGGTCTAAGACCCATGGAAATTACTTCTTCTGCAACTTCCACCATTGTCTTTCTGTCCGACATAGCTGTTGTCTGAATAAATCTAAATGCTTCATCTTCATTCAATGACGTACTCTCTATCAACAGGCCTTTAGCTTTTTCAATCACTTTTCGTGCCTTAAGCCGATCTTCAAGTGTTTTCGCTTGATCTGTCAGTTCACGCATTTCTTGATGTCGCCGCCGAGCTATTTCGATGGCCGGCACTAAATCACTTTGCTGATAAGGCTTTACAAGGTAGGCCAACGCTCCGGCGTCTACCGCTTCGTCGATGAGTTCGCGTTGACTGAAAGCAGTGAGGATGACGACGGCTGCATCTTCCGTCGTTCCAATTTCTCGTGCTACTTGAATCCCATCAATACCCGGCATTTTTATATCCAATATCACTACTTCTGGTTTGTATTCGCTAACAAGTTTTACTGCTTCGTCTCCTCTTCCCGTATCAGCTACTACTTCATATCCTGCACTTTCCAAAGTTTCGCGTAGATCTAGACGAATTATTGCTTCATCTTCTGCTATAACAACTCGAATTTTTTCCATTACTTTTTCTCTAATTTTAATTTGTCTAGTAATTCATTTTGAAACTCTTCTAATCTGCAAATTTCGTTTCGTATTTGCTGACAGTGACTTTCCATGTTTTTAGCTTGTCTGCTGGCGTCTCTATGAGCATTGTCGGAAAGTGCTGTTTCAGAAACTAAGGATCGTATACGTGCCTCATCTGCATCATTTACGAGGCTAACTAACTGTTCTTCCGCTACAAGAAGTTCTTCTTTTTCTTTACCTATACGGCGAGAAACTTCAAGTAATCGCTTTTCTGCAGATTTTCCAAACATCATTATCATTCTAGAGGAAAGTTATTAGTCAGAGAAAGAACTGCTTGCGCCGCGGCAAGTCCCAGGGGGCGCACGACCATAAACGAAACCTAGAAAATAAAGGCCGCAA